>Ga0306907_1000303_pt1 | contig 23417 bp, 28 predicted proteins | sample AntRauTorcE11898_FD_190415 | JGI IMG/M metagenome (GOLD analysis project Ga0306907, IMG submission 190415) | Saline lake microbial communities from Rauer Islands, Antarctica - Metagenome Torckler E11 #898 (v2) (version 2) | ecosystem: Environmental > Aquatic > Non-marine Saline and Alkaline >... | reverse complement strand
TCCACAGTCCTCTCGGAACCCGGGTAGGAATCCGACCTTATAGGCATCCAGGGTGAACGGCGCTCGATGGAGGAAGGCCACGACGTCGGCTTGTCTGGCGGCAGCGATTTCACTAGCCGTGTTGGAATTTGCACTCAGATCGAGGGACATGACTGGGCTTGCGAGGCCGCTGCTGGCCGCCCCGCATCCATTCAGGGGCTCGAAAAACCGGGACTACATTCTATTAACCAACAATTAGTGATACAACTCGGGATTGTTGGTTAAGACCGGAATCTACTCCTTGTCCTCACGGAGCTCCCTAGCCTTCCACTCGAGGCGTCGCAGAATATGCGTCCGGTTCTGGTTAGCATTCTCGTAGGCGACGCAGGCTCGGAGCGTCTCCATGTCGTGAATCGTCGCGATACCAGCGTTGATGAGTCGAGTGTTTAGCGGTTCAAGACGCTGTTCCGGTGTGAGACCGTCTGATTCGACGGATAGGTTTGACGAGTTGCTCACTTTTGTTCGCCTCCGCTCTCTCAAGGCGACAATAAACAGCGGCCAGGCCACTCCCGGTCGAAGACATTCCTTGTCAGAATCCCAAGTCAGTTTGGACGGTAATTCGCGTCAGTGTCGACGCTGTCGTACATGCGGCCGAGCATGTCGAGCGCCGACTGGAAGTGCGCGTAGTGCTCGTTTGCGAACGCCGCCGTTTCTTGGAGTGGGATGACGGGCCGTCCATCGACCATCTCGGCTTCGATCTGTGGCCGTAGCTCCAGAACAACCTGTATCGCACCATCGAAGTCGGTAGCGGGCTGGCGCTCTTCTGAAGTCGGGATTCCAAATCGATCGAAGAACGCCGTCCAAGCGTCGAGGTCGGATTCGTGGACGGCGATGAACAGCGGATAGTCCTCTGGGTCGCGAGCGACCTGGTAGCCACCGCGGGTCCAGACGTAGACCGCATCAATGGAAGTGAAGGCGTAGTCCATACTGGCGAACTGCGGGAGGACATACGCCTCCGCTATGGATGGCGGCGAGATGTTTGCTGACGCCGTCAGGAACTCGAGACCGACGTCTTGGATTGCCTGATCGACGAGATGGAGCCCATCGTCGTACGCGACGTATCCCGCCTCCTCGAGGCGATGCACGACGCGACGGATCGTCTCCCGGTTCTCGTCAATCTTCCGCGCGACGCCTGAGATGGAATCCTCCGGGTCAAGCGCGAGGACGACCTTGAGTTCCTTCTCACCGCACACTTCGTACATCCTTTGGTTACACAATTCTGTGCAATAGTCAAAAGAAGTACTATTCGTGTGGGTTAGCTGGCTGGATCTGGCGAGTGTCCTCAGCGAGGTCGTGGATATACTCGCGGAGGGTTTCCATATCCTCGCGGGCATCTTCGAGCGTCTTGCCCTTCACTTTGGCCGTGATCTTGTCTTGATCGCGGGTGCCGGTACCACGAGTGAGTTTGACGGTGAGTGAGACGCCGACATCGCTTCGCTCGACGTACTCGGTTGGTGCCTGACGCTCACGGTTCTGCGGCGATTCTGCGCTCGTACGAGGCTGCTGGGTGTGTTCTGACATTGATTGCTCTCTGTGATCGTTAGTTGACGGACGGTGCGACTGGATCGTCGACTATCTCACGAAGGACTGCATCTATCTCGCGGCCGGTGAGTCGCCAGCAGTCGTCGGGTCCTAAACTCTCTAGCTGGCTCACCACTTCGGTCTTGAACGCCTTGTACTCCGCAAGCGCCACCTCCTCATCGTCAGTGTAATCGAGCAGGAGGGCGAGTGCAAGTTGGGCCGGCCCGCTGCCACCATATCCCCATTCGAAGCCCGAAGGACTGTGATTCGCCAGCTCGAGACTCCGCTCTGGCGTGAGCTGTTCTTGGTCCGATTGCTTCTCGACGATGGCGCGGCCTCGACGACGGTAACCGACGTAGATGACGTCGGGATCAGCCGAGGTCCGTGACTGTACGTGTGAGCGTGCGTCGCTGATTCCACTCATAGGTTGGTTCGCGGGAGGCTCGTTCGATCATCCCCGCACCCCTCTCAGGGGTTCAAAAACAGGACGTAGCTGCGTTCGGCAACGTATTTGACAGTTGCAACGTACTGTCCAGATATATCGGGATGGCTGTACTGAACGATCTCTCAGGGTTCGAGTTCGAGGACGTGGTAGAGGACGTCTTCCGCAATCTCGGCTACGAGAACGTCCGCCAGGCCGACCGCACGGCTGACGAGGGTCGCGACGTCATCATGGAGGAAGTCGTCGACGGCACCCGGCGTGCGATTATCGTCGAGTGCAAGCACACGGGGACGGTCGGGCGACCAGTCGTCCAGAAGCTCCACTCGGCGATCGCGACGTTCGACTTCAACGGCCCCAAACGCGGAATGGTCGTCACGACCGGCCGGTTTACGAACCCTGCTCGGGAGTACGCCGACCGCCTCCAACAAAACGATGATCCCTATCCTATCGAGCTGCTCGACGGCGAGGACCTCCGGGAGATCGCCGACGAGATCGGCCTCGACCTCTACAACGGTCGCATCGAGATTCTCTGCGACGAGACACTCCGCCCCTATGACCCGGCCGCCGACGTCGACGCACCCGTCGAAGAGGCGTTCCACGACATCGTCAACATCGAGGCCGCTGAACTCCCAGAACCACATTCGGCGGTGACGTTCCGCCCGGTGGTCGCGGTCACCGCCGACACGAACGCTGTCTTCGAGACGTCGGTGGGCGTCATCCACCGGATCAACGACCGGACTCGATTCGTTGCCCACGCCGAACGCGGGCAGCCGCAGGTCGTCAACGAGGACGTCACGACACTGGTCACCGAGAACCTCCACGCGACGGTCGAACTCGATACCGAGCAGTTCGCGGAGGTGTTCGACGACGTCGAGGAGAACCGGTTCGGCCAGACGCAGACCGAGTACAAAGAGTGGGCCGTCGAGCGGCTCCAGCAGCACCACACGACGACGGTCACCTACACCGGCGACAACAACGTCACCTACAACAAGACCTGCGAGCCGAACCGCTCGGATATCTCGGTCCAGTCGATCGAACCGGTGTACCTTCCTGAGGTTCGACAGACGACGGAACTCCAGGAGTACACCTACCCCTACGAGTACTACGCAGCGGGTCCGTCCAGAGTAACAGACGAGGACGGCATCCATCGGTGCGTCCACTGTGACACGAGCGGCGTCGATGAGACGTACACCTACTGTCCGAACTGCGGGGCCATCGCCTGCAACAGCCACACCAAAACGGAACGGTTGGAAGGCGAGCCGGTTTGTACTGGTTGTGCGGTCACCGAACGGTTCGCGCTGAAGATGAAGTACTTCTACGACGAGGACAACCTCGAGGCGTTCCGCGAGGAATACGCCGCAATGCCACTCCACGAGAAGGCGATGGAGAACAAGTTACTCGCTGGAGGGAGCGTGGTCGCGACGCTGCTGCTCGTCGTCGGCCTGCTCGTCATCGGCGGCATCATTTAGACCGGTCGCGTTCTCACGCCGGCTTAGCGACCAGCTCTTCGAGCGCGTGCTCTAGGGCTGTGGAACTGCCAAGTGGCTCGCTCGAAGGCCTCGTCGGTGGGGCCTCGAGAGCTTGTCGAGGAACACGAACGCTGCTGCCGTGTAGGCCGGTTCTCTCTCGGCGTGGGTCGCATCGAGCAGTTCCTTCAGCCGGATGAGATCCTGCAGGACGCTCGTCGGGTAGCCGTCCGAGCGTCGGTATACCTGTGCGACCCGGTCCGAATCGTTTGGTTCGTCATCCTGGTCGCCTCGTTGGACGAATCTGAGTTGACTTCGTGTCGACATCAAATACCGCCGGCGCAACAACAACCAGTCCTCAGAGAGGGTGTCGTGTGATGCCGTCAACGCCGCTCTCAGTCACACGGAGGAGCCACGTTGACGGGTTGTTGTCTTCTTTCCCACTATTGATTGGTGCTGGTGCTCCGGTAACAAGGACGGGCGTTTGGAACTCATCAAGCGTGCCCTGTTGACCGACGTGCATGTGTCCGGAGACGATGAGATCAATTTCAACGGAGGTTTGTTCAATAGCCTTCCGAAAATCTGCTCCCCTCTTTTGATGTATGTGGTACCCGTTTTCATTCCGGACGGGGTATGGAGTATCGTGGACGACCAATACATTCGCGTTTGAAAGTACTGATTGAACCGAGGCTTCGAGCGGTTCGCCCGGGAAGCTATCGTGACTGTAGTCGATTCCGAATAGCGTAACGTCTGTTTCCCCTACTGATTCTCCATTCTTCAAGAGACGCTCAATCTCTGACGTATCATTAGTTGCTCCATCAACTGTTCGACGGCTAGCAGGCTCATCGTGGTTCCCGTAGATGTAGTAGAACGGAATATTGAGCTCTGAGTTGAGAGCGTCTATCACAAAGGACCGGTCTGCCCCGATGGCAACGTGATCGAAAATGTCCCCGGCGTGGACAATGGCATCAGCGTCTAGGGTGTTGGCCTGATCCATTACCGCTTGGAAGCGATCACGAGCGTCGAGATCTTTAGCACCTTTTGCTTTCTTATCACGGCGACGATGCCGATAACCGACGTGAGTGTCGCCGACAATCAAGAGTCGCGTCGCGGTGTCATCGGCCGGACCGAGTTCAGTTACTGTCAGATCCTTCGTACTGTCGAGCTGGTAGTGTCGACTTCCACCCTGTGACCAGTACCTTCCTCGGACGTCTTCCAGTTCGTACCGGTGACCTTCGGTAAGCGAAAGGGAGAGAGAATGCGTCGACCAGATTTTAAGAGAGATTGTATGTCCGTCTGCATCCTCGACTGTAACTTCAAAATCGAGTTTGTTACTGCTGGAGGGCGAGACCTCTCGAACGAGGACTGTGATCGGATTAGAAAGACGGTCATTACGAGGGAGATCATCTCGAGTAAACATTAACTTCATAGACAGATGGCAGGACCGAGTACTTAATCGATGCGAGTATTCTCTGTGACTCAATTTTAGATTTGTAGCAGTGCTTCGCTAAGCCAAATGAGAGACCTCCGAAGGTTCCTCGACGTCGTCGAACTCACCACGTTCGACCGGCTCCCAGTCCTCATCTGGCTTCGGACTCCACCAGTCGACTTCATAGTCGCCTGGGGCACCGAGGACCTTCACCCGCGCCGACCCATCCGGAAGATCACGACGGAGTTTCTCGTCGACGTGGAGGTTCCACGTCGAATCGGTGTCGAAGCAGGCGAGGACGGCCTCCTCGTAGCCGCGTGTCTCCCGTGACTCTCGCAGTTTAACCTGCGTATTGCAGTTCTTGCAGAACATCCCCTCGAAGGGGATGTGACTGAATATCTCGTGCCCGCAGACCGGACACCAGAGGAACTCAAACAGTGCTTCGCTGTGGCGGTCGATGACTTCCAGACTCATCTGTGGATCTGGCCCGATTGAGACGGGCCATCCATTCCGGCCCAAAATAAACGTCACCGCAGATACGCTCCCATCAATCAGCGCTCGGCGCCGTACACGATTCGCGAGGGCGCTTCGTACCCGCAGTCGGGACAGTCGAACCAGCGCTGTACTTTCGCGCCGTCAGCTGCTTTCTCACCGACGAGGACGTCGTCGTTCGGACACTCGGGACAACTCGATTCGGGCGCTGGCCGTTCGCGGATCTCTTCACGGAACGATTTCGCGTCTTTTGTCTCGTACCCCCGCGACCAGATGGGGTACCCGTCGACGAGGATCGCTCCTCGCCATTTGTAGACGTACGAGTCTGGAGTTCTGTGTAGAACCGCTATCGCTCCGGTCTCAGCGTTCCGGTACTTGAGTGTGGGCGTCCGGCCCTCCCGTCGCCAGTTAGTGATTCGGGGCATAGTCGATCAGAAGTGGACGTCTGCGGGCACGATCCAGAGATCCTCACTTTCCACGAGGAGTCGATCCAACTGCTCGCGATGCCGGATGCCGTTCGCGTGCTCGTTGTAGAGGAAGATTGTCGGTCCGTCGTACGCGCCGACCTGGTGGAACGCGTGCCGAGCAAGGTTCTCATCGTGCATGATCTCCTCGCTGGAGAGCTCGTCAAGTGCCTCTCTCACTTGGTCGAGATTACGCTCGAACTCCGCTTTCGTTGCTTCCCATCCACGATCGAGCAGTTCTTGCCCTTTTTCGGAATCGACGGCCGCCGCAATCGGGAGGTTGCCCCACCGCGCTTTTCCTGCAACGGTTGTGTCTTCGTCGTCGAAGGTAACGAAGTAGTCAAACACAGCGCCGGCGTGTGGATCGGCGCCGACCAATCGCTCGAACACCGCCTTCCCGGTGGATAGCGCTTCGTCTTCTGTCGATGCCTCTATCAGCGCGTAAATTACCATATGCATCTCGAACGCCTCGAAGCGTCGACGCACTGGGAGTAGTCGTTCGCTCATCCCGTGCTGCGCCGGCACCCATCGCCGGCGCACAAAAACCACTCTGGGAGCTTCCCTCTCAGGGATCGTCCGCACGCTTGACGGTAATGGTCAGATCCCCCGATTCGTAGTTGGCCTCGAATGCGACCGAGAACCCATCCGCCTCGTACGCCGCGTGGTAGGCTCGATGCAGTTCGAGCGAGCCGGTTGCCTTGAAATGGAAGAACGCGGCTGCGGTGTAGGGCTTGCTGGCGGTCTCGATCTGTGCCTCCACTGAGGCTGGGAGCGCGATCTGTGGTGTGTCGGTATCGATGCTGGCTGCGAACTCACGTGCTTCGTCGACGGTCGCTTGCGAGTGCGCTGGCGTTTGGCCCGTCAGCACGTTCACCGGTGTCTCCGTTTCGTCGGTGAATAGGACGTCTTCGAAGGTGTGCGTTCCCAAGATTGCCTCGGGGCTCAACTCGCAGTCGTGGAACGGATCTTCGGCTGGTTGCTCGGTCATGGAATCACGAGCCCACGTGGGGCTCACCTATTCCTGTCCCTGAAAAAACAGCAGTTGCCACGAAGCAGACCAAACTAGGGGTGGTTCAGGCTGGCCTTCTCGAAAGGTGATTCCTCGGTCGGAATGAGTAGCTCCAGTCGGTCTCCGACCCGCTCGGCGAGCTTCCGTTTCAGGTACTGTCTCGCCGTCGACGGCGTGAAGACGCCCTTGTCGATCATATCGCCGACGACATCTTTGAGGGCCGCGAACTGACCCTGCAGGTGGCCGTCGCCGACCGGTTTGCCGTCGTACCAGCGCACGGTCGCGAGCACGCCGTTCCCGACCGTCTCGCCCTGTTCGATCGTCTCCGAGTCGTATTGTAGGCCGAACCACAGCGTCCGGTAGGCGGTCACCTCGAACGTCGTCGACACAACGAAGAACGCCTCGTGGTGGAGGTAGTCGAGGTAGTCGCCGACGATCTCGTCGAGTGTGAGGCCAGTGGCGCGGGGCTTCGGCTCGACGACCGTTGACGGCCGATCTTCGCCGGCGAGGTAGCCGTCGACGGCGTCTGTCTCGAGGCCATCCGCCAGTTCTGCCAGTAGCTGTTTCGCCCACTTGGAATCGGTGCCCTCGCCACCGAACGGGGTTTCGGCCGTGATGCGGTACTTCAGTTTCAGGTCTGCTGCACCCCAGTGAGAGTAATGGAGTGTGTACTGGCCATCGGTACGTTCGTACGCAACAAGTGCGCGGTGTCCCATGATTCAATCACCTCACGAGGCGATGCTTGTGCTGTGTCGCCTCGCACCCCTCTTGGGGGGAGAACAACACTACACGTCGATGGGCTCGAGGGAACTGAGATCCGCGTGGAGGACTTCGCCGTCGCGGACGATGTACCGCTTTGCGAGGACTGGGAACCGACATTTCGTGAACCCCGCTGTCTGGATGTCGAGTTCTTCGTTAGGCTCGAGATGGCCGGCGAGTGTTTGGAGAAACTCGTGCGTCACAAGACCACCTTCGTAGTCAGGAAGGCCGTCTTCGCGGGCTTCGTAGACCTCGAAGGTGTCGTACCCCCAGATGATGAACTCTCCTTCTTCATCCACCTCCCAATTCAGGGTCCCGAAGCAATGTGCTTCGCAGAGCTGGCGGACTGCCTGTGCATCCGTTACGACTGCACCGGTCGATGTCGTCGCTGCTTGGAGCGTTGCCATTGTTCGTACTCGAGGGCGTTTTTCCTGCCCCCGCACCCCTTTGGGGATAACAAACTGACCTCAAGAGATGCTGGATCGGTGGTTTGAGACTAAGACATCTCTCAGGAGTCGACCGTGACGTTAGCTTCCTCCGAAGCACCCGGCTGGATGAGCAGTCCCACCTGTTCCAGAAGCGTCATCGCTTTCTCGATTCGTTCTTGGTCGGGAGAGTCCAGTTGCTCGGTGTCGATGCTGTTGAGGTTGCTGAGTGCGCGATGCAGCCGGTATCCTGGTGTGTCTCGTGGGTCCATCGTGTACGCCTCCGCCGACTTCTGGCGCAGAAAAAATGGGAGAGAGGCGCTGATGTCTCCCGCCGAAGCCCTCCACCAATATTAACCAACAGATTTGGATATCTCCATTCTACGTTGGTTAAGAAGTTGTTCTGCTGAGAATTTACTGAGGGTTTGGTCCGTGACGAGGCGACTGACATACCTGGCACTCCCACATCGGCTGGCCAGACCACTCGTCATCTGGGACAGTTTCGAACTTCTGGAACTGATGCTCAGTCTTTCGACCGCACTTGCGACATTCAAGATGCGTTCTCGAGGGAACGCTGGGTTGGCGATCCTCGGAGTGCTCGTCGATGACGGCGCGCTGGAGTGCAATGGCTGGCACCAACCAGACGTCGTTCTCGGCGTTCTCAAGTAGGGCTGTAAGCCGATCTTCCTCACGAACGTTGCGGCCTCCCTCATCGTAGAGGAACGTCGTGTGCGCCCGATCACTCTGCGACTGGTTCGACTCTGTCTGTCCCGTCCGTTCACGAGCGGCTGCGAGAAGCTGTTCGCCACTTTCGGAGGTAGCTCGAACTGCTTCGGGTAGCGAGGGCCACTGCTCGGTCAACTGTGCGGCGGGCTCTGCATCGAGATCGTAGATCAGCTGGCAGTCGTTGACCGCTGGATCTCTGTCAGCCTTCGTGAGGAGCGTGGCCGCAGCAGCACCCTTCGCGATGGCGGCGTAGAACGTCGACGCCTCGACGAGTAGATGGATGACATGGAGGAGTGTCCACTTCGTATCCGAGATGGATCCCTCGTCGCTGGTTCCACCGAGATGATTCGATAGGCAGAACCGACACTTAGTACGCTTAGCAGGAATCGAAGCGCCACATGAGGAACACTCTCTTTGTGTCGATCTCGTTCGATTTGGATAAGATTCGAGCCTCTCCCTTCGTTGTTGCCCTCCTTCTCCAGCGTTCTCTAGTGCAGAAAGCTTGGTGTCAGCAACGTGGGTCGCCTCACCGAGTGGTCGCAATTCTTCAAAATCAGATTGTCGCCCGTTCATAGAGTGGTCTGGCAGCACCTTCCTTCGTCTCCGTATTTAAATCTCAGCCACAAACTCCGAATCCCCACCGGAAGAAGATTCGCAGATAGCGTCTTCAGACCGCCAATTCATTCAATGTATCTCGATGCGACCGGATGGTCGTTGACGTGACGCTCGCCGCCTCAGCGACTTCCGCCTGCGTTAGCCATCGTCCCTCTTCGCGACCCGCCTTGTAGAGACAGGCGGCTGCGAATCCCGATGGTTTGACACCCGACGCTACTCCAGTCGATTCAGACTGTTCAGCCAACCTCCGAGCTCGCTGTCGGATGTACACTGGAACCTCGAGTTCTGACGCAAGCCGGGGGATGAATTCGCTAGGGCGAACAGGCTGGGCTGGCAGTCCAAGTTCTGTATTCAGCGTCTTGTACGCGTTCGTAACTCTCGATTGTTCAACGCGTGCCGCATCGACGACGTCGTCGAGTAACCGTGAGTGGCCGTTACATCGACAGACCCCATAGACGCTAGCTGCCGCGATCGCCTCGATTGATCGGCCTCGAAGCAGGTCTTCGCTTTGAGCGCTCCGGAACAGTTGACACGCTTGGTCACGAACCGAATCTGAGAGCTCGAGGACGCTCGCGATTCTTCGGACCTCACCCAGGCCGTGTGCGAGGTTTCGCTCGGCTTTCGACTGGAACCGACCACGAGTCTGCTCACGCCGCATTCGGGCTAGCCGCTGGCGCTTTTGCCCAGAGAGTTCGTTCCCGTTTGAATCGGTTCTGTGACCGATTTTCGTCGACAGACCTCGGTCATGACGTGCGACGGTGAGTGGTGCACCTGTTCGATTCAGAGTCTCTTCATCGGTAGCGAACGACCGCCACTCCGGACCGTGGTCGATTTTCTGTTCGTCGATGACGAGCCCACAGTCCTCACAGACCGTCTCGACGGTATTTGTTCTCACTTGGCCATCACATTCGGGACACGCCGTGTTGTCGTTCGATACATCTTCGTCGAAGCTGGTTTCGTAGATCTCTCTCGTGGCCATCGGTAGTTCGCGAGGCGTCTCGTCTGCACCCCGCACCCCTCTCAAGGGGAGATAGACAACTGCGGATGTGATTATGGAAGATATCTATTGACTACTCAGGGAGCCTTTGTAGCGTCTGTACATACTCTCAGCGGGGTATGCCGTGGCCGGTTATTCGTCGTCGATTACGACGCCGCCATCGGTGACCGCTTGCATCACTCAGCGAAGTACTCGTACACAGGCAGGAGAGTTTGGAAGTACTCGAGCGTCCAGTCTACCAACTCTTTCTTCTCGATGAGGTCTGAGCCATATGGAATCTGCTTCTCGATTACGAACGACTTCTCGTGTCCTATGTTGGCATCAGTCGTCTCCCTCACAGCCCGACCGATGACTCCCAACCTATCCGTGATACTCGCTTTGTCGACCCCTGGCATGTAGATGACCGAATCTGCGTGGAAGGTTGTGGTCTGCCGTTCTCTGTCGTTGGCCTGCTGGATGTTCCGCTGGTACCGGAGATAATAGAACGGATTGTCTTCACGTGTGAGTTCGATGCCGTCCAGTTCGGACAGGGCGTCCAACATCACACGCTTGAATTCCGGTTTAAGTTCAGAGGATCCCCGTCTCACGATATTGCTGACAATCCGGTTCGGGATATAGAGTTGGACAGAGAACTTTGCTGGGTGCCAGAACCCTGCCGAGAAATGTCTAAGTCGCTGGAATATCCCGTTCTCCAATTCCTCTGAATCAACAAAGTGTACCTCTCTGCTTCGTTGATTTGAGGTCGCGGTGAAGTTCCCGAGATCGTAGTTCCCCCTACTCTCGTACAACGCCTGAGAGAAGGTTCCAGGGTTAGTCTGGTCGACTCCTCGAAGCATCGTCTTCCGATACTCTCCCACACCAGAACCGCTCAGTTTATGGCGGTCGAATCCTCTGAATGGTACCATTTTCATTAGTTCTAAGTAGTCGGTGAATTCTTCGAGTAGGAATCGGTCGATGTCATTCTTCGTTCTCTCTCGGTAATTTTCTAGCAGTTCATAGATATCCAACCAACTGACCCCATGACACAGTTCGTCATCGGTGAGGCCAAGCTCGCCTCGATATTTCCCCATCTGAGTGGGACTCAGCCTGTCCCGCTCTGTCTTGACCTCAATAACGATTGACGTTGGGACGTTCTCTGAATGAACTGTGAGTACGCCGTCTACTGTTCCGTCTCCAGAACGTGGAGCTGATTCTCTAGCGACGTTCTCTCCGGCAAATGAGAGTCCAGCAAGGTGGACGGAATGTTCAGATGTTGGAATCTCGTTCAAACCGACCTGAGTGTCGTACTCGAATTTGGCGTCCTCGAAAGCGAGACCAAGGAACTGCTTCAGAAATCTGCTCGTGAGTCTATTGTTAGACTCTTGTAGGACCTTCAGGAACCCCTTCGTGGTGTTGTTCTCCAGCTGCTCTTTACCCTCATCGCTGGCACGCTGGTACCAGAAGAGATTATCCCACTTTGGTCTCACACAACTGTCCTTTTCCCACTTGGAGTATATTCCTTCCGCTCAGCCGTACATAAGCCATCTTCCAACTTTACGGTTTGAGACTCTTGCTGCTGTCAGAATTCAAAATGCTACGAACACTCTACTTGTCATTGGTGAACTTCTCCTCGAGGTTCTTGCGCTCACTGCGCTTCTTTGCCGCCTTGCCCCCTCGGAATGTTGCTCCACCAGTGAATCCTGCAACCGTTCCAGAGGCAATGACATTTCCTCCAGTCAGTGCGAGTGTGATGAAGAACGTTGTTACTGTAGCTCCAAAACTTATCTCTTCATCAGAGGCGTCGGTCAGCTCTCCAGTCTGTTTCGCTTTCCAGAAGATGTAGTCGACGAGATCATACGAAATTTCTCGAGTCCGACGTCGGTACCAGTCCCCATCATCCCAAATCAGCTTGTCATGAATGCGCGATTCGGGCGGACGTATCTCGTCGATGTCCGTAGCTGGGTACTTGTATTGGCCTACACTCCGTGTAGACCTCTTCCGGTGTACTGTCGTTGCAATCGTCGATATATCGGCTGCGATGCTCGGTGCGTTGAGTTGCACTAACACAGAGTCGAGTGCCTGCTGCATCTCGACAATCGACTGAATCATCGCCGGTTGAATAGCTGATTCAGCGATTTTCTGAGTCTGGATGATTGACCGAACCAACGCCGGATTAACCACACTTTCCGCGATCTTCTGCATTTGGACGATGTCCCGGATCAGCGCAGGCTGGATAGCATTCTCCATCGTCTTCTGCATCTGAATTGTGTCCCGGACAAGTGCCGGCTTGACAGCCCGCTCTACCGTCTTCTGCGTCTCAATCATCGACTGGACTGCTGCCGGTTTGACCGCTTCCTCTGCCACTTTCTGAGCCGCAAGAATGCTGCTAACGTCTATATCGACAGTAAGGCCTGTAGAGATAGTGGGATTTGGATCCTCCCCGGACTCTGCGTCTGAATCTTCGCTATCCTCGCCCATAATAATCTCTTTGCTGCATTTGGTTTTGAATCCTTGATCACTTCAGTGCGTCTATGAGAGTAGTTCGGAATGCCGTGTTGAATAGATGCTGAGTCACAGTTAGAGTGGCTCACAGAGCGGTTCTATGTTGGCGATGGCGAACATGAGGACGATTTCACGGAACTGTCGATACCAGCCGAGCGCTCGCACGGCGTCGCCGAGCGAGCGCTTCGTTGTCGAGTACGACGTCTCGGCCATCCAGCGCTGAGAGTAGCCTTTTGCCCGGATAAGCGCGTTGTGTCCAACGGTTAGTGGTTTTGACCCGCGTTGTAAGATGAGCGGGTCGACACCCAGCGCGTAGAACTCGTATTTGGTCAGCCAGTTGTGGAAGGCTTTGTCCGCCGCGACGGACAGCAGGTCGTCCGCGTTCCGGCGGACGACCTGCGGCCCGGTCTTCGTGTCGTGTTTCCACCGGGCAGAGACATGAACGTCAAGGACGGCAAGAGACTCTACATCGGTTAATGTCGTCACTTTCAGCGTCTGAACGGTACTGCCGGATCGCTGGCGGTAGTACGACGAAGCTGAACGCCGGTCGAAGAAGGTGCTGTCGAGTGCTGCGTGGCCAGACTGCGGGTGTTGCTGCGCTGAAACGCGCAGCAACACCCGCCACACCCACATTTTCAGCCGGTCGAACGACTTGTAGATCGTGCTGTAGTCCGGGAGATCGTCCCGATCTAAGCCGAGTGCGTCACGAATCTCGGTCAGATACTTCAGCCGATTCGGCGTTTCACGGTAGCTGTGGCCCTCTTCGAGCCGGAAGCAGTGTAGTACGACGTGCTTCCAGCGGGCGAACCCGCCGCTGGCGGGCTCGCCCGCGTACTTCCCCAACGCTTGTTTGGCTAGGTGCCGACACTGCTTTACGAAGTCGAGGAGATCGATTTCCATACCAAGATCGAATTCCTCGGCTTCATCCTTCTAAACCGGTGATATTGGCTGATTAGACTGCTATTCAACAGAGCAGTTCGGAAAGGTTTGGAAGCTCCAAATCGAAATCAGGGATGTATCGTTCGATTAGCCCCTCCTTTTCCTGCGGGAACATCCCAACAGCCGAGCCGCCTTCAGGGGCGATCAAGTTCTGTATCTCATCGTAGGTGAAATCCAGGTTGACGTCGTAGTTCCACTCCTCCGCGTCGGTCTTGAGGTTCTGAATTTGATCCCATACGAACTCGACGTTGCTGTCTGTGACAGCCTCACCGTAGACTGAACCTCGAATCGCCCAATGGAGTTCGCTCATCAGTAGAGCGATACACCCTCGGCAGCCGTGCCGGGCGAACCGAAGGAATGTGCGGTTGGCGATGAAGCGTGTTCCTCTCCATGCCATCTTGTACGGAGTACCGATGGTCCATAGGACAACCTCCAGACCGAACGCCGCCGACGCGAAGAGGAACTCCTTGACAGCTTCTGGGTTTGGATCAGGAGTTTCGACGACACACGCAGCATTGCAGAGGTTGTTGAAACTCCCAATGAGAGGGAGATAACGGGTATATTCGCTGAGATCCCGTCGTCCCGATTCAATCATAGACTCGTCTATCTTGTCGGTGATGTTGTACTCGTTGAGGATGCGAACTCCAAACTGGAGACGACGGACGACGTCAGACACAGACTCGCTACTATCGACCACTGCATTGAGGGTCTCTCCAGAGATGGCCTTGCGTGCGGAGCACAGTTCGTTGGCACATTGAATGACGGTGTCGTTCCGCTCGGTTTTCGTCTCCGGGAGTGCGTCGAAATAGCTGTCGGCGACATCGTCTACTGTACTCCTCTCTTTCAGGGCGGTTACATCCCCTGAAGCCGCAATCGGCGTAGCTGCCGTCGCTTTAAGGAATGTCCTTCGTTTCATTCACTCACTAAGTCATTTTCCCGGCAGGAGCCGACGACGTGGTTTTCAGTACTCGATAAATTACCGAGCAGGGTTGGCTCAGATCCTCTCATTTGCCTGTTTGTGTCGCGTCCAAAATGTTCCAACTCCGATCTCAACAGGCACAATATCGTCCCGCTGTTGGAGTTCTTCCTCTGCTCGGTCCTGCGGCCACTCGTAAACCGTCATGACTTCTTGAGTCGCAACAGGGCCGTGCTCGGTAACGAATCCGGAGAGGGGTTGCGGCTCCTCACTATCGATTCCTGATTGGTCGAAAATATCGACGATGTCGTCGTAATGCAGATAGCCCGATTGAGTGACTTCCTCTCCGTCGACGTGGAATTTGGTGAAGGGCGGATTGAGATCACGTTTAGTCTGACGAGGCTCTACTTTGTCCCAAGCTTCCTCCAATTGGTTGGTATCGAGCCCCGCGTTCTCCGCTAATTCGAAAAGGATCTCCTTATCCTCGATGTTTGTCCCTTCGACCATGGTGGCCGTCCGAAGCCGTCGAAGGTATCGTTGGGCGGCGTTTGGCCCTTGGTGCATCGCTGCCAGGTAAGCGCGGTTTGCGAGTTCGGTTGATTCCGGGGGATTCTCCTCCCACACGGAGGTATCTATAGGCATCTTGTGACGAAGACGGTCTCTTTCCCACTTCGATGCCATCTCTTTGGGGTCGACGAATTCGCGGACGGGGACAAGATGATAGTCGGTATCGACTTCGTGTCCGTACCGCTCTTTGATTTTGAGTATTATGGGATACAGCCCCCACCCCACGTTGTCCCATGGGTCTGAGTATTGCACAACCTTCGGTTCTTGTTCTTCTTCATCGTCGTCATCACCCTCGTCTTCCGACTCCTCTTGTTCCAGTTCTTCGTCCGGAGTCTCGGGATCCTGTGACTTCTCGGGCTCTGAAGAATCGGGGTCCTCTCCTGCCTCATCGGGGGAGTCGCCACCTACCTCCACACCTTCGGGGATTCCGATGATGCCACCGCCTCCACCTCCACCCCCACTGCTTCCATTACCGTCTGTTCCGGACGGTGTGGTCTCCGTTGGCTGGGGGGCAGAATCTTCAGAGGGTGCTTCCTCTGACGGCGATTCATCGGTGTACTCGTCAACCCCTGTCTGGTCGGGATCGACGTCTGGCGCTTCGTCACCGGAGGCACTACCACTGTCATCGTCCTCGGGGTCAATGTACAGGTCGTCTGTCGTCCCGTCACCCATTGATAACCACCTCAGAGTCCGGAAGGTAGTCTCCAATTCGCGACTGCTCGTCGGTGCGCTCCGTCTCTAGCGCTTGTTTGATTTCGTAAATCCACATGGCTAACCTCTGTTGTGAATACCCGTCCGTCGTCAGACCGCAATCCTGCTTCCAGTACCACCCAGCAGCCTCATCAACAACCTCCGGCAGCACTTCGACCTGTCTCGGTGACCCTCGACCGATGACCAAAACTCCCTCAGGGTTCAGGGTGGTAGCCGCCTGATGTATCCGATCTCGGAATTCGTAGTTGCTGGGTGTCTGGACGCCGTACATGGCGAACCGATCGATACCCAGTCGGGCGAAGGTCTCACGAGCCTCCTTGAAATGGGGTTGAGAAAGCCCTTTAGCCAAAGGTATGAGTTCGTGGGATAGTCCCATCTCCTCGGCCGTCTGGTAGAGCCATTCGAATCGATCGAGGTACTTTCTCACGTTCTCTAACTGATGTTCTGGCTCCATCTGATGGTAGACCCATAACCAGTCCGGGATGATTCGCGCCTCACGCGTGATTTCGGCATAGAGGTCTATTTCCGCCCATCGCCCTCTGTCCGTGACTGTTGGGTCGGGTTCCGTGCCCACGATTGTGAGTTTGTGGTGGGGCTGGAGGATGTTATCGAATCCTCCGTGATTTCTCAGAACGCTCTCGGCTTCGCTGAGTGTCACCATCACGTGTTCAATCGTTGGATCCGCCTCCAGTAGATCGAGAAACTTCCCGCTGGGCTCGAGGCGGAGAATCGCCTGAAGTTGGGAGTACTGCGCAATCAAGGAGGCTAACAGGGTTTGCTGACCTCTATGCGAATCTCTCTGTATGGAGTGCGAATTCATTGGCGATGGTGCGGGTCGTTCACTTGGCACCTACCGCCATTCTACGAATTCTGTATATAAAACTTTGTTGGAGAATTTTCAAACAGGTGGGCCAGATAGGACACAAATCGTCTATGTTCTAGGCGGGCCGAAACTATATGGTGGCGATAGGCGGTCAATATCGGAGAGATTTAACACGGAGGTGGCTGACTATGAACTATGAGTGATAGGGTTCATTTCATACCAGTCGGATTCGATTTTGACCGCCTTATTCGTCCAATATCAAAGGGTGAGATGGAGGCTGACCGTGTCGTCCTCCTCACCCACAAAGGCGAGCCCGACGATGACCCGACAGACCGGGCAGCGCAGCTTGCAAAGAATATGACCGGGAAACTGGAGCGTACATTCGAGCTGATCGACATCGAGGTCCAAATTGAGGCAGTCAATCTTGAAGAGATGTACGAGTACGAGACGCTCTATCCCAAAGCGCATGACTACATTCTGGAGGAAATCAAGAGGGGGAACGAAGTCTACGTCAATATCTCCTCCATGCCGCGGACGGTGTCGTTCGCGTTTGCGACAGCTGCTGACTCACTGATAGCTGAGAAACAAGAGGAGTTCGAGGACATCCGAGATCGCGTACACACGTACTACGTGGCCCCCAAGGAGTATCTGGTCTTGGAAATGCTTGATGTGTTGGAAGATGCGGCCGAGGCCTTTGATGAACTGAAGGAGTACGAAGACCTTCGGGTACATCAGCACTATGAGGCGATTACCGACATACTAGATCGGGTCGATGAAAGTGGCGTGACAGAGGGTACGCGGGAAGATTTAGATGGTGACGGGCATATGTTCGTTGAGTTTCCGTCATCCCCTGGTAGCAACGTGAAAGAGTTCGAGGAGCATGTTCTTCGATTTCTCAAGGGGAAGGGTACGTTCGAATCGACCTCAGAACTTGCGGAGGCGATGGCCGAGGAGAATGGCGAAGAATATGGCGAATCATTCAGAAGTCGAGTTCAGTACAATGTGTCTAACCTAGATACAAAGGGGTACGTCACCCGAAGGGATAGCGGAAATAGACACGAGACGGAACTATCGACAATGGGGCGTATGTGGGTAGAAACGCACTAATCTTACTTTTCGGCTCTGCTGAAATCGTCACTAGTGGACAGAAATCGCGTGCTGGATATAGAGGACGGGGTCAGACAGGAGTTTTCCAGCGGGTCACTGGACATTGCCCACGTAGTCGGTGAACAGGTACACGACTGAAGCGGTTGCAGCTAATATGAGTACAAGCTCTCGGCGTGGGAGCTCAGATAATTGTTGTTCGGTCCCGAGATGGACTTCGACCCGGGTGATACGTTGGTAATGGGGTAGCTTGCTTATCGAACAGGCCGCCGCATTCTCCCTTCAGCTTCAAGTTCAGCGAGCAGTTCCCGCAGGTCAGCCGCTTTGTCATCGGGAAGATGACGAACGGTTGACCCTAGCGTCCCTGAGATGTCCTTCACACGTCCGTACCGGTCGTCGCCCGGTCCGAGTACTGCGTACTCCTCGAACTGCAGCCCCTTTAGGTCGTAGTCCTTGGTTCCAACAGAGTCCAGCAGCCGGATGCCGTCAGTTCCGTACCGACCTACGGTGATCAGTTCCGAATCAGGGCTTCGGATCGTTCCGATTCCACCGTAGCGGGAGGCATCTCTTACGGCGTTGAACGCTGTGGTTGAGGCGCTACCGTCGTGGTCGTCTTTGTTGAAGGAGTGGCCTGTGCTGTAGTCGACAACCAAAAGCCCGGTTGCGTTGTACCGCCCCTGGGATTCGCTGGGTACCGCCTTGTTCTCGCAGGCAATTGCAACCGCCTCGGAGTGGGGAGTAGGTCCCATATCTGCTATGTGAGGGGCCAAGTAGAAAAAACCCAAGGGTAAAATTGGTTTTGGCCTATGTCTAGATTCTATTCGGACCTTGGCTAATGTTCGCTGGATATTTGGCCAATGGACGCTTGGTATCTGTATGAGCACTTCCGAGGAGACGCCCCTATGGCGGCGAATTAGGGATATCGTCTCATCCAACCGACTATTCAAATTCAATATCGCATACCATGACGTTGACCGAGAAGCCTACGCTGACCGACTGTTCGAGGACGGTGTCGTCACGATCTCGGATTGGGCGCTTGCCACGAACGGTGGTGTTGAGCTCGCTACAGACGGTAGTGTCCTGACCCCCGAAACCGTACACGAGCCTTATGGAAATACGCTCAAGGGGCAAATCCAGTGGGATATAATTCGGGACATCATGCATGAGGAGATATATCCCGATGAAGACACGAAAATTAAGGCAGGAAAAGCTATTGGGAGCATCCGAACGTTCGTTGAAGGAGTTGACCCCGGTGATGTTCTCTTAGTGAATCTCCCTAGTGGAATCGCTCCGTGCGTGGTTGAGGGTCCGACTGTATATGATCGGTCCACAGAGTACAGTGACATTGCACCAAATCACATTATGTACCGGGAAGTTCAGTGGGCCTCAGATGGCGAGCGTCCGCTCACTGTCTCAGCAGACCTCCTTCCACCAGGGTTCGGGACCGCCCGTCACACGATCGAACAAGTGTCCGATCCATCGCCGATGGTGGAACTCCTACGTGTCGTTGAATGGATTGGTGACTCGATAGGTCAAGAGGAGCGGTGAGTACGACGACTTCACTAATCTTCCAGCATAGAAACAACTGGTTCGACGGGGCCGAACAGGGGGCGAAGGGAGGAACAAGTGTTCCAATTCATAAGTCGAGTGTCATAGATTCCGGGGAAGACGAGTAGTCTTTCGTGCACTAGCCACCCGCTGGGAGACATGCGCTCTATATTCAGCACGGACGCCCAGAACGATCACCGGCTGAGGATTTTAATGGAGCCATTTTCTCCTGATAATAGGTATATACGATGAGAGTGCCTAACGAGGTTGTTGAGAATTTCTGCGTAGCAAAGGTTGTGGCTGCGCGCGCAGCGTAGCGAGCACGGAGCGGAGGGTGGGGAGGTGGGGTCTGGGTCGGTCCGGCACGTAGCAAAAAAGAAGGCTGCGTACGCTGGCTACGCTTCCCACCACCGACCGCGCTCGGGGAAGTGGACCGTGGTCCAGCCGGTTAGAGCCACCGAGACGCGCCCGTTGTACCAGTTCTTCGCCGCCCCGTGAATACGAACGTGCTCGCCCTCCTCAATCCAGGGTTGGTCGCTCGCAACCCAGCTGGTGAACTTCGTCCGTCCACTTTCGTCTTCAATGAGTCCCACCTGGGAAATGGCTGAACTCGACGGCTCCCACAACTGCGTCACAGTACCTTCGATGCTCACCTCTTTGCGATTGACGTCCTCGAGCATCCCGATGGGGACCACCTGTCCCGGCGCCGTCTGCAACTCCTCGAACACCCCAATGACTGCACTCATCATGTCTTTCCCACCGACTACGGCTTCACCCAGCCGCCGACCAATCGCTGCTCGCGACCAGCCATCCAGCTTTTCGGCCAGCCGCATCGACTGCTTGTTCACCGCCGCCAACTGCTCCTGCGTGAGTTCTGCACGAGGATCGTCTCGCTCTGGGTCCGCCCACGGGTCCACGCTCGCCGCCCGCTTCTGGAACTCTGCACGCCGCTCAGCGCTCCGCTTCGCTGCGATATCTCGCGTCCGCTTCTCCCGACCTTCTTGCGTCCCCAGCTCCGCCTGGGCACTGATGCGCTCCAGTTCAGCCTCCCTGGCCCGAATGCGCTCTTCTTGTTCGAGGGTCGCACCGTAGATCCGCTCGTCACTGGTGTCGACCATCCCGTCCGGGTGGTTGGCATCCACCTTCGCCTGCACCTCCATCTGCACCGTCGCCTGGAACTCCGGTGTCTCATCGACGACCTCAAAGCCATCTTCATCGACCGCCGCTTCGTCCGCTTTTTCGAATGCCTGTTCATCGACCGAAACCTCATTACCGAAGACGTTCTTACTTGACATTGGAGTACCTAGCTCCGAAGGCGCTCACTCGGCGTCTTCTTCCGACACCACGACTCTCCAGCCGTGGCTGATCACAACGACCAACTCAACCATCGCGCGCTCTCGCTCGCGCCTTCGCGAGCGCCCCTGGGGCGCGAGCGAGAGCGCGCCTCAGGGAGGCCACCCAACCAGCACCGCGCGCCGACCCGCCCGGAGCGAGCGGCCAGCGGGATATGCCCGTTCGTGTCCGGCCCGATACGCGGGTCTGTGTCCAGGGCGACTGTCGTCGAGAACGCGCGCCGCTGTGTGGCGCGCGACAGCGCAGGCGGCACAAAGCGCTGGAACGCGAAAGCCCGCAAGGGGCGCAACCGACGGGGATACCCGCTGGCGTCGAGACCAGATTCATTTTAGCCCGGAACGGGTGCTCGCGGTGCGGAGAGCGCCCGCACGCCCGGAATGGTCGGTCGCGAGCGAAGCGACCCGCGAGCAAGCGGAGGGCGGAAGCGGCGAGCGGGGCGTGCCGTAACATAGAACCTGTTCAACCGGGCTCGACGCTCAGTGACACAGCCGCTCTCCTGGTGGACTCAGAAAGGGCGAGGTCGTCTCGGTCACCGGGAGACTCCGTCTCCCGAGCACACGGCGCGAAGCGCCGTGAACGTCCCCCGACCCCACAAGCACCACAGGGACGAGGAGCGCAGCGTGGGTCGCGGGATGCCGAGCGGCCGAGGGCTTTCACTCTGTACGTTCCCGTCTCGACTGAGTCAGCCGAGTGTTGCAAAATACCGAAGTCATTTATATATCAGTTCGCTCGTATGCAACAGCATGCTCACAGAAGGCGAGGTTCGCGCCCTTACAGCCCTCCACGGTGAGCAGACGGTCTCTGAACTTGCAACGAATCTCGATCGGAGTCTCAGCTACACGTCAGAACTCGTCGAGCGGCTCGAAACGGCTGGCCTCGTCGAGACACGTCGACAGGGGAAAACAAAGCGGATTCGACTGTCGGACGCAAAGGCTCTCGAGTTACTTACGGATCTCACCCAGCAGTATTCACACATCGACTGGCCGGAGCTGTTGTCAGGGGCTGCCCTCCGTGTGTGCTACTTCCTCGATACCCCGCGGACCGCGACCGAACTCGCAGGCTGCGCTGACGTCCACCGAAGTACCGTCCACCGTATGCTTGCCCCGCTTCAGCATCGCGGAATCGTCTACCAAACTGACGACGGGGCGTACGCACTGAATGGCGGCTTCGAGCCGCTGAGCGTATTCGCCCGCGAGCTTGCCCATCACCTCCACCGCCAGACTGTTGAAGCACAGACCGACACGTACACGATTCTGTGGGAGTCCCTCGACGAGTTCCTTGTCCAGACGCCGACTGAAATCGCTGACGAACACTTCATCCCGACAGGCCCAGACCAGTTTCAGCGATACGGCCTCCCGCTGTTGGCACGTGACCGTCGGTACTACCTCTATTCGGAGACGACGGGCGATCTCTCCCCGGAGATGTTGTGCTGCCATATGCTCGTGATCGATTCGGGTGCACGAACGCAGTCATACTGCCTGCTCTTGCTCAGTCACGCCGACATCGACCGGGACGAGCTCCGAGCCCAAGCCACCAAGTACGGCGTCGACGACGTCGTCGACGACCTCTACACGTATCTCGACACCAGCGGTGCCCAGCGGACGTCGCGACTCCCCGAGTGGGAGGACTTCCAGGAACTGGCTGACGAGTACGAGGTGACGCTATGAGGGCGAGGTTTGATAGTTCGGCTCTGTAGTTTCGCTAGGCGGCGCTACAATTGGTGAGAAATTGCTCCTGAACTGTCGGTAGATGGACTTATGCTCCGAATAGATCGCAGTCTCTTGATTTTCTCGAAATCCGGTTGGAAGAACCGCCGGACAAGGCTAAAAATCACGTGGTAAAAGAGGGAATATACTGGCCAAAATAGCCCAAATCGACTGCTGTCTAGCGAAACTACAGAGCCGATAGTTCATACATCCGGTCGGAACTCGAGCGCATCGGCCAGCAGCTGGACAATCCACTCACCGTCTTCTTGATTGGCGGTGGGTCGATGGCGTTTCGCGGACTCAAGGAAACGACCAAAGATATCGACCTCATCGTCTCCTCCGGCGACGATCTGAGTCAGCTCCAGGCAGTGCTCCTCGAGTTGGGGTACGATATCGTCCGGGAACCGGACGAAGAGTACGAAGAGCTCGGTGCCCAGCGAATCCTCGAGAACGATGATGGGTGTCGCATCGACGTTTTCAACCAGCAGGTGATCGGCAAGCTGATTCTGTCTCCAGGAATCCGTAAGCGGAGCGAACGCTATCTCGATCCTGGGAATCTCGTGGTCGAACTCGTGAGTCCAGAAGATATCTTCCTGTTCAAAGCGGTTGCCGGTCGGGTGGGCGACATCGAGGATATGTTCTCGCTGATGCAGACCGGCCTCGAGTTCGACGTCGTCGAAGCGGAACTCGACACGCAGGTCGAACTCTTGGAGCAAGAATTGTTCGTGACGTACGTCAACGAAGCGTTGACCGATCTCACCGAGCAACACAACGTGACGACACCGTTGCACGACCCTGTCGCGGAGATCACCGAGCGGGTCTACGAGGAACTGGAGGTGTTGCACGCGCTTGACGAACCGAAATCGGTGACTGACCTGCACCAGG
>Ga0306907_1000299_pt1 | contig 23648 bp, 17 predicted proteins | sample AntRauTorcE11898_FD_190415 | JGI IMG/M metagenome (GOLD analysis project Ga0306907, IMG submission 190415) | Saline lake microbial communities from Rauer Islands, Antarctica - Metagenome Torckler E11 #898 (v2) (version 2) | ecosystem: Environmental > Aquatic > Non-marine Saline and Alkaline >... | reverse complement strand
CCGCCGCGTAACTGATCTCGGCCTCGTCGCTGTCGATACTCCCGGCCACCGCGAGGACTGCCGAGACACCACAGACGCTCGCGCCCGCGGCCAGCAGTGAGCGGGTTCGTGACTCGATGCCGACCTGTCGACCGACGATTTCGACGAACAACACACCCACGATGACGACGCCAATCGCCAACCCCACGACGAGCGGGCCGGTGGTCACCAGCTGACCGACAGTGAGCTGGGCTCCGAGGAGAACGATGCCGGTCTCCAAGAGGAGTTTGTGCCGGTCGACGCCCGGCTCGGCCCACTCGGGCACGCCGACCACTGCCGCGACGATGACGCCGATACCGATTGCGGCGATGAGTGGACTCACGGGGGTTGCTGAACCGATAGCTCGTGCGACCGCAGCCAATCCCAGCAGGACGGCTATTCCCGGCACGACCGCTCGAAGCGACACCATTAGAGTGCCAGTGACAGCGCAAGGACGATCAGGACGCCCAGAGCGGTTGCCTTCCAGCCGCGATCTGCCTTCATCACGAGCCGTCGACAGCGAGTCAACAGGCTATCGGTCCGACTGCGCAAACGGATGCCAGTCATCTATGGCAAAGCCTGCCGCACAGTCGAACAAAAGTATACCGGAACGATTGTCAACACATACCGGAACGACCGTGAAACGGTCTCAGTTTCACCCCCGTAGTTTTATAACGAAAGACCACAGCCTTTGAGATGAATGGCAGATACAGCCGATAGTTCGCCCAGATCACCCGACGCGGAAGGATCGGGGCGACAGAATAGATTACAGCGGTATCGTGACCTCCGGTTCTCCGAGGAGGAGCTGGCGGTAATCCTGTTAACACCAGTGGTGTTGTTCCTGTGTGCAGTGTCGTTCTACCCGATTTTCGACACCATCATGGCGAGCCTCCACAGTGGGTATGTTCTGGAGATGAATCCGAGGCAGTTCGTCGGCCTCGAAAACTACCGGAGCCTCCTTGGTGACGGTCCACTCCTAGACCGGATACTCAACGGTGGTGGGTTCTGGAACGCGCTGCGCGTCTCGCTCATCTACACCTTCGTCAGCGTGCCGATCGAGCTTGTCTTGGGTCTCGGGCTGGCGCTCCTGCTCAACCGAGAGTTCAAAGGGAAGTACTTCGCACAGGCAGCGATCCTGTTCCCATGGGCGATCCCCACGGTGATCAACGCCCGCATCTGGGCGTGGATGTTCAACGGCCAGTACGGGGTCGTCAACGATCTGCTGATCCGGATCGGGATCTTGGAGTCAGCGTTTCCGTTTCTGGCGAAACCGGATACGGCACTGATGGCGATGCTGTTCATTACCATCTGGAAGACCAGTTCGTTCATGGCGCTCATCCTGCTGGCCGGGCTCCAGTCAATCCCCGATCACCTCTATGAAGCCGCGCGGATGGACGGTGCCTCCCGCATCCGGCAGTTCTGGGACATCACACTGCCCCTCCTGAAACCGACACTGCTGGTCGCGCTCATCTTCCGGACGCTGCCAGCGTTTCAGGCGTTTGGCCTCCCGTTCGGCCTGACCGGCGGTGGCCCGGCATCGGCGACGACGACACTTGTCCTGTTCGATCACCAGCTGACGTTCAACCGGCTCAACTTCGGTGAGGGGGCGGCAACGGCAACGATCATCACCCTCATCGCGGCCGCAATCGCAATGATATACGTTCAAACACTCTACGAACCGGAGGTGCGCTGAGATGAGCCACGATTCAAACAGTCTCGAAATCGAGCGGTTTCAGTGGGTCGGCAAGAAGGTCGGCTTCTACGGAAGCATCTTCATCATCGCCCTCGTCTCGGTGTTCCCCATCCTCTGGATGTTCATCACGTCGCTCAAACAGCCGGGTAACATCGTCACCTTCCCGGTCGAGTACATCCCCCGCGACCCGACACTCGCGAACTACCGTGCAGCGTTCGAAGGGGCACCGTTCTTCCGGTACATGCTCAACAGCGCCATCGTGGCCACCGGGACAGCTATCCTCTCTGTCTTCTTGGGGGCGATGGCTGGCTATGCGCTCTCGCGGCTTCGATTCCGGTTCAAGCTCCCAGTACTCCTGCTCATCCTCGGGACGGCAATGCTTCCGTTTATCGCCCGGCTGATCCCGCTGTTCAGCCTCGCCCGTTCGTGGGGGCTGTTGAACAACTATCTGGGACTGATTATTCCGTACACCGCCTTCCAGCTTCCCTTCGCGGTCTGGATCTTCCAGGCCTACTTCAAGGAGTTACCCGACTCTTTGGAGGAAGCGGGGCTGATGGACGGCCTCTCGCGCATCGGTGTCCTGTTCCGCATCATCCTGCCAGTGTCCGCGCCAGCGATGGCAACCGCAGCCATCATCGTCTTCATCTACGCCTGGAACGAGTTCCTGTTCGCACTGACGTTCATGACCGAGGATTCGATGCGGACGATTACTGTCGGGATCGCTCTCTATCAGGGAGAGTTCCAGTACCCCTGGGGAACCATCTCCGCGGCCGTCTTCATGTCGGTGATCCCGCTAATCTTGTTCATGCTGTTCTTCCAGCGAAAAGTCGTGGAAGGACTCACCGCGACCGGCAAAGCCTGAGTTCGCACTGATCGTCGGCCGTTTTCCTGATTTCGAACACACAATAGCCCGAGAGCTGGCTCTTTCTTTTACCGTCGACGCTGCAAACGAGTGGACAACGATAGAGACGGATACGACGACACTACAGACGTATGGGAAACTACGTAGACCGACAGTCGACGACGCTACAGATACCGAAAGCCGACGGAATAAACAGGGAGTCGGCTACTCGTTGACGACGTTCGTCGGCTCGCCGCCCTCTAAGACGGTCCGCACGATCTCCGTGACGGTCCGGCGGCGCTGGTCGTTGGCTTCCTCGCTGTACCACGCGACGTGCGGGGTCGTCAACACCTTCGGATGGTTACGGAGCCGGTCGTCGGCTGCGGGTGGCTCGTCGGGGAACACGTCGAGTCCCGCACCGGCGATCTCGCCGGCATCGACTGCCTCGACGAGCGCGTCGCCGTCGACGATAGGACCGCGTGCGACGTTGACGAAGTACGCTCCTTCGTTCATCTGCTGGAAGGCCTCGGCGTCGAACAGCTCGCGAGTGTCGGGCGTCAGCGGGGAGTGGACAGTGACGAAATTCGACTGGGCCAGCAGCTCCTCGAACTCGACGAGATCGGCGGGATCGTCGGCGAGATCCGCCTCGGTGAGGAACGGGTCGCTGGCGACGACATCGGCACCCAGGGCGGCGGCGCGTTCGCCGACCGCTCTGCCGATAGCACCGTAGCCGACAACGCCAACAGTCTGCGTCGACAGCCGGTGGATCGGCGTCGCCACGTCGCGGTCCCAGCCACCCTCGGCGACGTCCGCGTCGTAGGGCTTCAGCCCACGTGAGAGCGCGAGGTAGAGCGTCAGCGCGTGGACCGACACCTCCTCGAGACAGTAGTCAGGGACGTTGGTGACGGGAATATCCCGCTCGGCGGCGGCCTCCACGTCGATGTTGTCGACGCCGATGCCGTACCGGGAGATAACCCGGCAGTCGTCGAGGCTGTCGATGGCCGCCCTGTCGAGGTCGTAGCGGAGGTTGATGACCGCGTCGGCCCGGGCGAGCGTCTCGTGAGCGTCGGCGGCCTCCGTGCCCACGTCGCTGGTCAGTTCGACGACGTCAGCGATATCTGACAGGCCGTCGCGCTCTATCGAGAGATCCGTGAAGTCGTGGTCAGTAACGACGACAGTGTACTCGGACATTGTGAGAGCTTAGATGATCAGCTCGTAGCCGTCGACGAGATACTGCTCACAGAGGTCTCGGTCGAGTTCGACGCCCAGTCCGGGGCCTTCGGGGACATCGATGTAGCCGTCTTCTAGGATCGGCCCGGAGCCCTCGACGCGGGTACACATCTCGTTCCACCACGGCACGTCCCGAGAGTGCCACTCCATACAGAGGAAGTTCGGGATCGCTGCCGAGACGTGTGCACCGGCAACGGTTCCAAGCGGGCTGGAGATGTTGTGTGAGGCGACCGGGATGCCGTAGAGATCACAGACCGTGGCGATGTCGATGTACTCGCCGAGCCCGCCGCACTTGTTGATATCCGGGGCGGCAATATCCATCATCCCCTCGCGGGCGGCCGTGTTGAACTGGTTGGCCTTCACGAGGTTCTCGCCGGTCAACACCGGCATATCCAGCGCCTGCGTGACGCGCTTTTGGGATTCGGTTTTCTCCGGCGGGACGGGGTCTTCGAGCCACGCGAGGTCGAACCGTTCGAGCTTCTTGCCGAGACGAATCGCGGTTTCGGTGGTGAAGTTCCAGTGGAGGTCCATCCCGAGATCGATATCATAGCCGATCTCGTCGCGGACGGCCTCGACGAGGCTGACCTTGTGTTCGAGCGCCTCGTTGTCCATCCGACGGTTGGCCTCGTCGTAGCTGGCGTGGGTTGGGACATCGAGATCGAATTTCAGCGCCTCGAACCCCTCGTCGACGACCTCGCGGGCCGCACGTGCGTAGCCCTCAGGCGTATAGACGTCCTTGGGGTCGTGGTCGCGGGCCTCGCCCAGCGACTCGCCGCCGTGAGTGTCACAGTAGATCTTGATCTCGTCGCGGTACTTCCCGCCCAGTAGTTCGTACACCGGCACGTCGAACAGTTTGCCTTTGATGTCGTAACAGGCGGTCTCGATGGCGGTGAACGCCGCCTGCCCGATGCGGCCACAGCCGGTGTAGCGCTGTTCGAGCAGTTCGCGGACGCGGTCGGTATCGAGTGGATTCTCGCCTTCGAGATCGATACCGACCCGCTCAGCCATATCGAGGGCGGCTTCGGCGCGGAACGTCTCGCCCAGCCCGTAGACACCGGCGTCGGTCTCTACCTTCACGATACCCCACGTGAAGTTGCCCGCGATGGCCATCGTCTTGATATCGGTTATCTTCACGTCCCGTTCGGGGGGTCGGTGCGTCTCTTCCATACCCATGTCCCGCCACGGAACGCCGCCGTCCTGGGGGATTCGATAATCCGGTTGGTCGTCTTGCGTCATCACCTTGCCAGTCGGAGAATGTGCGGTTAAAGATTGTGGTGATTATCGGAATATAACTAAACGTTGTACTGCGTAACTGAATATAACAAGCTGTACTGCTTAGCTGAATATAACGGTGGAATCAGCAACTGGCGGTCGACGGTCCGGCGAGACAGCCTCACCCGTTACTTCGACTGTCTCCTGTGTACGGATATCGCCAGAGGAGCGGCCGACGGCGAGGTCGACGTCTCCCGAATCGACGATCAGTTGCTCGGTCGCGTCGTGGGTTGCAAGCGTCGCAGCCGGGAGGTCAAACTGCACGGTCGCCCGCTTACCGGCCGCAAGATCGAGCCGCTGGAAGCCGACGAGTTCCCGAACCGGGCGGGCAGTGCTCCCGCCCTGCTGACGTGCGTACAGCTGGACGACCTCCGTGCCGTCCCTACTGGCGACGTTCTCCACCGTGATCGTGACCGTTATCGAGCCGTCGGTCTGGAGCGTCGACGGCGTGACCGACAGCGCCCCATAGGAGAACACGGCGTAGCTCTCGCCGTGGCCGAACGGGAACAGCGGCTTGCCATCGGTGAACACGTAGTCGCCGCCCGAAACGGCGGACTGTCGGTAGTGGACCGGGAGCTGTCCCACGGTCCGCGGGAGCGAGACGGGGAGACGGCCGCCGGGGTCCGTACCCAACACTACGTCGGCAACTGCCGACCCACCCTCCTGTCCGGGGAGCCATGCAGCAAGCGTCGCGCTGGCATCTTCGACCACTTCAGGGATGGCCAGTGGTCGACCGCTCACGAGGACCACAGCCACGGGCGTTCCGGTCGCAGCAACGCGGCTGACTAACTCGGCCTGCCGACCGGGAAGTCCCAGCGCGGCGCGGTCGAGCGCCTCGCCAGCAGTCCCCGGCGAGTCACGCTCGACATCGATACCGGACTGCCCGCCGACACAGGCGACGACCACGTCGGCCTCGCGGGCCACCGAGACGGCCGACTCCAGGTCGTCGTCCGGTCCAGCACGGATGCCACACCCGCGGGCGTACTCGAGTTCGTCGACACGGTTCCGAAGGGCCGCCCGCGGGGTCACGATGTCGACGCCGCCATCTTCGTTCTCTGCACCCGCATAGGAGTAGTTGCCCAGCAGGTTCCGCGGCGCGTCGGCGTTCGGCCCGATGACGGCCACCGACATGTCGGTCGACAGAGGCAACAGGCCGTCGTTGTCGAGGATGACTTGTGATCGGCGTGCGGCGCGCCGAGTCAGTGATCGGATGGCCGGAGTGCCGAACGGATCGGCGGCAGTCTCAGGGTCGGGAGCAGGGTCCGTGAACAGGCCAGCCCGGCGTTTCTGTCGGAGATGGCGGCCGAGCGCGCGGTCGACCACCGACTCGTCAACTCGGTGGTCTCGAACAGCCTCGACGAGGCGGTCGCCGAAACACTCGGTCTCGGGGAGTTCGACGTCGATACCCGCAGTCAGTGCGTCGACGCCAGCGGTCTGTCGGTCCGGGGCGATCCCGTAGTCATCGGCCAGCATCTCGATGCCGCGGCCGTCCGAGACGACAGTGCCGGTAAACCCCCACTCGTCTCGCAACAGGTCGGTGAGGAGCCGCGTGTTCGCGTGGCACGGCACCCCATCAACGGTGTTGTAGGCGGCCATTACAGAGGGGACACCGGCCTCGATACCGGCACGGAAGGGGCGAAGATCGGCATCACGCATCTCACGGAGGGAGGCGGTGGGACGCGCTCGATTCCGTCCGCCTGCGGGCCGACCATGGCCGACGAAGTGTTTGAGCGTGGCGTCGACGTCACTGTCGGCCAGTCCCGACACGACGCGTTCGGTCATCGTCGACGCCAGTGCGGGATCCTCACCGAAGGTCTCCTCGATTCGGCCCCAGCGTGGCTCGACGCCGAGATCACACACCGGCGAAAGGGTCAGCTGGCAACCGACTGCGCGTAGCTGATCGCCGACCGCAGTAGCCACTTCCTCGACGAGAGCGGGATCCCAGCTACTCGCCATCCCAATCGCCTGAGGGATCGTCGCGCCACGTCGACCGGCATAGCCACAGAGGCTCTCTTCTCGGACGAACGCAGGAATCCCGTGTGGCGTCTCCGTGCGGAGAAACGACTGAAGCTCCGCAATTACATCGGCGAGGTCGGAGGGGTTCAGGCCGCTTTCGCGGCCAACACGCGTTACCCGTCCGATACCGTGAGGAATCGTTTCACGGGCACGGGCAGGGTCGAACGAGCCGTCGGTCAGCACCGAGCCGATGCGGATCGTTCCAAGCTGTGCGACCTTCGATTCGAGCGCCATCCGATCTACAAGTGCGTCGATTGATGGGGTGGGTGTCATGGGGCGAACCGTCGACTGGTTGGTATCTGGCAGCGATCAACAAAAATCCGTGGGGGCGACGAGTAGTTTTAATAGTGATACTCTCCCCCTCCCGAGTAGGATGACGAGCGAACGCATTACAGTCGCTGCAGTGACAGACTACGCTGTCGAGGGGGATACCGTCCGGTTCGACTGCGAGATAGCAGCTCCCGAGACCGTCACGCCACGGCAGATTCCGGTGACACTGACCGTCTACGACCCACAAACCTTCCGGTTTGAACTGCAGGCGAACCCGGAGGTCTCGACCGATAGCGAGTACCCGCCGCTGGACACCGACGCCGTTGCGTCCGACGTCGACCTCGCGGTAACCGAGGCCGACGACACGCTCACCGTCGACACCGGCGTGCTCGAAATCGAAGTCGGCCTCGACGAGTGGTCGTTCGCGGTTCGGGACGCCAAGACGGGCGAGAAGGTGTTCGAGGAACAGCGGGCCGATCCCGACGTGTTCGGCCGACAGCGCGTCGACGCCCTAGGGTTCACACAGGAGGAGATCAACCACAACCCTCGACGCGTCGCCGAGACGGGCACCTCGTTCCGACTCTCACCCGACGAGAAGATCTACGGCGCTGGCGAGCAGTTCGTGGATTTCGACCGGCGTGGCCGCGAGCTGGACCTCTGGCACGAGGAACCGCTGGGGACCGAAACCGAACGCGCCTACAAGAACATCCCGTTCCACCTCTCGACGAACGGCTACGGGCTCCTGCTCGACACGACGGCCCGAGTCCACTACGACTTCGGAAAGTCGTCGACGGCCTCGGGGACGATGTCGGTCGCAGACGACGAGTTCGCATTCGTCTTCTTTTACGGTCCGTCGTTCCGGAAGATCATCCAGCGCTACACCGCCGTCACGGGTCGACCCTCGCGGCCGCCGAAGTGGTCGTTCGGAACGTGGATGTCCCGGCTGGGTTACGAATCGCGTGAGGAACTGGAGGAAGTCGCAGACCGGCTCCGTGCCGAGGAGATCCCCAGCGACGTCCTCCACCTCGACCCGTTCTGGATGCGGGCCAACAAGTCGACGGACATGGAGTGGGACACCGACCAGTTCCCCGAGCCCGAAGAGATGATCTCGGAACTCCGCGAGGACGACTTCCGGCTCTCGCTGTGGGAACACCCCCACGTCCCGGTGGGTACTGATGCCTTTACTGAGGGGGCAACGGAGGAGTATTTTGTCACCGACGGCACCGGCAGCCCCTACGTGATGGACCACACCTGTCAGGGCGACTACCGGGGGGCGCTCGTCGACTTCACCGATCCCGACGCCGTCGAGTGGTGGAAGGACAAACACCGTCGACTGCTCGAACAGGGCGTGGCCGTCTTCAAAACCGACTACGGCGAGTATGTCCCGGAGGACGCCGTCTTCGCAAACGGCAAGAGCGGGAAAGTAATGCACAACCTCTACCCGTATCTCTACAACGAGGCGGTCTACGAGACAGTTGAGGAGGTCAATGGTCCCGAAGAGGCCGTCGTCTGGGGGCGCTCGGCGTGGACCGGCAGTCAGGCGTTCCCGATGCACTGGGGTGGCGACCCACAGACCAGCTGGAACGGGATGAGTGCGGCGCTCCGCGGCGGTCTCTCGGCGTCGCTGTCGGGGATCGCCTTCTGGAGCCACGATATCGGTGGTTTCCGCGGAACGCCGTCGGACGCAGTATACACCCGGTGGTCACAGTTCGGACTGCTGTCCTCGAACAGCCGCTGTCACGGAACGACGCCGCGGGAACCTTGGGAATTCGGCGAGGACGCACTTGACGTCTTCCGTGAGTACGCCCGTCTGCGCTACCGACTGATACCGTATCTCTACACCTACGCCGAGGTGGCCGCCCGAACCGGCCTCCCCGTCGTCCGCCCGCTCGTACTCGAATATCAGGACGATCCCAGCGTCCACCGGCTGGACACACAGTTCCTGCTGGGCGAAGACCTGCTGGTCGCGCCAGTGTTCACCGACAGCGGGACGCGGTCGGTGTACCTCCCAGAGGGCGAGTGGCGAGAGTTCTGGACCAACGAGCAGTATACCGGGAGCGGGACTGTTCACATCGACGTCGAGATCGACGAGATGCCGATCTTCGTCCGTGCTGGCAGTGTGATACCGCAGCGAGAGCCCACTCAGTCCATCCAAGACGGGACACCGGAGCAGCTCGAACTGGACGTGCTGCTGGCCGATGGCGAGGCGCAGGGCCGGTTCTACGACGCTGACGCCGACGACCTGGTGGAGATCTCCGTCGAGAAGACCGACGGGACGGTCTCGGTCGACCTCGGTGGTGCAACCTCGGATCGCGTGAGCCTCGAAATTCGTGGTGCGGGTACAGAGGACGCTGAGGCCGACGATATTGTTGAGCCTGACGATGTGGTCGTCGACGGCCAGACGGTCACCCACGTCGAGTCCGATCCCGTCGCTGGTGAGTGGACGACCACACTGACGGGACTGACAGTCATCGTCTAAGCCGGTATCGAGAGATACCGGTATCTGAGTCGGTATCGAGAATTGTTGAATGTCGAATCATTTTGGGGATAGATATCGTTGGTTGAGTCAGTATCGAGGGGGTGGATTTATTAGCCAAGATAGTAAACGGTCTCATAACCAACATTGGTGAACAATGGGACGCCTACAACTGAACGATTTGACGAAAGTATTCGAATCGAGCAAGCAAGAAATCGTCGCAGTCGACGATCTGAACATCGAAATCAGGGACGGAGAGTTTCTCGTCTTGGTCGGCCCATCCGGCTGTGGGAAGTCGACGACTCTGCGGTGTATCGCAGGACTCGAAGAGGCGAGTTCCGGTCAGATACAACTGGACGATTGGGATATCACCTATCGCAAGCCAAAAGAGCGGAATATGGCGATGGTGTTCCAGAACTACGCCCTCTACCCGCATATGACCGTCGAGAAAAACATCGGCTACGGGCTGAAGATTACGACCGATCTATCGAAAGACGAAATCAAAGAACGTGTCGAAGAGACCGCTGAACTGCTCGAAATAAAGGAGTTGTTGTCGAAAGAGCCCGGTGATCTCTCCGGTGGCCAACAACAGCGGGTTGCGCTCGGCCGCGCGATAATCCGCAAGCCCGAAGTGTTCCTGATGGACGAACCCCTCTCGAACCTCGACGCGAAGCTCCGGACGACGATGCGGACCGAGATTCAGCAGCTCCAACAAGACATGGGGATTACGACGATTTACGTCACCCACGATCAGACCGAGGCGATGACGATGGGCGACCGGATCGCGATCCTCGACGGCGGTGAACTCCAGCAGATCGGCGAGCCCCTAGAGTGTTACCACCGTCCGGTCAACCAGTTCGTCGCCGGATTCATCGGATCGCCGTCGATGAACTTCCTGTCGGTACGCCAAGACGGGTCGACGCTCGAACACGAGACGTTCGACTACGAAATCGGCAGCGAGACGGCGGACGCACTGGTCGACGCCAGCCGAAATCTGACGATGGGAATCCGACCCGAACACATCAGTATCACGAGCGGTGACCAGGGCAACGCCATCCCGACGACAGTCAAGGTCACCGAACCGATGGGCGAGATCACCTACGTCTACTTCGAGATCGGCGAGGAGACCTACACCGCCAGCATCGACGGCGAACGACGCATCGAATCCGGTCAGGAGATCCACGTCGTGTTCCCCGAGGAAAAAATCCACATCTTCGATGGCCAATCCGGGGAGGCAGTCAAAAACAGCCAGATCGACGAGACGGCCGACGCCATCACGATTTAACCGCGTTTGCTTCTCGCGAAGAATTAAGTATCTCTTCGTTCTATTTTTCTCCATGAGCAACACACCGACCGACACACCCTCCGGACGTCGGATACAGGCCGTCCAGATTACCTGTGACATTCTCGAAGCCCTGCGAGAGATGGATGGGGCGGGTGTCACCGAACTCGCAGACCATCTAGATCGCTCGAAAGGAACGATTCACAGCCACTTGGCGACGTTAGCCGACAACGAGCTCATCGTCAAACACGGGAACAGCTACGAGATCAGCCTTCGATTCGTTGACATCGGGGAGTACGCGAAAAAACAGATCGATATCCACGAGGTGGCCAAAGCCGAGGTCGACCGCCTCGCCGAGGAAACCGGTGAAGTAGCCCAGTTCATGGTCGAAGAACACGGTCGCGGAGTATACCTTCACAAATCCTGTGGAGAAAACGCCATCCAGACAGCCTCATACACTGGAAACCGCAAGGATCTCCACTGTACAGCGCTCGGAAAAGCAATTCTCTCGCAGCTCCCGACCGAGCGGGTCGACGAAATCATCGACCGCCACGGTCTCCCACAACGAACCGACAACACCGTGTCGAACCGTGAGGAACTGTTCGACACACTCGAAACCGTCCGAGAACAGGGCGTCGCCTTCGACGACGAGGAGATCCTCAAGGGATTGCGCTGTATTGCTGCCCCTATTCAACACCCCACTGGCGATGTCTGTGGTGCAATCAGTATTTCTGGACCGACCAGTCGGTTCAAAAGTGACCGTTTCCACGAGGAACTTCCCGATGTCGTCAAAGGTGCGGCCAACGTCATCGAGGTCAACGCGACACAGGTCTGACTGTTTGTAACTCGCGAACGCCCTTCATTGGCACTGGCTGCGAAATTCGATGGATTTCGACACGAATCAAACTCCTAATCGGCGTTGCTGTCTCAGTGGTTTCGATTACACGTTTGAGAGTCGCGAATACTAATGTAACCGGTGAATAACTGGGCCTCAGCTGGTTTACTCCTTTTGTGAGAAACAACAATCTCTTCAACTGAAACGGTTACTCGTTCATCACTCACCACCTAACTACGTATGAGGGCTGAAATCGGGGCTTTGGACGGGGCAAAGACCCAATGTTCGTGACTCGCAAACGCGACCTGACCGCGGTGGTTGTTTCTGCATTCTCCATATGGCCCATTCCCGCACAGTCATGTGTAGCCAGTCGTATCAGACCGCGACCGTCGACGACGAACTGTACGCCAGATGGATTAGCGAATGCATCCCGAATCGGCACACAGAGAGACTGAAAGGAAGTATTTCTTGAGGAGAATCGATGTTTCAGTCTCGGATGACACTTGTTGAGAGAGCCAACCATAGCCCCACTGTTTCGTTACTACCTACCCCAAGACGTTCGCAACAGCCAAACGACTTCTCGTGTGGCCTGCGTTGTTGGTGACAGGCCTTTGCTGGAGATCCGACCACCATACGTTTGGGTGGCGTGTTCCGGTCCGGGACAGTGAGCGGTGAAATTAACAGCAGTCTACCTGCAGGGACCGGCTCCACTCGAAGGGAATCAGATAGACTCGATTCGCGGATAGCTATCGTCGAGTGCCTGTGCATCCTCTTCCAGTAACGCGACGACGAGATAGTCGGAGTAACTGGAGAGGTAGTCGACGAGCCGTGCGATGCGGTCGGAGTCGACCGCCTCGATGGAGTCGAGTAGCATGAACGGAACATGGTCGTACACCTCGTGGACGAGATAGCCCGCAAGTGCAAACACGAGGCCGGTTATTTCTCGTTCACTCTCGCTGAGGTGGTCGACGACGTCCTCGTACACCGTCCCCGAGTCAGTACTGCGAACCACGTGGAGTTCAAACTGGTCTTTGGTGACTTTGCGTCGACCCTCGCGGACCTCCTTCTCGGTACGTTCGATCCAAATCCGTTCGAGGTTTTCGTAACTGAGCCGATCCAAGAGGGCGTCCATGTGGGAGTTGAACTCCTCGACGGCGTCTGTTTGGAGATCCTCAATTTTCGTCCGAAGTTCCGCGAGTTCCGCGGTGATCTGTTCTCGCTGCCCTTCGAGGCGGTCGCTGTCATCGAGTTTCGATTCGGTGTTGGCGATTTGGGCTTCGATATCCTCGAGATCGGTGGTGAGCTGTTCGATCTCGACTTCGATCCGGCTCGTCTCCTTTTGGAGGTCGAGTATCTCGCTTTGTCCGACGTCATCGAGTTCATTGACCTCGGATTCGAGTGTGTCGATCTCGGTTTGTATCTCGGCTTGCTGTGTTTCGAGATCATCCAGTGTTGCCGTACGGTCGTCGATTTCGGCTTCGACATCGGCGAGTTTCCGCTGGAGTTGGTCGTGGTTCCGTTGTCTCTGTTTGAGTGAAGATTTCTCCTCCTGCAGATCGTCGACCTGGCTTTGAAACGTCTGCCGCTGGTCCATCTTGTCGTTCCGAATCGTCCGGAGCTCGTCGAGTGTGGATTCGATCTGCGTTGTCTCGACGCTACTTCCGCAAGTCCAGCAGGTGACTTCTGTGGTGTCGCTTACCAGTTGCTCGGTGAGGTCACCGCCTGTCGACCCATCATTACTGTCGAGGTTCTGGAGAAACGGGGGCCGGCCCTCCTCGAGGAACTCGTCGTTGAACTGGATAACGGATTGGAGATCACTGACTGTCGAACTGATCTGCTGCATCTGTCCCCGAAGGCGCTGAACCTCCTGTTCAATCTCCGAAATTCGGCTTTCAGGGACACTGTCGTAGCTTTCCAACTCCTCGGTCAACTCCTCACGGTCCGTCTGGAGACTCTCGATGCTCTCCCGTTCGGATTCGATCCGTCTCTCGGTACGCTGTCGTTCCTGCCGTGCCTGACTCAGTGTATCGAGCTTCGACTCATATGCGTTCTTCTCCTCCCGCGTCTCGTCGACAGTCGTATCGAGGGACTCGATTTGACTGGTTTTGTCGGCTAACTTCGATTCCTTGTCGACGATCTCGTCTTCGAGCTGTCGACGGTCGGCCTCCAGTTTCGGGAGCTGGTCTTCGAGCGAATCGAGGCGCTGTAACTGCGTGTCGATCTCGTCGCGTTCGGACTGCAGCGTCTCGATCTCTCGCTCGATTTCCACCGTGTCGACCGGTCGCATCAGTATCTCGCGGAGGTTGTCTCCTCGTGCGACGGCCTGACGCGCTTCGTTGTCCTCGAGCAGGAAGGCAAACAGATCGGCGAGAATCGGGTCGTCGAGATACGGTTCCCCATCAAAAGAGAGGCTACTGTTCCGTCTCGTAATCGTTCGTGTGTACCGATTCTCTCCCATCGTGAGCACGACTTCACCCTGATCGGCGTCGGCTTTTAGGCTTGTCTGTTCGCTCCCACAGACAGCCATAATTGCTTGGAGAAACGATGTACGGTTTGTTGCATTTTTTCCAGTAAGAACGTTCACGCCGGAGTGTAGCGTTATCGACGATTGATCGATACCACCAATATTCGTGACTTTGATCTGAGAAGTAATACGATTGGCATGTGTTTGATTCATCTTTTGTAGATATAATGTGAACCTACTAAAATCCTCGTTTAAGCTTCTATGACAGGTATATGCTTGTCATAATTAGCTCGATAGCCGTTCTTCATAATTAAGCAATCCCCCGTTTATGACGTTTAGACACCTGGGCGTTCCGGAATTTCAAGAAGTATCGCAGCACAACCACCACGGTCCAACAACGTAGTGACATCGAACTGCCGGCCACAGTTGTACATTGGACCTGAACAGAAGATAGTACCTGAAACTCTCCGAGATTGAGATTATTCTTGTTTTGCAGTGTCGAGAGTGTTTGCTCAGTCACGACTTGCTGCCGACTGCTGAAACGTTGAAGTTCGTCAAGTCGCCGTTCGACAATCTGGTCGGTGTCGGGTTTCTCGTACGTTTTTTGTCTATGCTTCGTGAGATAGGTATGGATTGCCTGTCGGCTGACGAAATATGAGTTCAGTTCCTCGAAATCGATACCATGTTCACCAAGGCGATTCTCCGCTAGAATTCGCGTTCCGCTTGTCACATATTTGTCGATAAGCAGTTTGTACATGTTATCGACTTCCCCTAGTAGTATGTCGATCCATTGCTGGTCAAGTTGTGATTCAAGCAGTTGCTTGTTGAAATAGTCCGCTAGATCTCGGAGACTCATTTGGTTATCTTCACCTGTCGATTGTGCGACTAACTCATCCCCGAGATCTAAAAGGTCGTATTCGTTGAGAACACGCGCTACTTTCCCTGTTCGACCAGATGGTGTGTCAGTTGTATCGTCCACCGTCAATGGGTTAGACGATGTCCTTAAAAATAATCACGACGTGTCGATATTTTTGTATGACGCACATAGGTTTGTCATAGATTGAACTTCCTGATGGTTTTCTTCGTCAGAGTCAATCGAAAGGGATAGTCTCAATTTCGGGATTGTTAGAGAAACAGCAGCTGTTGATGGACCAGATTTTGAAGCAGACAGGCACTCTTCTCAGCACTATCCAACGAAACGTAATATAAATGTCAGTGATAGCGCGATTAGTCGTGGTTATCTAGTTGGACCTGGATCCGCATATTTCCTTCTTCGAGGATTGGGTGAGGGTAAGATGATGACCAAACATTCGGCAGTGTCTATTTGCTGATTCTGAATCTTGTAACCCACGTATTTTGATTAATACAAGGTCGCTACGACTCACTTTCAATAATATTGAAATCAGCTGTCTGCAAGAATTTAGAGCGTTATATAGAACACTATTATAGCGCATATAATAACACATATATTGCAAAAATAGCCTCCTATTTGTGTGATGTTATTATTCTGAAAAACAGTCGACGATCTGTGACTGATATATTTCGATAATGTTGTGGAATATTCTATGAGATCACTCTCTCACAAAACTGCAGCATTACCTTTCAAACAGCTAATGAAATTGTTTCTTTCTCAGATGGTGTGGGAAGTAGGAACCAAACAAAGTTTATATATGTGTGTCTTGAGTTATAAACCATAATGCCTCTTCAGAAGGTACTAGTAACAGGTCCGTATGGTGAAGCAGGTGAAGCAATTTTCAACCACCTCGTCGACAAGGAAAAATTCGAATTCTCGTTTTTAGATAGAAACGATCACCCTGAATACGAGACACACGTTGGAGATATCGCTAATTACGATGAAATTCGACCCGCATTCGATGGTGTCGATGCCGTGATTCATCTTGCAGCTCAGTCTGATGCTGGCGCAGATTTTGATGATATCGTTAATCCGAATATCATCGGAACCCACAACGTATTGAAGGCTATGGCAGATGCAGAAGTGCCAAAACTGCTTTTTGCATCATCGATGCGCGTGATGGGTGAATATGAAGAAGAACATGCTCCTGAGCTGTATGAAGAAGATTATCCGAGCGCTTTCGATCCACTTCGCTTAGATCAGAAGACATTCCCGAAGCCAGATAGCTACTACGGTGCATCGAAAATGTTCGGTGAGTATCTCTGTCGAATTCATGCACGACGAGATGCAGATCCTCAGCAGGTGTATAGTATTCGTCCTTCAAGCGTCCGGACCAAGAAGTACGATCACCCGTACGGGGACGCAGAGCGAGGAGTCGACTTGACTACGCTGAGTGAAACCGCATCGAAAAGTGATTTCACACGCTCAAAATACGAACAAATCGCTTTCGTAATTGGTGGGCAGTCAACCAAGTGTCCGTGAGTGGTTGATACAATTTGCACAATACTGCAACTTTTAGCGACCGCATCAAGCCCTCAATGGACGGACACCAATTGGAGGATTATTGTTACAGTCCCCATTTAGAATCCACGGTTCTTTGAGCAATTCTGGCGACTGTATGAGAAATTTGATCCGCGAACCACCTATATTTCAAAATATTTCAACTAAATAGTGCCAATACGAATTCACCATATTCCCAAAATCGTCGGCTCAGACCCATACAAGAGTGATGATAATATATTAAAGTTGAGAACAAACACTTAAGCCGCAAAGCCTGCTAATTCTTATCATGAACACATCGGATTTCGCTCTTGCCGCTTCAACAAATAAACTCGAGATGGAGGACCAATTTCGAGATCATGCAGATATAATCGAGTTTAGAATGGATAAAGCAGAAGATCCGATTAAACAATTGAACGAATACGATGGTGAACTGCCAATTATCGCCACAAATAGAACACAATGGTTTGGTGGGAAAGCCAAGGATTCAGGCCGCCTCGACAAGCTGTTCGCTGCTTCACGTTTTGATACTGTAAAACTGGTTGATATTGAATTAGAAACAGCACGGGCAGGAGATTGGATCGTAAATCAATTCCGAGACAACGATGTGGATCTGATCATCTCTCATCATGACTTCGACGCAACGCCTGAACGCGAAATTATTGACGCGATCATTGATCAGTGTGCAGTGTATGGAGACATCGCAAAAGTAGCGGTATTTCCCCAAAGCAAGAGAGATACACTCACCCTCTTAGAAGCAATAAATGCAGCCACTGAAAGGGGAATCGATGCTGCTGGTATTTCTATGGGTGAAATTGGTAGCCACACTCGAGTAGTCGGTCACCTTTATGGGTCAAAACTTGGATACGCACCGCTGGGATCCGACGAGACAGAATATGCCCCTGGTCAAATTCCAGTTAAAACGCTCTCCTCTTTGATTAATGCCATTGATAGATGGAGTTACCAAGACAGCCCTGCCGAGGATATGACAAAAGGAGTCGCACCTCAAGAATTTCCTCTTTCGTAATGAATAATGTATTAACTAGCCTTAGCCTCTAATAGTTTTATTCCAGATCTCGTAGCTTATTCACATCGGACAAGATTCTAGTTGCGACCTCCAGTCGACCCGTTCCACGGCCCGACAAATTGAGAGTCCCAGCATGATCCGTTTCGATTTGAACAGCGGTTGATGAACCCGATTGCGCGAGAGGGGAGTTCTCGTCGATTAGACGGGGTGCTACCCTTATATTTCCATCAGCTATTTCTGCGATTAATCTAATCGTTCGGCCATCTTCCCTAGCTAAATCAAGCATGCTACCTGTGAGGTCACTGATCCCGTTTACCTCGGCATCAGCCAGTGTATAATCATTTTCTTCCCACAAGACATTAGCGAGAATTACGGCCTTCAACGCTGTATCTACACCGTCAGTTTCGAATGATGGATCGAGGTCTGCGACGCCGAGATCTTGCGCTTCAGCAAGGACATGGTCATAATCTAATCCTTCAGCGGCCATGCGTGAAAGAATAAAGTTTGCCGTCCCATCCAAAGCCCCACTGATAGCTGTGACATGAGTCCTACCAATATCTTCTAATGTGGTTATTATTGGCAATACACCCCCAGTTGTTGCGCCATAACGAATCGTACCAGCACTCTCTCGTTCAAGTTCGCGCACTTCTCGGTATCGCAACGCCAGCGGGCCCTTATTTGCAAGAACCACATGCCGGTCGCGTTCTAATGCTTCTCGAACGTGGCTAAAACCGGGCTCAGCATCATCAAGCGTAGTTGGTGTTGCTTCTATAAGGACGTCATAGTCCGCAGAGAGGACTTTGGTAGGGCCATCCTCTCCCAGATGGTCACCTGACCGACCCTTGGAAACGGTAGCCTCCACATCTATGCCTTCATCGTTGATTATAGTGCTCTGCGAATCACAAAATGCGGTAACAATATGGCCGTACTCTTCAGCGAGTTCCACGATACCAGTCCCAACATTACTCCTCCCGATCACACCGAGTCTCATCGAGAACGCCCCCCAATTAGAGGTTCTACAACTTCAAGATCCTTTTCGTCTGCAATTTTTCTTATATCTGTAAGAACCTGCTCTGTCGCTCCAGACTCGACAGCCAATTCGATTCGGGCACTAGAGATGTCTCCAGTTCCTCGAGGAGCCGAAAGCGCAATATTCGTCACGCTCGCACTGACGGTCCGTTGAATCCTTGTAATTGTGTCAGATAGATCAGTGTCAATAATATGTCCGGATAGTAGAATTGTGAGCCTCTCACTATAGCGCTCGGTGCCCGCGCGAATAACATTGATTCCAGCCTCACGGAGTGCATTCACAATTTTGTCAAAGCGGTCGGGTGTTGCTTCAACATCGACCTCAATTGGAACGTGTCCTCGCGGCGTAACGTTACCACGTTCGTGATATATTGATAGTAGATTACCCCCCTTCTCCGAGATGGGCTTTAAAGAGCGGAGCAATTCCCCCGGCTCATCAACTATAGTAACCGTTAGAATTATCAGCCCGTTGTATGTAGTAGGCAGTAATGGCACACCTCGAAGAGACCGGGCTCGACGAACTCCATAAAGCACTCGAAGAAGTCGAGGGGAAACGACCGGCACAACGGCTATTAACGGCAATTGCGTACAAAAACGGGATTAGCCAAACCGAGCTTGCAGAATGGAACGACACGGGCCGGCGAACGATCTACAGTTGGCTCAAACGACTCAATACAGATGAACCGCTTTCGGAAGCAGTTACAGATGATCATCGTTCTGGTAGAAATCGAAAATTATCGGATAAACATCTCGAAAAATTTCGTGAAACCGTCCGAGATCCTCCGGCTGAAGCTGGATACGATGAACCAGCTTGGACAACATCACTTGCCCGGCACCATCTCAAGGAAACCTACGACGTCGAGTACTCGATTCCGAGCTGTCGGCGCCTCCTCAAGGAAGCGGGTCTTAGCTATCAGAAACCGCGGCCGTCGAACGCCAAAGCCGAGCCGGAAGACCGCGAGGAGTTCGACGAAACCCTCAAAAAAACCGCCGGGAGCTGGACGCTACAGTCGTCTGTATCGATCAGAAGAAGACATCGGTGAATGGCGATTCAACGCAGGCCTGGTTTCGACGAAATTCACGGCCTAGCGTCGAACTATCAGGCCTTCGAGACTGGACGTGTTTACTTGGTGCTGTCACTGACGATGGCCGGTCGTTTTTCTCACGATTTCCTGAATATGTGACCGCCGAACACGCCAAACATTTCATTTTAGCAGTATATGATGAATTCGAAGAGGATTTGATCGTTGTACTGGATGGAGCGTCGTACTTTCGGGCGTCGGCCGTCACCGAACTTGCGGAGCGTGATGGACTCGAATTCGTTCGATTGCCGGCGTATCGTCCTGACCTTAATCCGGTCGAAGAGTGCTGGAGACAGCTCGAATCGGCGTTGGGCAATCGCTACTTCGAGTCAATGAATGAACTCACGACCACCATCGATGCCGCCCTCCATCAACTAAGCCTACCTGAAGTGAGTAATTATATCTAACGGTTACTATAGCTCTAACCGGAGTGTATAGGTTCGAACTTGATCTTGGGCTTCAACCATTCAATAACCACCCGTAGGTGAAACAATTCATGCGGAGAATTGGTATCCGGACGCTTTTATAAGTATTGACATTGCATTCGGGCCATGAAAACAGTATATTCGTTCTGGTGAATCGCCATCAGCAGTTGATTTGCTGCTTTAGAGTATCCAATTAAATACCTCGCCTACTTCAATGCCGACTTCCCACGGGGATTTCAATACTTGGGAGAGTGAATTGGAGCCTTCTCTAACTAACCCAAAGCGATCTATACATAGTTTAATTCAGAGAACCGCCTCGGTTCGCCTGGACGACAGTCGTATACTTGTCGTCGGCTACTAATTCCTATGCAGGAACTCGTTGTGACTCTCGAATATGATCGGGGGATTGACTATGTGATAGATCTTTTTATTGACTACCCGAGAGCGATTTCTACGTCAAAAAAATCTGCCGTACACACGAGGAGTCGAACTGTTGGTTAGTGAGTAATCGACCCACACCCCAGATTGTAAGTGTTCTCGTGGGTCGCCAAAAACAAACACCTCACCCCGGATTGTAAGTGTTTAGAAGCCTCAGAAGCTCAGATCCCGCTGGATTGACGAGGTTTCCTCAGACTGAATTTTGCTCAACAGCATCTCAGTTCGCGCGGGGAACGCTGGCTCCCACCGTTCGATCTCCCGCAGCGTCTCAACGACAATCTGGATTTCGTCGACGAGTTCGTAGATGTAGGCCCGACCACCACTCCGACCGAGGTTCTGTTCGCTGGCTTCGATCAACCCAAACATATTCAGTGTATCGAGGTGGTCTCGAACCCGGCTCTCGGAAAGCACGTCGGCCCCGACGCGCTCACAGACGCTTTTGTACATCGGGTAGATTTGTTTCACCTTGGCCTCGGTGTCGGGGTCCAGGACTGTCAGTGTGAGCGCAACCAAGACAGCCTGCATTTGGACGGTGAGACGGTTGTTGATGATCCGCTCGGTGTTGGCCCGGTCGACCTTCGTGCGAGCTAGTGTGACGTGTTCCTCTAAGACGGTCTCGGATTCCTCGTGACGGGCGATATCGCCGGCCGTCTCTAGGAGATCGAGCCCCATGCGGGCGTCTCCCGTGTCTTGGGCCGTCAGTGCCGCACACAGCGGCACCACGTCGCTCGAAAGCACCCCGTCGTAGAACGTGAGATCGGCGTAGTAGTTGAGAATCGACCGCATTTGGTGGGCGTCGTAGGGTTTGAACTCGATTTCTTTCTCGGTGAGCGTACTTTTGACGCGCTGGGAAAGGTTCTCTCGGAATTTGAAGTTATTCGAGATGCCGATAATGCCGACACGTGTGTCGTTGAGTTCGCCCATCGAGTTCGCACGTGGGAACTCGTACAGCAACGATTCGTCTTCGCCGAGCTTGTCGATCTCGTCGAGGACCACCAGCACGTCACCACCAATTGCATCGAGGTGCTCGTAGATCACCGACCACAGTGTGTCAGGGTGAGTACCTTGCTTGAACTCACGGTCGGGATGGAGGTCGTTGGCGAGTTTCGAGATTACCTTGTAGGTCGTATCTCGCTTGTTGCAGTTCAACGTAAAGACGGTGAGATCAATGCCCGCGGCCTCACAGTCGGCGCTAAGTAATTCGAGGATCTTGTGTGTCGTCGCAGTCTTGCCGACACCCGTTTGGCCGTAGACAAAGATGTTCGGGGGCCCGAAGTCATCCAGTATATCTTGGAGTGCCGCCCCGTATGCGTCGATCTCGCCCTCGCGTTCGAGGATCTGGTCGGGGCGAAAATCCTCGTCGAAGGGGCGTTTGGTCTCGAAAATTTTGTTTGGGCCTTTGAACGGTGAATCCATGTCGACACCTCGTATACCGTGACTATTCACACCCACCCTTGTAAGTGTTGTATGTGTTCTAAGTGTTCAGCCGGGAAATCACCCACACCCCAGATTGTAAGTGTTCCTGGACTCGCAACCGAGTAGGTCGACAGGTTCGGAAGAGTATCTATTGCTTATAAAGAAAGACAGGATAACAGGTTCTCACCCCCCAGATTGTAAGTGTTTATCTCCTCGTAGGAGTCTCGATAGTCGTCAATTGAGCGTTTCCATAGTATTGCCGTCATACAAACGAATAAATAATGTGTTTCAGAACTGGCGTAGAGAATCACGGATTACCCTCACAACTGCATAGTCCTGCATTTGAACACGTCTCTGATATAGACACGGCTATGGAGGCGTTTACACTTACAATCTGGGGTGGGGGTGTGTCGACGTCGACGTCTTTCTAGTCTAGAACACTAGTCTAGTACAACAACACAAACAACCACAACAACAGCAACGACGGCGACAACAGCCGCATCAACCGCAGACAGCCACCAGCCGCCAATGATGTGTGTCTGTTACAGGATAGTAGACAGGTAAGTGTTACATTAGAACCGTGGTGTCTTACTGCCTGTCTCGCTACGCATGGTGTAGCTCATTCAACCAGTCTCGTTAATTCGACGTGTGACCGTGGCGTTCGACCTCCCGAGCGCCGTTCGTCTCTGGTTTGCCGTGCATCCTCTTTCGACGGTTGGCTTCAAGGAGCAGCACCGCTACGTATATCACTGGACCATCATAGGTCTCGCCGTGGTCGCCCTCGGTGAATAATTGTCGCGATGTTTTTATAATCGCCTCGACGAGTACGACGTTCTCCTGGGCGAGATGGATGGTGTTGACCTCGGCATAGTACCGCTTGTCCCCATCGCGTTTTGGAGCGTGCAAGCATAGATAATCAGCCGGCTGGCAGTAATTGTCGGACACTCGTAGAAGTACGCCTTCCGTCGAAACCGATTGGCCACGGTGACCGCTACCCAAGCGACGAGCTCGGCGATCTCTAACCGTATCCTGATTGTGTGTCAATGGTGGATGTTGCTTGTTACAATTCCTGTTGTCATGTCCTATATGAGTAGGTAGTCCATATTCTTAGTCAGTTTTTCGCACAGCCCGTAGTCAGACAGTCTCATCGATACTGTCGACCGACTCCTTACAATTGACCATGAGTGCCAACCGAAGTCGACTGATTTGCCCGCTATTTATATTCCTGTATATTTAATTTAACAATCTACTCAAATCTATGACCGCACCTACAGAGACAATTGAAATTCAGAACGTTGTTGCATCAACTGGAATTGATCAGGAACTTGATCTCGAAACACTTGTCGACGATATTCCCGGTGCCGAGTTCAACCCAGACAACTTTCCTGGACTCGTTGATCGGACACAAGATCCAAAAGCTG
>Ga0306907_1000280_pt1 | contig 24695 bp, 21 predicted proteins | sample AntRauTorcE11898_FD_190415 | JGI IMG/M metagenome (GOLD analysis project Ga0306907, IMG submission 190415) | Saline lake microbial communities from Rauer Islands, Antarctica - Metagenome Torckler E11 #898 (v2) (version 2) | ecosystem: Environmental > Aquatic > Non-marine Saline and Alkaline >... | reverse complement strand
TCGATATAGATCTTTTTGACGCCCAGCGCCTCGGCCTTCGCGCGCGCCGGCTCCACCTCTTCGCCCTGCCCGAGATCGGCAGTGAACGTGACGACCTCGCAGCCGTATTCTTCCTCCAGCCACTTGAGGATCACCGAGGTATCCAGCCCCCCGGAATAGGCCAGCACGGCCTTTCGAATCTGCCCCATCTTGTCTCGCTCCCGCTGTCCGCGAACCAAAACCCCGCATTCTACTACAGACCGCCAGCCTCCCGGCCCCCGCACGGCGGCACCGGCGTCAAGTAGCCACCCCGCCGGGGCGCGTGGCACAATCCATTCCATTCCCCCGTCGCAGGGCAACAACCCGCGCGCCGGAAGGCGGTCGGGCCGCGTCCCGCCGCCCCGAGCCTGCCGCTTACGAGGTACATCATGGCCGAAGAGAAAGACATCGATCCGCAGGAAACCCGGGAATGGCTCGACTCGCTCGATACCTTGATCGAGGCGGACGGCGGTGAGCGCGCACACTTCCTGCTCGAGCGTCTGATCGATGAATCGCGGCGCGCGGGGATCAACATCCCGTTCTCGCCCAAAACCGGCTACGTCAACACGATCCCGCAGCACCGCGAGGAGCGCAGCCCCGGCGATCACGATCTCGAATGGAAGCTGCGTTCGTACATCCGCTGGAACGCCACCGCGATGGTGGTGCGCGCGAACAAGAAGAGCGAGGGCATCGGCGGCCACATCGCGAGCTTTGCATCCGCGGCCACGCTCTACGATGTCGGTTTCAACCATTTCTTCCGGGCACCCAGCCATTCGCACGGCGGCGACCTGGTGATGATCCAGGGCCATTCGGCGCCCGGCATTTATGCGCGTGCATTCCTCGAGGGCCGGCTCAACACCGACCAGCTCGACGAATTCCGGCACGAGGTCGATGGCAAGGGCCTGTCCTCGTACCCTCACCCCTGGCTGATGCCGGACTTCTGGCAGTTCCCGACCGTGTCGATGGGCCTGTCGCCGATGATGGGCATCTATCAGGCGCGGTTCATGAAATACATGAACGACCGCGAACTCTCCGCCGCCCAGGACCGCAAGGTGTGGGTGTTCATGGGCGACGGCGAGGTCGACGAGCCCGAGTCGCTGGGCGCGATCTCGCTGGCCGGGCGCGAAAAGCTCGACAACCTCGTCTACGTGGTCAACTGCAACCTGCAGCGCCTCGACGGCCCGGTGCGCGGCAACGGCAAGATCATCCAGGAACTCGAGGCCATCTTCCGGGGCGCGGGCTGGAACGTCATCAAGGTTGTCTGGGGCTCTTACTGGGACCCATTGCTGGCCAAGGACAGCGACGGCCTGCTGCGTCAGCGCATGGACGAGGCGGTCGATGGCGAGTATCAAACTTTCAAGTCGAAGGACGGCGCCTACGTGCGCGAAAACTTCTTCGGAAAGTACGAAAAACTCAAGGAGATGGTGTCGAACATGTCCGATGAGGACGTGTGGCGCCTCAACCGCGGCGGCCACGACCCGCACAAGGTCTATGCCGCCTACGCCGCGGCGACGAAGCACAAAGACCAGCCGACGGTCATCCTCGCGAAAACGGTGAAGGGCTACGGCATGGGCGAGGCCGGCGAAGGCCAGATGATCGCGCACCAGCAGAAGAAGATGGACGCCGATGAACTGGTCAAGCTGCGCGACCGCTTCCGCATCCCGATCAGCGACGAAGCCGCCCGCAACGCGGAGTATTTCCACCCGGGCGACGACAGCGAGGAAATCCAGTACATGCAGGAGCGCCGCAAGGCGCTCGGCGGCTATCTGCCGCAGCGCAAGACGCTGGCGACCCCCCTCAAGGTGCCGACGCTCGACACCTTCAAGCCCCTGCTCGAGTCCAGCGGCGACCGCGAGATGTCGACGACCATGGGCTTCGTGCGCGGGCTCACGCTGCTCACGCGCGACAAGAAGATCGGCCCCAACATCGTGCCCATCGTGCCCGATGAGGCGCGCACCTTCGGCATGGACGGCATGTTCCGCCAGCTCGGCATTTACTCGCCGGTCGGGCAGCTGTACACGCCGGAGGACGCCGGCTCGATCATGTACTACCGCGAGGACAAGAAGGGGCAGATCCTCGAGGAGGGCATCAACGAGGCCGGCGCCCTGTGTGACTGGCTGGCGGCGGCGACCGCGTACTCGACGCACGGGACCAACATGATCCCGTTCTACATCTACTACTCGATGTTCGGGTACCAGCGGGTCGGCGACTTCATGTGGGCCGCCGGCGATCAGCAGGCGCGGGGCTTCCTGCTCGGCGGTACCGCCGGGCGCACGACGCTCAACGGCGAGGGCCTCCAGCACGAGGACGGGCACAGCCAGCTCACGATGACGGTGATCCCCAACTGCGTGAGCTACGATCCGACCTTCAATTACGAACTCGCCGTGATCATCCAGAACGGCCTGCGCCGGATGTATCAGGAGCAGGAAAGCGTCTTCTACTACATCACGGTGATGAACGAGAACTACCATCACCCGGCATTGCCCGAAGGCGTCGAGGATGGCATCCGCAAGGGCCTCTACCAGTTCGATTCGGTGAAGCCGAAAGGCAACAAAAAGCACCCCGAGGTACAGCTTCTGGGCAGCGGCGTGATTTTCCGCGAGGTCATCGCGGCCGCCGAGCTGCTGCGCGACGACTGGGGCGTGGCCAGCACGCTGTGGTCCGCGACCAGTTTCAGTGAACTGCGCCGCGACGGCCTGGACTGCGATCGCTGGAACATGCTGCATCCCGGGCGCAAACAGCGCACGAGCTGGGTCCGGCAATGCCTTGGCGCCTCCGATGCACCGGTGGTCGCCTCGACCGATTACATGAAAGCGGTGCCGGACCAGATCCGGCCGTTCATCGACAACCGCTTCCGGGTGCTCGGCACGGACGGCTACGGCCGCAGCGACACCCGCGAGGCCCTGCGCAGCTTCTTCGAGGTCGACCGCTACTGGGTCACCGTCGCCGCACTCAAGGCGCTGGCGGACGAGGGCACGATTGAAGCCAAACGCGTGACCGAGGCGATCAAGAAATACGGTATCGACCCCGAAAAACCGAACCCGCTGACGGTGTAGATATCACTCGGCAGTTGACCTCCGCGGCGGCGGCCAAAAGCGCCTGAAGATCGGATACACATCATGAGCCAGACCAAGGACATTCCCGTACCGGACATCGGCGATTTCGACGAAGTCGAGGTCATCGAGGTACTCGTCTCCCCGGGCGACACGATCGCCGCGGAAGATTCGCTTATCACGCTCGAATCCGACAAGGCCTCGATGGAGATCCCCTCGCCCGAGGGCGGCACCGTCAAGGAAGTGAAGATCAAGGTCGGTCAGAAAGTAAAGGAAGGCGACACCATCCTCACGTTGGAAATGGTTGAGGAAGGCGACAGTGGCAGCGCGGCCGATGACGAGGGCGGCGAGGAAGCGGAGGAGCAGGAGCAACAGACGGAGGAGGCCCCGGCCGAGGACAAGAAGGAATCGAAAGAAGCCGCCCCCGACGATCAGAAGACGAAAAAGGCCGAAAAGTCGGACCGCGACAGCGCTTCGGCGGGCGATGAGTCGGCGCAGCCCGCGCGCGCGGACAGTGGTCCGCGCTCCTCGCCTACCGCGCACATCGAGCAGGAGAAACACCTCAAGGCCCACGCCTCCCCGGGCGTGCGCCGCTTCGGGCGGGAACTCGGGGTCGACCTCACCCAGGTGCAGGGCTCGGGCCGCAAGGGCCGCGTGCTCAAGGAGGACGTCAAGGGCTACGTCAAACAGACGATGGAGGCACCGGCCGCGGCGAGCGGCGGTCTCGGCGTCTCACCGATGCCGGAGATCGATTTCAGCGAGTTCGGCGAGATCGAAACGAAGCCGCTGACAAAGATCAACAAACTGACCGGCCAGAATCTGCACCGCAACTGGGTAACGGTCCCCCACGTCACGCAGTTCGACAAGGCCGATATCACCGACCTCGAGGCATTCCGCAAGGAACTCAACGCGGAGAACAAGGACAGCGGCGTGAAGATCACCCTGGTCTCGTTCCTGATCAAGGCGATGGTCTCCGCCCTGCGCGAGTTCCCGCGCTTCAACAGCTCGCTCGACCCGGCCGGCGAGAACCTCATCTTCAAGAAATACTTCCATGTCGGCGTCGCCGTCGACACGCCGGATGGACTGGTCGTGCCGGTACTGCGCGACGTCGACCGCAAGAGCCTGAACGACCTCGCGAGCGAACTGATGGATATCAGTCAAAAGGCACGCGACAAGAAGCTGTCGCCGAAACAGATGAAGGGCGGCAGCATCTCGATCTCGAGCCTCGGCGGCGTCGGCGGCACGGCGTTCACGCCGATCGTCAATTCACCCGAGGTCGCGATCCTGGGCGTATCGAAGGCGACCACGGAACCGGTCTGGAACGGCCAGGAATTCGTCCCGCGCCTGATGCTGCCGCTGTCGCTGTCCTATGACCACCGCGTTATCGACGGCGCCGACGCCGCCCGCTTCACGACCTATGTCGGCCGCCTCCTCTCGGACACGCGGCGGATGCTGCTCTAAAACCGGGAACCGATCATGAGCCAGACCAAGGATATCCCCGTACCGGACGTCGGCGATTTCGACGAGGTCGAGATCATCGAGGTCCTCGTCTCGCCCGGCGACACCATCGCCGCCGAGGATTCGCTGATCACGCTCGAATCCGACAAGGCCTCGATGGAGATCCCCTCCCCCGAGGGCGGCACCGTCAAGGAAGTGAAGGTCAAAGTCGGCCAGAAGGTGAAGGAAGGCGACACCATCCTGACACTCGAAGCCGCCGACGAAGACGATAGCGGCAGCGGCAGCGACGGCGAATCGAAGACCGATGAAGCCGACGGTGACGGCGACGAGGCCCCGGCGAAGGATGAATCCGGCGACGGGGAGAAGGAAGAAGCCGCACAAACCGAACAGGCGCCCGCACCGAAATCCGCGCCGGACGACACGGACATCCAGTGCCAGGTCCTGGTGCTCGGCTCCGGCCCCGGCGGCTACACCGCCGCCTTCCGCGCCGCCGATCTCGGCCTGAACGTCGTCCTGATCGAGCGCTACGACGCCCTGGGTGGCGTCTGCCTGAACGTGGGCTGTATCCCGTCCAAGGCCTACCTGCACACCGCCGAGGTGATCACCTCGGCCGAGCGTCTGGCCGAACACGGCGTCGAACTCGGCAAGCCGAAAATCGACACCGGGAAGCTCTCCGGCTGGAAGGACAAGGTCGTCGGCAAACTCACCGGCGGTCTCAAGTCGATGGCGAAGCAGCGCGGCGTGACGGTCGTGCATGGCGACGGGCAATTCACCTCCCCGAATTCCGCCGCCGTCGACACGAAAGACGGAACGAAGACCGTCGGCTTCGAGCGGGCGATCATCGCCGCCGGCTCGCAATCGGTAAAGCTGCCGAATCTGCCCTGGGACGACGAGCGCGTGATGACGTCCACCGACGCGCTCGAACTCGACGAAATCCCGAAACGCCTGCTCGTGATCGGCGGCGGCATCATCGGCCTCGAGATGGCCTGCGTCTACGACGCGCTCGGCTCGAAGGTCACCGTGTGCGAGATGGCGGATGGGCTCATGCCCGGGACCGACCGCGACCTGGTCAAGATCCTCGAGAAACGGATCAAGTCTCGTTACGAGAACATCTACACGAAATCGAAGGTCACCAAGGCCGAAGCCCAGAAACAGGGCATCAAGGTCCACTTCGAGGGCGACAAGACCCCGGACACGGACGTCTTCGACCGCGTGCTCGTCTCGGTCGGCCGCACCCCGAACGGCAAGAATATCGGCGCCGAAGAGGCCGGCGTGAAGCTCGATGAGCGCGGCTTCATCGCGGTCGACGAACACCAGTGCACCAACGTCGAGCACATCCATGCCATCGGCGACATCGTCGGCCAGCCGATGCTCGCCCACAAGGCCACGCACGAGGGTAAGGTCGCCGCCGAAGTCTGCGCCGGCGAGAAGTCCGCCTTCGACGCCCGGACGATTCCGTCGGTCGCCTATACCGATCCCGAGATCGCCTGGATGGGTCTGACGGAGACCGAGGCGAAAGAGAAAGGCATCCAGTACGAGAAGGCCAGCTTCCCGTGGGCCGCATCCGGCCGCGCCCTTGGCATGGGTCGCGACGACGGTGTCACCAAGCTGCTCTACGATCCGGATACGAAGCGGATTCTCGGCGCAGGCATGGTCGGCCCGCATGCGGGCGACCTGGTAGCCGAGGCGACGCTGGCGCTGGAGATGGGCGCCGATATCGAGGATGTCTCACTGACGGTGCACCCCCATCCGACACTCTCGGAGACCATCGCCTTCGCGGCCGAAATCGGCGAAGGCACGATCACGGACCTGTATTTGCCGAAAAAGAAGAAATAGCACGGCAGACCGCGAAACGCGGCGGAGGCATCGTGGCTACACCGAAGTTCGCGATCGGTCAGGTTATCCATCACCGGAAATTCGACTACCGCGGTGTCATTGTCGACGTGGACGCGGAGTACAGCGGCTCCGATGAGTGGTACGAATTGATGGCCCGCAGTCGCCCGCCCAAAGACGCGCCGTGGTACCACGTGCTTGTCGATGGCGGCATGCACTCGACGTACGTTGCGGAACGACATCTGGACCCCGATCCGGCCGGGGGTCAGGTCGAGCATCCCGCCCTCGGCGAGTTCTTCGATCGCTTCGAAAATGGGCGCTACGTGATGCGGCGCCGACAGCACTGACCGCTCCTGGCGTGTGTCGGGCCCGTCACCGACAGGAGCGCCGCGAACACGCGCCGGCGCCTGGCGTGGCAATATTTCCCGTCGCGCGGACCATTGCAGTAGGATGGGCGGCCGACGACGGCGCGCGCCAGCGCCGTTCGAAAACAGCCATTGCTGTCGGCCAGCCAAGGGGGAGGAAACGGATGGCCTCGGTTCGAGACCGTATCGCGACACCAGCCGGCACGATGAACGAATCGACACGGAGCGACCATGAAATCCGCGCCCGGGTGCGGGCGTATTTCTCCATGCTCGAGGGCGAACTGCGCGGACGGAGCCGACGCCATCGGCTAATCGCGCGCGGAAATGGGGACGATAACGATGACGGCACGGAAACGGCCTATCGCCAGATCGCGGCGGTGTTGGTCGAACAAGGCCTGCCGTTCCACAGTGCCCACCGTCCGGTACCGCATTCCCCCGCGCGCATGCGCGAGGCGGTTGCCTCCTACCTCCGCAACCATCCGGAACTGCTGCGTCTCATGGAAGCGGATGTCGATGAGGCCGCCGGCATGGTCCCGGACCTCGGCGACCGCAGCCTCGACGAGATCGCCAGCCGTGCCCCGGAACCCGGCGACATCCCGGAGATCAATGCCGGCGAGGCAGCCGGTACAGCGATCTCCGGCATCGACTTCCTCGCGCGCGAGCAACGCAATCACTCGCTCGCGTGGTCCGGTGAATTGTTCGTGATCCAGTACGAGATCGCTCGCCTGCGCGAGGCCGGTGCCGGCGTCTACGCGGACGCGATCGAACACGTTTCCGCGGAACAGGGCGCCGGTGGTGGTTTCGATATCCACTCGTACGATGCCGATGGACGCGACCGCTACATCAAAGTCAAAACAACGCGTTATCGCCGCGAAACACCGTTTTTCGTGACCGCCAACGAGATCGCCATGGCGGCGACCCACCGAGAGCACTTCTGGCTCTATCGGGTGTTCGGATTCCGCGAGTTTCCGCGGCTGTACGGGATCAACGGCTCACTGCATGACCGTTTCCGACTGGAGCCGACGGCATACCGGGCGACGCCGCGCTGACGAGGCCTCCCGGATTCCGCCTTCGGCTGCATCCGGGCTACGCACGCCCAACGGCCGACTGAACACTGCAACTTCGACAGAGGCGTCAGCCGGTATCAATGCGCCAGCCAGCCGCCATCGACACCGATACTCGTCCCGGTTGTACTGGAGGCAGCGTCCGATGCAAGATAGATTACAGCCGCTGCGACTTCATTCATCTCCGCCAGTTTCCCGGTCAGGATGTGCGCATTGACGTAATTCCGGAATTCCGATCGTTCGAGTTGAGCGGCGGTCATTTCCGTATGCACGAACGTCGGCGCCACCGTGTTCACGCGGATACCTGACCCTTGCAGGTCTACGGCCATTGCTCGAGTCATACCCTCAAGTGCGAATTTTGTCGCGCAGTATACGGTTCGATCACGTAACCCGGTATGACCGGCCTGCGACGACATCTGGATTATCGATCCACCACCGTCCGCTTTCATACGACGGGCCACCACTTGAGCAATGAAGAACGCGGCACGAACGTTAATCGCGAATAGATGGTCGAACGTCTCTGAATCGACCTCCAGAAAGGGTTGTGGAGAATTCGTTCCCGCATTGTTCACGAGCACATCGAGCCTCGGCAGGTCCGCGAGATCAGCAGCGACACCGTCGGTATCAGTAACGTCACGCGCCAAAACATGCGCTCGTCTTCCACGCTGCTCGATCTCATGGGCTACCGCTTTAAGCCCTTCAGTGTCCCGCGCGATCAAGGCGACATCCGCGCCGGCCTCGGCGAGCGCCAGGGCGCAGGCCCGACCGATACCCTTGCTGGCACCCGTTACCACAGCGAGGCGGTCATCAAGGCGGAATCGATCAAGGATCCCGGCTTCAATCATGGCCGTTCCCACTACATTTCTTGTGCGCGGCCAATGCCATTAACCTTCGATCGCGCCAACTGCATCGCGAAGGCAAGTCTTGCAGTGGCAGTGTATCGCGGCGTTCCTCTTCAACACGTTTGATGAGGTCATCGTCCCAGGCTTTTGGCTCGGTCCGCGATTTTGCGATCGACAGGTAAAGATCCCCGAGCCGCTCCGCATAATCCCTCACGCCACCCGGGGCGTTAAGATCGATCGTTTCGAATGGCCCCATGAACGACCACCGAAGTCCCAGACCATGGGAGACAGTGCGATCGATGTCTGCCGCCGATGCATAGCCTTCTTCAAAAAGCGCCCAGGCTTCACGCAGAAGCGCACCCTGCAGACGATTCAGGATAAAGCCTTCCACCTCACCATGTACCCGAACCGGGACCTGACCAGCCCCACTCATAAGCGAATCGACACGCTCGACGGTCTGCGGTGCAGTCCAGGGCGAAGGTACGAGTTCAACGACGGGGACCAGATACGGTGGATTCACCGGGTGTGCAACCAGGAAATTGCCGCGATTCCGGCAATCCTCCGTGAAAGCGGAGGCCGGGATCCCAGACGACGAACTCCCCACCGCAACGTCGGGATCGATAATCTCGTCAATTGCCAAATATACTTCGCGTTTCACGTCGGTTCTTTCGAGGACCGACTCCTGCACATAGGCGACATCAGCGACCGCGTCCTTGAGCTGATCCACGATCTCTATCCGCTCCATTATCGGCCCCGCAGCGTCAATCAACTTGAACGTTTCGAGATCCTTGAGATTCGCGGTGATACGACTACGGATCGCCTCACGCTGCTCCGCGTTGGCATCATAGATACGGACTGGATGGCCGGCGCGCGCAAAAACGATCGCCCAGCCGCTTCCAACGAGTCCTGCACCGACGACCCCGATAGGTGGTTTCATGGCGGACTTCCCCATGCGATTTCAGCCGAAGCCTATAAAAATGATGGACGCGCGGGTGGAACCCGCGCGCCCGCAGGAGTCCGTTGCTTCAGGTCACTTGCGACTCTGCCCCATCGGCCACGCAGATCTCGGATATCCGCAGGTCGGCGCTGGTGTTCCTTGATGGGAAATCATCCTTCAGACGTTCTTCATGAACGGGGATGACCCGGCGCTTATCGTAATCGACCTGCTTCATGATTTCCTCGGTCGCCAACACGAGATTCGTCTGGCTTCCCGTGGCGAGGCCAGTGGGCGTGTACACCTTGTCGACACCGACCGCGCCGCCATCACCCTCAATGTTTTCGTACACATAAATCAGGTCACCAGCGAGCACCCAAGTGTCCTGCGATGGCGTCGTACCGTCGTTACGTACTGTGACCCACATTGAACCGAACGTGTGGCTGTCGTGGGCGGCGTGCAGGTCCACGCCCGGGATGACGTCCTGCATATCACCATCGACCGTGACCAAACGGCCCTGTCGGGCCAGGTCGACCCCTCGGAGGATATCGCCCGGATCGACCGCCACCATCATCCAGCGCATACGGTCAGGCAGAGACATGGCCCAGATCCATTTGGCCAACTCACGTTCCTGTATATAGAACGTGGCATTCGGGAAATCTTCGACGCTGCCAAAGTGGTCGAAATGGGCATGAGTCACGAATACCGTGTCCACGTCCTCCGGAGTCAGACCTACCTCCGACAACACATCGTGGGGACTATGCCAGTTACGCACACCAAATTTGTCGGCAAGGTGTTTACCGTAATCCTTATGGTTATAGCCGACGTCGACCAGTGCGACATGATCTTTACTTCGGATCAGGGCATAGGCATAGGGCAGTTTGCGATAGCCCTGATTGTGATAGCCGTAGATGACACCGCTCACGTGGTATTCGGGAACGGCCGCGTATTCCAGTACATGGATTGAATAATTGGCCATTGGTCGTTTCTCCGGTGGTAGTCGTGCGCGCCGTTGCGCACCGTTCAGTCGGTTGATTACGGTTTGAGAATCTACGTCGTGGGTGCGCAAGACCCGAGAGTCGTGGTGCCTGGGTCGTTTTCGCTCACGCCGCAACTGCAACAGGCATGGGAAAAGTCGACGGGCGTCATATCCGCCCGGTCATCACTGACGGCGAGCAGGAGGCCATGGGCGGTAAAGAGGCGTCGCATGGCCTGTTCCAGATCGGTACTCTCTGGTGTCACGAGGTCGACTCGCCGATCAAGGGTTGTGAGCACCGCTTCGAGTTGCGCCTCGATTCGGGCCATCGCATCAGCATGCCGTCGGGCGGCCAGAGGAGCACGGCTGTCGCGGCGCTTCTCCGCGGCTTCCGCGAGCTGTTCACGAGCCGATTTCACCATCGGTTGATCCCGGTCCGCCTGCGCCGGTGCTGTCTGGGCAAGGATCAACAGGCCACTGACCTGGCCGATAATGCGCTTGAAACGCTCGTATACCGGGCGGATGCGTAGGGCGTAGGCTGCGACGGCCTCGTCATCGAACGACGCAAGAATCAGCGCCGGGTCGGGATCAGGGATTTCCCAAGTCGGACAATCGGCCGCATGAAATGCCGCAGATGGACGCTCGACGTTTTTCTTTTCTACAGTCATAAACTCTCTCCCAGACGAGCGGAAGTACGCTGGATAAGTCGACCCGGAACGAATAACTGTTCCGGCTGGTAATCGCTGTCTGTCAGAAGGCACTCGATTTTCTCGAGCGTGAGGTTGACCATGGCGTTCGCTGGTTGGCGGACCGTCGTAAGCGAGTACGGAGGCCAGGCGGCCATGGAGATATCGTCAAAACCGATCACCGAGAGATCGCGCGGGATCTTCATACCGAGTTCGACCTTTGCGGCATCGAGTGCGCCGATCGCAACAATGTCATTGGCGCAGAACACCGCCTCCGGCGTCGGTCGCCGGTCCATCAGGCGTTTCAGTGCGTTGAAACCGCTCTCGTAACTGAATGAGCCTGCATCTTCCACGAGCGGCGGATCGCCCTCCCGTTCCCGGATCCGTTCGCTGAATCCTTTCAGCCGATCACGGTTGGTAGAGGTGTCCGGAAGACCCGAGATATAAGCGAGGCGCTGGTATCCCGCGTCGAGAAATGTATCCGCCACGAGACGCCCGCCACCGAGGTTGTCGCAGGAGATCGCCAGTGTGTCAGTATTGTTGACGTATCGGTTGAACAGGACCACGGGCGTACCCGCCTGTTCGCAAGTACGGATCGTTTCCGAGGACAGCGTGGCCGCGAGAATTACGGCCACGTCCGGGTTGTACTGCAACAGGGTTGGTAGCGCTTCGTCGACCTGACGACCGGGACCGGCGAAAAACACCATGCTTTGCAGGCCACTCTCATGCAGGCGTCGAGTAAGGGTGGCAAGCACCTCCGGGTAAAACGGATTGGTTATGTCAGCCACCGCGATACCGGCGATACTGCTTCGCCTGGTGATGAGACCGCGGGCCAGTGAGTCTGGTGTATAGCCGAGGCGTCGAGCCTCGGCTAACACCCTGTCGCGCGTCGCCGGCTTGATAACGGCGTCGTTGGTAAAGGCGCGCGACACTGTCGATATCGAGACGCCGAGAGAACGGGCAATATCCCGAGCGGTCACCCGACGTCCGATCCGTGCCCGGCGTGCCGAAGCGGCCGTGTGTTTATCGAGATCATTCCCCGTGTTGCTCATTCTCTCGCCGCTCCTTTAAGGCCGCTCACTCGTTTTCGGAGGCCCCATAACGACGTACCCGGAGGTCGGCCTGTTCCTTGTGGCCCCAGAAATTCTCCAGGGCGCACAGTCGCGAGCAATATTCGCCAATATAAGCACTCGCTTCCGGCGTGCATTCCTGGTACGTCACGGTCTTGATAAATTTGCCAACCCAGAGGCCACCCGTGTAGCGGGCTGCACCTTTTGTGGGAAGCGTATGATTCGTACCGATCACTTTGTCGCCGTAGGCTACATTGGTTTCCGGGCCGAGGAACAGGGATCCGTAGTTGGTCATACGTTCCAGATACCAGCGTGGTTCTTTTGTCAGGACCTCGACGTGTTCGGAAGCGATACGCTCGGCTTCTCGCAGCATTTCCTCATCATTCTCTACCACGATGATCTGTCCGTAATCTTCCCAGGCCTTGCCGGCGACATCCGCCGTCGGAAGCACCTTGAGCTGCCGCGCTATTTCGTCCTGCGTTTCCTTCGCAACACGTTTCGACGTCGTTACGAGGACGGCCGGTGAGTTGGGTCCATGCTCCGCCTGTCCGAGGAGATCGGTTGCGCACATCTCGCCATCAGCCGTATCGTCGGCCAGAACAAGGATCTCTGTCGGCCCAGCGAGCAGGTCAATACCGACCCGGCCAAAGAGTTGACGCTTCGCTTCGGCAACGAATGCATTACCGGGGCCGACAACCATGTCGACAGGCTTGATTTCTGATGTCCCAACTGCCATTGCGGCAATTGCCTGAATGCCACCAAGCAGGTAGATTTCATCAGCCCCTCCCAGGGCCATCGCCGCTATGGTTGCAGGATGAGGCTGCCCGTTGGTCGGTGGCGTGCACGCGATAACCCGGTCTACACCCGCCACGCGCGCGGTCACCACGCTCATGTGCGCCGAGGCGACCATCGGATAACGACCGCCCGGCACATAACAACCCACGCTATTCACCGGGACTTGACGATGTCCGAGTTTCACGCCCGGTACCGTCTCAATCTCGAGGTCAGTCAGAGATTTTTTCTGTGCCTCCGCGAATTCTCGAATCTGCTTCTGAGCGAAACGGATATCCTCTAGAGCCTGTTCCGGAAGACTGTCAATGCACTCCTGAATCTGCGCGTCGCTCAGACGGAACTTCTCAGGATTCCAGTCGTCGAATTTCACGGACAGCTCGCGGACGACGCCGTCGCTATCGGATTTCATGCGGGTCAGGATATCCTGGACGGTATCCCGTACCTTTGTGTCTGCGGCATCGGCCGCTTCTGGTGTAATACCGTGTTTAAGAATCTCGGCCATGATTTGTGGTTCCTGTAGTTGGCAATTTCGCGCTACACCCACCCCCGACCCGGGATACTGGCGTCGGGAGTGGCCTGCATCATCCGCTTACGGCTCGACGGTCGGTTCGACCTTGGTCAGCTCGTAATGATTTTCCGGCGGCTCGCAGCGCCGGCAGTTGATGCCCGGCTCGTTCGGTGCTTCGACAACCACGTCCTCGGGCAACGGTTGGATCGTTGCGCCCGGTGTCGGCGTCCCATCCAGAGCAGCGGGAATGCTCAGCTCCGGGAGAAGTTCCGGATTAAATACTTCAGTGACGAAGGAGTCCGGCACCTTCCCGCTCGGAAACGCATTGCAGCCATTCTCGAACGTGTCGCCTTCGCAGACCTGGACTTTATCGGCAGGTACCCACGGCAACGGATACTCGATGTTCATTGGATCGAGCTTGCGCTTTCCTGTGAGGATTTCCATCATCAGCTTAAACGCATAACCCGACTGGGCCGGCGGCGATCCGGAAGAGGCACCGCGCAGACCTTTAGCCTGCATCTCCGGGTTGGCAAGGGCCATCCGGAACCCGTTCGAGTTCTCGCCGGTAACCGGTATCAGCTTATCCTCATCATGCCGCAAGAGAGCCTGGATCGCTCCGTACTCACCCGCCTGTGCCCATATACCATCGATATTCGAATGGGATGCAAGGGCACGTCGCGTGTTTTGCTCGGTCGTCCGGTCGTCCCAATTGCTGTAGTACTCGCTGACGATCTCGATACCAGGATACTGGTTGAAGATGTGTTTCGCCCCGTCCGTATGACGTTGATCGACGGAGTTACCGGCCACGCCCCTCGACAGCAGGATCCGTCCTTCGCCATTGAGCTCGTTGACCAGATACTGCGCCGTGTTCTCACCGAATCCCGAAGTGATGTAACTCACGTTATAAGCGCACTCCTCGGTCACGGTCGCGTCATACATGAACATCAGGACGCCTGCTTCACAGCCCTGCCGAACCACGCGATTGAGCGCGTTCGACGAGATCGGAAAGCTGACGATTCCGTCAGCACCTTCCGCGATCATGCTCTGGTAGGCGGCGATCTGCTGCTGCGGATCAGTTCCGGAGATGACTTCCTTGAGTTCGACCATCTCGTCGTAAGGCGGCGTCTTGGCAAGGGCCTTTACGATGTTGGCCGCCTCGGATTGCCACATATTGCCGGAGTAACTGAGTGACAGATAAATCAGGAACTTGTCATCTTCCTGTGCGTGGGCCTGGCCGATGCCGCTGATGGCCAAGGCGGTTGCCCCCGCCGCTGACAGCAGCGTACGGCGCCATTTTCCGACTTGTCGTGTCATTGTCTTCCACCCTTTGACGTCATTGAGATTCCGCCGTGCGGAACCTTCCAGTGGCCGCTTAATCCCGGTTGGGAGCCGCGGCTATCATTGCGCTACCGCCCTCGCCTGCCGAATCGCTTCAATCCACGACTGCAAACGATTGCAATGCGCTACGTTCCTATCGGATCCTCACCTGCCGGGCGTTGGTTGCCAACTTTCCCTGGCAGCCCGTCCTGGACCCGAACTGTTCAGTATCCGGCTACGTCGGATACTCTGCCCTACCCGCTTTTCCGTTGACGGAAAGCCTGTGGCATCCGAAGCGCCTCAAAGATCCCTTCGCGCAACAGGATCAACGCGAGCAGGATGATCGCTCCCTCGATAATCATCCGCCAACCGTGACTGAGGCCGATCGCGGCGATCAGCATACTCAACGTAGTAAGTAGCAACGCACCTCCGACCGTACCGGCATAGTTCCCTTTCCCGCCGAGGATTGAAGAGCCGCCAATGACCACGGCGGCGATCGAGGGCAGCAGGTAATCGTCACCCATATTAAGGGTCGCGCCCCTTGAATACCCGACCAGCATCATCCCGGCCCAACCCGCGCACATGGCGGAGATTCCGTACGCACTTGCGGTGAGCAGGCGCGCTGGCAGTCCAGCGACCCGGGCGGCGTCAGGATTATTTCCGACGGCGTACAGGAAGCGCCCGTAGGCTGTACTGCTCTGGATCAGTGCCCCAGCGACGGCAAACGCAATAACGAACCAGACGACAGCCGGGAGTCCAAGCCAGTCGGCGCTCATCAGATCGACCAGCACCGGGGGCGGGGATCCGCGTGGGCTCCCACGCGTATAGCCCAGACAAAGACTGTAAATGGCCAGACCAGTGGCGAGAGTCATGATGAACGGTGGAACGCGCAGCAGCGTCACGCCGATACCGCTGATCAGACCGGCGGCGAAACACACGGACAGAACCAGCGGGATCATGTACCAGGCCCCGTCCCCCGCCCCGATCCAGCTTGTGGTAAGGACGCCGCCGAGCGTGATCATGGAGGCAATCGACAAGTCCAGACCACGGACCAGGATAACCAGGCCCTGACCAAAGGCAACTACGACCAGGAACGAGGCGAGTTCCGTGATAGTCAGTATGTGCGACCAGGTGCCAAAGGAACTGCTCACCATTCGTGAACCGAATATGAGCGCGAGCGTGAGGCCGAAAATGATCATGACGGCAACCGTGTCTGCCGGGAGAGTGACGCTTCCGCGGTGATCGGCATTGTCGGCGGGGAATCCTGCCCGTGACTTGACTTCGTGATCCGCCATTATCCAGCCTCCGCCTGCGCCCGGTTTTTCGCGAGTTTCAGCATGATTGCGGCGAATACGACAGCAATGACCATCACCAGCGCCTGAAACAGACCGGTGTAGAAAGATGAGACACCGAGCGCAAAGAGCATTCGCTGCATGAGCGTGAGCACGAGCGCACCGATGATCGATCCGATGACGCCGCCCCGACCGCCGCCAAAGGCGGTTCCCCCGATCGCGACCGCGGCGAACGACAATAGCAACAGAGGTTCGCCCGCATTCGGATCGCCGGTCGAGGTCTGTGCGGAGAGCATATAACCCGCCATCCCATAACAGATGCCGGCTACGCAGAAGGCCTTGAACTTTACGCGGCGAGTGTTCACGCCTGAGAGTTCCGCCGCTGTCTCATCCTCCCCGACCGCATAGAGGCCAGCTCCAAAACGGGTCCGCTTCAATGCCAACCACGCACAGGCAACCGCCAGCAAGATCAGTGTGGCTACCGGAAGCGTGCCACCAATCAAACCGGTCAGTTCTTAAACCATCCAGTCGGCAACCCAGCCACCAGGGGCATTCAGCAAAAGAAGAGCGATTCCCTGGCATACGATCATGGTTCCAAGCGTTGCGGCGATCGCCTGAATACGCAGATAGGCGACCAGAATGCCGTTCACTATGCCGACCGCCAGACCGATCCCCATAACGATCAGGAGGCTGACCAGTGCCCCGGATGGACCCTCAAGGGGGTAAAGAGCCAGTATGACATTGGAGATGGAGATGACCCCGGCGACGGAAAGATCAAATCCCCCGATCAGTATAATCAGTGTCTGACCAGCAGCAGCGAGGGCCAGGGGAGTAGCGGCATTGAGGATATTATTGAAACTGTTGATACTGAGTGACGATATACTTGCGGCGTAAGCGATCAGCATCACCGCGTATACGATTGCGATCATGAGAGCGCCGTTGGACGCAAAGCGTGCGAACAGTCTGCGGACCGCGTTCATGATGCCTCCGCGATGGTCGCGGGTCCGTGAGACCGGTGGCCGACAATCCCGCTGATGAGCGTTTGCTCCGTTATCGCATCGCCTGACAGCTCGTCCGTTATGCGCCCGTCGTACAGGACAAGACACCGATTGCAGAGTTCGATCAGTTCCGGGATTTCGGAGGAATACAGCAATACCGCTCCGCCGTCGGACGCGAACTCCCGGATCACACGATAGGTCGACTGCTTGGTGCCTACATCGACGCCGCGGGTGGGATCAAACAGCACGAGGATTCCAGCACCGGTAGCGAGTGCACGGGCAATAACCGCCTTCTGCTGATTGCCCCCCGAGAGCGCATCAATCCGGAACCCCAGATACCGTGGTTGCAGGTCCAGACGCTCGGCTGTTGCTGTCGCGTGACCTTCCTCGATCCGATGACTCAGGAACCCGAAACGCGACATGCGAAAGGCCTGAGGAAGCATGATGTTTGCGGCCGTGCGCATGCTGCTGAAAATGCCCTCGGTCTTGCGCTCTTCGGGCACGAATGCGATGCCCGGTCCGGCGCGCAGCGCCTGACGTGGGGAATGGATGGTTGTGACTTTCCCGTCGACACGAATCTCACCGGAATGCACATGGGCGAGCCCCGTGAGTGCGCGGAACAGATCCCGCTGCCCCTGCCCTTCAAGGGCCGCCATGCCGAGAACCTCGCCTCGGCGCAGGCTCAAGTCGATACCACGCGCCTTACCTGACGTAAGGCCGCTGGCCTCAAGGACCGCTTCACCGTCTGGTTCCGACGAAACAGTTTGTCCGAAAGCCTCTTCGGGGGATCGGCCCACCATCATTTCGAAGATGCGATCATCGTCGATCCCTTCGAGGTCGACGGATTCGATAGATTTCCCGTTACGAAGGACGGTCGCACGGCTGCAGAGGCTGCGCACCTCGCTGAGTCGATGGGAGATGTACAGCACAGCAAGGCCTTGATCCGCGAGGCGGCGGATCTGCTCGAAAAGCCAGGTCGTATCCGTCAGCGATGCCGAGGGTTCGTCGAGTACCAGCAGATGACGTGCCTGCCACAGCGCGCGGGTGATTTCGAGGCGTTGTTTCTCGGCGAGTGCGAGTGACTCTACCGATGCCGTGGGATCGAGATCGGTGACGTTGAACTGCGCGAGGATTTCGGTAGCGCGGCGCTGATTTGCGCGACCTGATGTGAGGCCAATCGGGTTGCGAAGTAAATTCGGCAGGAGCAGATTTTCGGCCACCGACAAATTCGGCAAGAGGCTCAACTCCTGGAAAGCGGTCGCGATACCCGCTTTACGGGCATCAAGAATCGAACGGAACGGAGGCGGTTTCCACCCATTGACCCTCAGGGTGCCCTCATCCGGCTTGACCACCCCGCTCAGGATCTTGACGAGGGTCGATTTACCGGCACCGTTTTCGCCCAGAACGGCGTGAATTTCACCTGCTTCGATAGTCATCGAAGCATCTGCAAGGGCCACTGTTGGACCGTAATGCTTGCGAATGCTCTCCACGTCGAGAGCCGGTGCCGATTCCTGCATTGATCCCCCTGATGTCGTTCGATCCGAGGGGTTGCCCCCTTGTGGTGCGAACGCTGCGCCTGCTTGGTGCAAACGTTTGCTTTTTTTATGAATAGTTCTTCATATGGCGCCGTGTCAACCACTTTTTTGAACAGCGTTGATAGTGATCAGGGGGAAATCACGGTGTGTCGGGAAGTTACCGGCAAACCCGAAACGGATTCCGAGGCGAGCGAGGCGGGCCTCGCAGTGGCGAATTCGCCGGCTGGCCGACCGCGAAGCGTTCGTCCAGTTCGTGGCGTCGCATTCTCGTCCGGCGAAGGGGAATCTGCGGGACGAGCGCCGCTGGCGGATCGCGCAGTCGTCTGCGGGATGGGACAACAGGTCCAATGTCGGCTGAAGCTGCTTGTCACTCCCGAGGTAACGGCCAGCGAGTCGGATCCCTCCGAATTCCGCAGGCTATCATGGGCCGCATATGGGGCGAGCGTAGCCATACGCACCCGTCAAACGGTAATTTGCGGTATCGCTGTGGATTTTCGGGGGAACTGCGGAAGGGAAGGTGGTGGCGATGGCTGGACTTGAACCAGCGACACCAGCATTATGAATGCTGTGCTCTAACCGACTGAGCTACATCGCCACGACAGGCGCGAGATTTTGGCGTCGCTTCGTCGGACTGTCAAGGCGCTGGCCGTCACATCACTGCCCCATCGACCAGATGCGCGCGTTCGCCTTCGGCGAAAACGCGCCTACGGCCGCCCCAGTCCGTAGGCGCGTCTTCGAGCGGCGCGGCCGAGCGCCGATCGAATGCGCGCAGCGCGCCCCGGCGGTATGACCCGTCATTCCCGGACCGCTCCTCCACAAGACACCCGTAGGCCGGTCTTTCCGCAGCGAAGCGGAGGAATGCCGGCAGACGACGTCTCTATCACTCCATGCATCGGCAGGCCTTGGCGAACCAGCCTGACACTGCATCCGATGCGCCGGGCAAAACCGGCCTACGTTCGTTTTCAGAGCCCGCGCGCCGGATCGAATGCGTGCGGCGCGTCCTGTTCAGATCCCAACGGGGCCTCAAACGTTGAAACGGAAGTGGCAGACGTCGCCTTCGTGCATGACGTACTGCTTGCCCTCGAGGCGCCAGCGGCCGGCGTCCTTGGCCCCCTGCTCGCCGCCGTGGGCGACGAAGTCGTCGAACGCGGTGACCTCGGCGCGGATGAAACCGCGTTGCATGTCCGTGTGGATTTCGCCGGCCGCCTGCGGCGCCGTGGCGCCTTTGGCGACGGTCCAGGCGCGCACCTCTTTGGGACCGCAGGTGAAAAAGGTCTGCAGACCGAGCAGGTCATAGCCCGCCCGGATCACCCGGTTCAGGCCCGGCTCCTCGAAACCGAGCTCCTGCAGGAATTCCGCCTGGTCGTCGGCATCGAGCTGGGCGAGTTCCGCCTCGATCTTCGCGCAGACTGGCACGACGATCGCGCCTTCCGCGGTCGCGATCTCGCGCACGGCGTCGAGTTTCGGATTGTTCTCGAAGCCGTCCTCGTCGACGTTGGCGATATACATTACCGGCTTGGCGGTAATCAGATGCAATTCGCAGAAGTTGCCGCGCTGATCATCCGGGGCCTCGAACGTCCGCGCCGGCTCGCCGGCATCCACATGGGCCTTGAGGTCCTGCAGAAAGGCATGGCGCGCGATGGCCGCCTTGTCCTGCGAGCGCGCGGCCTTCGCGGCGCGCTCGACCGCGCGGGCCAATGTGTCCATATCGGCGAGGAGCAGCTCCGTGGCAATGGTCTCGATATCGCTTACCGGATCCACTCGGCCGCTGACGTGAATGACGTCATCGTCCTCGAAACAGCGCACGACCTGGACCACCGCGTCGGTCTCGCGGATATTCGCGAGGAACTGGTTTCCCAGCCCCTCGCCTTTCGAGGCGCCCGCGACCAGACCGGCGATATCGACAAACTCGATCGCGGTCGGGATGACCTCCTGCGGTTTGGCGATCGAGGCCAAGCGGTCAAGCCGGGGATCCGGCACCGCGACGATGCCGACGTTCGGATCGATCGTGCAGAAGGGATAATTCTCGGCGGCGATACCGTTCGCCGTGAGCGCATTGAACAGCGTCGACTTGCCGACGTTCGGCAGGCCGACGATGCCGCACTTGAAACCCATGTAGTTACTCCGTCAGGAAGGATCAGCCACGCGTGTGAAGCGCATTCATGGCCGCTTCGACATCGCCATCGACTAACAGGCGATCGGTCTCGTCCACCACGCGCTCGATGGCATCTTCGATGGCCCGCCGTTCGTCCGGCGATGGCTTCGTGAGCACGTAGTCGATGACGCCGCCGCGCTCTCCCGGATGACCGACGCCGATACGCAGGCGCCAGAAATCGCGCGAACCCAGATGCCCCTCAATATCGCGCAGACCGTTGTGGCCACCGTGGCCACCGCCGTACTTCAGGCGTACCGTGCCGGCGGGCAGATCCATGTCGTCATGGGCGACCAGTACATCGGCCGCCGCGAGTTTGTGGAATCGGGCCACGGCAGCGACCGATCGGCCGCTGAGGTTCATCAGCGTCGAGGGTTTGAGCAAACGCAGATCACGGCCGCCGACCGCTGCCTTCGCCAAGTCGCCCTGCGCCTTGCGGTCGGTACGGAAACCCGCCTGCAGGCGGTCCGCCAGGGCATCCGCATACCAGAACCCGGCATTGTGTCGGGTTCCGGCATAACGCGCACCGACGTTGCCAAGCCCGGCCACGAGCCGGAACGTCGCACGCGCGCCTGCCATGGTATGCGCCCCGGGTACGGCCGGACCGCCCCCGGATCAGCCCTCTTCCGATTCGGAATCGTCCGACTTCTTGCCGGATTCCTCGCCCGATTCCTCGCCGGAGGCTTCCTCGCCTTCGCCCGCCTCTGCGCCGGCTTCGACCTCTTCCTCGCCTTCCGGTGCCTCGTCCTCGAGGTCTTCCTCGGTCGTCACGCGCGGCATATGGCAGGAGACGATACCCCGGTCATATTCCTCGCCATGATCCAGATCGACCAGGCGCACGCCTTCGGGCAGCTCGATGTCGGACATGTGCAGGGTGTCGCCCACGTCCAGGTTGGTGAGATCGACTTCGATGTATTCGGGCAGGTGCTTCGGCAGACAGCCGACCAGCACCTCGGACTCGAGATGACTGATCTCGCCGCCGTTCATGCGCACGCCGACGGACTCTTCCTCGTTCAGATAGTGCAACGGCACGCGCACCTGAAGTTCCTGGTCGGCGACGATGCGCTGGAAGTCCATATGCCCGATCAGCGGCTTGAACGGATGCCGCTGCAGATCACGCACGATGGCCTGCTGCTTCTGCTTGCCATCGATCTCGAGCGTGATGATATGGGAGAAAAAGCTTTCGAACTGGAGCTTGCGCCAGACCTCGTTGTGATTGAGCGTCAAGGACTGTGCATCCTTACCGCCACCATAAACCACAGCCGGGACTTTTTTCTCGCGACGCAGGCGGCGGCTCGCACCCTTCCCCACGTCCTGGCGAGACTGCGCCTCCAGCGTGAACTCGATGTCACCACTCATGGCAGTACTCTCTCTACGACGTTACGTGAAAAACCGCGCACTTCCCCCATGGAAGAGGCGATCGCCGCCACCGCGACCAGTGACGACTGTTGAAAATTCCGTGTTCGACCGTTCGGGGCCGGCTGCCGGCTGGCTCCCTTCGGTCGCAAGCCGGCCTACGGCAGACGGCGGGCAATCGCTCCGCCCACCGCGTTTTTTTCGTCAGTCGACGTACAGCGAGGAGACCGACTCCTCGCGATGTACGCGCCTGAGAGTCTCGGCGAGCAGTTCGGCCACCCCGAGTTGCCGGATCCGGGGACTCGCCGCGGCCGCCTCGCCCAGCGGGATCGTATCGGTGACGACCAGTTCGTCGATCGTGGAGTTGTCGATCCGCTCGACAGCCGGTCCCGACAGAACCGGATGCGTCGCGTACGCGACGACGGCGCGCGCGCCGTGCTCCTTGAGCGCATTCGCCGCCTGACACAGCGTGCCGGCCGTATCGACCAGGTCATCGATGATGATGCAGGTGCGATCGCGCACATCACCGATAATGTGCATGACTTCCGATTCGTTCGCCTGCGGTCGCCGTTTATCGATGATCGCCAGATCCGAGTCGTCGAGGCGCTTGGCCACGGCCCGCGCCCGTACTACGCCGCCGACGTCGGGCGACACGACCACGATATTCTGGTGCTTCTGGCGCCAGATATCGCCCAGCAGCAGCGGCGAGGCGTACACGTTGTCCACAGGGATATCGAAAAACCCCTGGATCTGGTCCGCGTGCAGATCGACGGTAAGCAGTCGATCGATCCCGGCCGTGCAGAGTATGTTGGCGACGACCTTGGCACTCACCGGCACCCGCTGGTGACGGATGCGCCGATCCTGACGCGAGTAGCCGAAATACGGCACTACCGCGGTGATCCGCTCGACCGAGGCGCGCCGAAGCGCGTCACACAGGAGCAGGATCTCCATCATGTTGTCGTTGGTCGGCTGGCAGGTGGACTGGACGATGAACGCATCCCGCCCACGCACGTTCTCCAGCACCTCCACGGTCGTTTCGCCATCACTGAAGCTTCCCACATTGGCCTTGCCAAGCGGGAGGTTCAGGTGGTCGCAGACAGCCTGAGCGAGATCCGGGTTCGCGTTCCCGGCAAACACCATCATGGACGATTCGGACACGGGCGGGCCTTCCGGCTTGCGAAGAGTCTGTTCTCGGTGGCCACGGAGCCGTATATCCGGCCTCACGCAACCCTGGTGCATCTGTCCGTTGGGGCCACCGATTACGTCGGCGAAGCCCTTCAATGCCTGGCTGGGCCGGCAGGATAGCGCGGCCCGTCCGTGGGCCGCGTCCCTTCGGGACTCGCTGCGCTCGCGCCGATTCGCTCCCGGCGAATCGGTCGAACCTGCGAATCACGGGATCAAAACCCGCAGCCCTCTATACTGTTGGCTGGGCCGGCAGGATTCGAACCTGCGCATCACGGGATCAAAACCCGTTGCCTTACCGCTTGGCTACGGCCCAATTGTCTGGTGATTCAGTATTCCTGCTCTGCCAGCGTCACCATTCGGGTCGCCAGCCGGGAGCGGTTGCTGCCGCGGGCGACGAAGCCGTACCAGCCCGTCGGCAGGCGCGCACGGGCGGCGCGGGCCTCGGACTCGCTGCCCCAGGCGCCGAACACGCTGGCGCCGGTTCCCGTCAGCCGCGCCGTTACGCCCTGCGCCGACAACCAGTCGAGCGCCGCGGCGACCTTCGGGTACCGGCTGCGCACCGGCAGTTCGAACACGTTCGCCCCGCCGCGGGCGAGAAAGTCGCGCATTGTCATCGGAGGACAATCGCGTGTCAATTCCGGCGCCCCGAACAACACGCCGGTCGACACCTCCACCGGCGGCACGATCACCAGATACCACGGCTCGCGCGGCTCGACCGACTCCAGTTCCTCACCGACCCCTTCCGCCCAGGCGGCCTGCCCGTGGACGAATACAGGCACGTCGGCGCCCAGCCCGAGTCCGATGTCCGCAAGCTCCGTCAGCTTCAGCCCGGCCCCCCAAAGCCGATTCAGCGCGATCAGTGTGGTCGCGGCGTCGGAACTCCCACCCCCGAGGCCGCTGCCGGCGGGGATCTGCTTGGTGATGCAGATATCCGCGCCGGTCTCGACGCCGGCGGCGGCCTGCAGGGCGCGCGCGGCACGGACCGCCAGATCGTCGCCAGGCTCGACCGACGCCATCCCGGCAACCCGCCGCACGGCCCCGTCAGGGCGCGCGCGGAAGGCCAGTGAATCGCCGTGATCGAGGAACTGGTACAAGGTCTGCAGCGCGTGATAACCATCGGCGCGCCGCCCGGTGATATGCAGGAACAGATTGAGTTTCGCCGGCGCGGGCCAACCGCAACTCCAGCATCCCCGCTCCCATCGTGTGCTCGCCTGCGGCATCCGTTCAGCCACCCATCAGCGGAATGGTCGAATCGTCCTCC
>Ga0306907_1000279_pt1 | contig 24755 bp, 22 predicted proteins | sample AntRauTorcE11898_FD_190415 | JGI IMG/M metagenome (GOLD analysis project Ga0306907, IMG submission 190415) | Saline lake microbial communities from Rauer Islands, Antarctica - Metagenome Torckler E11 #898 (v2) (version 2) | ecosystem: Environmental > Aquatic > Non-marine Saline and Alkaline >... | reverse complement strand
TGTACCGGCGTCGTTCGATGCCGGTTTTGTCGGTGATTTCCTCCGCGCTCATCGGCGACCACGAGGGTGGGGAGTTCCGGACCACATCTGCGTTTGAGCAGATGACCTCACCCTTGCGGATTGCCAAGGCCTCAATTTTCGGTTGAATTGGCGCATCGTCGCCGATCACCAAAGGCGGGTAGGGTTTCACGGGCTCGACGGCATGATCTGGCGTCGGCGCCTGCTTCGCGCCGGTGATACCGCTCTTTGCGCGGTTAATGAAGTCGAGCACGTGGCGGTCTTTCGGATAATACAGCACAACGATGTCATCATCCTGCATCTCCGACAACGGCTTCAGCCTGGCCTGGCTCCGGTCCCAGGGGTGCTGGTTGTGCAGCACCATCGCCCAGCGCCGGAGTGCCTCGAGTTCTGCCTGCTCGTCTGAGACATCAAGGATATCTTCGACGCTGTAGCGCGGGTGGTCGGGGTTATAGTTGCCGAGGGTGGTCGTCTTGACATCGGCAGTGGCGAGTGCCTCGGCAATCGTGGCCTTGATTGGGGGGAGTGAGGTTGCAATATGGAGCTTGTTCGAGAAGCAGTCGAAGAGCAGGTCGAACAGCTCGTCTTCAGCCGTTTCGTTCCACTTCGCCGGCAGCTGCGCGTAGGCCTGGCGGACACCGGCGGACTTGGCTTCGCGCCCCTCCCAGGGTTGCAGCAGAGATACGAAGACATCGTCGCGGGTCCGCGGGACATCGCGCCAGCGCATCGGCTGCTTGTCATACATTACCAACGCGTAACGGTTCGCCCAGTAAAGGTGCAAGCCGATGTCGCGCAACAGGTCGTAGCGTGTCGCATAGCTTCCCGCGGCCGCCCGCTCGGCGACTTCGGTGCCAGTCGGAGCCTTCACTTCGAAGTCGCGCCGAATGATCGCCTTCAACTGGTTGAGATCGGTGATGATCGAGAAGTCGAGCTCGGTAAAGATGCTTGAGGGAAACACCAGTTTTCCGTGTTTGTTCAATCGAAACGGTTTCATGAATGCTCCTTGCTGATCGCTGACAGGAAATTGCATTTCTGCCGATTCCTTTCGCCGAGACCGGCTTGAAGGTCTTTCAGCAAACCGCCTTTATCACAGCCTATGTTGGGTGCATGGCGAAATGGCGATCACTTGCCACCCCGCCATGCATTTCCGTCACGTGACGGATGATTTCTGTTTGCGCGGTGCTGTTTTTTTACGCGGAGTTTGTCTGCGCTTGTTTACAACTGGAGTCGGTGGTGCCGGCTCGTTGCGCAAATAGGCACCGGGTGCCGGCTCAATCACCGGCAGGTTACCCTCTGCGGCATGTCGTGCTTTTACCTCGCCTCCGCCGAACTGTTCAGCCCAGGCGACCCAGTCTGGCCACCAGGAACCTTCGAACTGTTTTGCGCCCTGTAGCCAGGCATCTGGAGCCAGGTCGCTGTCTTCATTAAAGCGGTAGCCGTACTTTTTCCGATCCGGAGGATTGATGATGCCAGCGATGTGCCCGGAGCCGCCGAGCACAAATCGCACCGGTCCGCCCAGATAGCGTGAGCCTCGATAACAGGAGATCCAGGGAGCGATGTGGTCCTCAATGGCCGATGCGAAGTAACTCGGCACCTTGACCTGCCCCAGATCAATTGGTGTGCCCGCCAGCTCAATACCACCAGGCTCGCGCAGCCGGTTTTGCAGGTACATGTTGCGCAGATAGAAACTGTGCATGGCGGCGGGCATGCGGGTGGCGTCCGAGTTCCAGTACAGCAGGTCGAAGGGTGCGGTATCGCGCCCCAGCAGGTAGTTGTTGACGAAGAAGGACCATATCAGGCTGTTGGCCCGCAGCATGTTGAAAGCGGTCGCCATGGAGGCGCCCTCAAGATAGCCCTGCTTATTCATGGCTTTTTCGAGCTTGCTTACAGCGTCTTCATCGATGAACACTTCCAGGTCACCGACCTCTGAAAAGTCCAACAGGCTGTTGAGGTAGGTCGCGCTCTTGATCCGGTCGTCTCCGCGGGCCGCCAGCCAGGCCAGCGTGCAGCCGAGCAGGGTGCCGCCAATGCAGTAGCCGACGGTATTGAGCTCACGCTCACCGGTAGCTTGCTCAATGGCGTCCATGGCGGCGATGGGGCCCTCCAGCATGTAGTCTTCAAAGTTCTTGTGCGCCAGTTCCGGCCCTGGATTCAACCATGAGACCACGAATACCGTATGGCCGTGTTCTACCCAGTAGCGGATAAACGACTTTTTTTCGCCCAGATCAAGAATGTAGTACTTGTTGATCCACGGCGGTATCACCAGCAATGGCCGGCGGTGAACGGTTTCGGTGGTTGGCCGATACTGAATGAGCTGCATCAGGTCGTTCTGGTAAATCACGTCGCCCGGGGTGTTGGCCAGATTTTCGCCAACCGTAAAGGCGTCCGGGTCGGACATGCGGAAGGGCATGGGGCCTTCGCCTTCATCCAGATCACGCAGCAGATTGGCCAGGCCACGCAGCAGGTTCTTGCCCCGGGTCCGGATCGTCGTGCGAAGTACCTCAGGGTTGCTCAGGATGAAGTTGCTCGGTGCCAGGGCGTCTGTCATCTGGCCGGTGAAAAACCGCAGCTTGCGTCGGCTGTGATCGTCTAGGCCGCGCACATCATCGATGGTGTCCATGATCCAGCGATTCGACAGTAAATACGCCTGTTTGATGAAGTTGAATGCTGCCGCCTCACTCCAGGCCTGGTCGCGAAAGCGTCCGTCACCCGGCGCTGGTTCCACAACTGCCAGTGGCTTATTCCGTAAATTACTGGTAATCAAACCCGACCAGAATAGGGTGCTGTCCCTGACAAGGCGCGTCTGGGCCAGAAGCAGCGTGTCCGGCTGGGTTGCGAGCCTGCCGGCCAGAGACACAAAGGGTTTGGCCATGCTCTTGACGCTGATCGGGTTGGGATGGCCGCCACGCAGCCTGCGCATAATCGATCGCTTCAGAAGATGACCACCATGCGCACCTATTCTTGCCAGAGAACGTCGTACAACGCGCGGCTCAAATTCATCAGCGGATTTGGTCTCAACCGGTTTTGCAGATATCGTCACAATCTCTACCTCTCGAGGTTACATATACACGCCGCCATTAACGTTAATCTGTTGGCCGGTGATGTAGTCTCCTTCCGCGGCCAAGAATACGACTGCTCTGGCGACTTCCTCAGGTTGACCAAAACGGCCCATTGGTACTCTTGCAACGATCTGCTCACGGATGTTCTCGGGCACCTGGGCGAGCATTTCGGTCTCGGTAAAGCCCGGGGCAATGGCATTGACGGTAATGTTGTTCTTGGCCATTTCCAGTGCCAGGGTCTTGGTAAACGCGATGATGCCGCCTTTGCTGGCCGCGTAATTGGCCTGCCCGAAGTTGCCGGCCTGGCCGACGAATGAAGTGATATTGATGATGCGACCGTACTTCTGGTCGATCATGATCTTCAGCACTTCGGAGCACGTCGCGTAGACGCTGCCCAGGTTGGTATCGAGAACTTCGTTCCAGTCATCGTCGGTAAGTTTTTTCATGGACTTGTCGCGGGTGATGCCGGCGTTGTTTACCAGGATGTCGACGCGCCCCCACTGTTCGTGAACCTGACGTATCAGGTTGCGTGCCGCTGGCATCTTGGACAGATCCGCCTTGAAGGCCAGAGCCTTAACGCCGGTCGCCTCAATTTCCTTGACGACCTCGTCTGCCTCGGACTGACGCGATCGGTAGTTGATCGCGACATCGGCGCCGCGCTGGGCGAGTTGAAGTGCAATGTGCCGGCCGATGCCACGAGAGGCACCAGTGACGATAGCTACCTTACCTTTGAGGTCTTGCATGCCACGTTCCTTGGAATAGCGTTGCGCTTTGAGTAATTATTGTTGTTCGTTGAGAACACCATTAAAACTAGCAGAGCACTTTCAACGCCACAAGAAATCAGGACTAAGCAATTAGTCAGGCCGCGCGGATGAATTCCCGTAAGCGCGGTGCAATGTCTTCGCGCCAGCGACTGCCGTTGAATACACCGTAATGACCAACACCCGGCTGCAGGTGATGCAGGCGCCGGGAATCCGGTACATTGACACACAGATCCTGGGCGGCCCGGGTCTGTCCAGGGCTGGAAATATCGTCTTTCTCCCCTTCGATCGTCATCAGGGCGGTGTCGTGGATGGCGGCCGGATTCACCAGGCGCCCACGGTGTTTGAAGCAGCCACGGGCCAGGTGAAACTCCTGAAAGACACGCTGGATGGTATCCAGGTAATAGGTGGCCGGCAGATCCATCACTGCCAGGTATTCATCATAGAATTCACGATGGCGGTGGATCTTGTCGACCTTGCGATCCCGAAAAGATCGGAACAGCTCGCTATAGGCTTTAACGTGGCGGTCGAAGTTCATGTTCACAAACCCGGTAAGTTGCAGGAATCCGGGGTAAACCTTGCGCATGGCGCCGGGGTAGGGCGCAGGCACTGGGTGCACCAGGTTGCGTTTGAACCACCCTAGGCTCTTTTGAGTGGCCAGTTTACAGGGCGCGGTGGGATCAATGCGACCGTCTATGGGGCCACTCATCAGCGCCAGTGAGCGAGGAGCTGCCGGGTGACCATCTTCGGCCATAATGGCGGTGGCTGCGAGCACAGGCACCACTGGCTGACAGACCGCCAGTACGTGAGTGTCCGGCCCCAGGTGGTCGATGAAATCAACGATGTAGTCGATGTAATCGTCGAGGCCAAAATCACCCGCTGACAGCGGAACCCGGCAGGCATCACGCCAGTCGGTAATGTACACATCATGATCCGGAAGCATGGCCTCCACGGTGCCACGCAGCAGCGAAGCAAAGTGCCCGGACAGTGGCGCAACGATCAGCAGTTTCGGGTCATCGGGCCGCGCCACGCTGCGCTGGAAGTGTTTGAGCTGAGCAAATGGCTTGCGTTTTACAATGGCTTCACTTATCTCGACCGTCTGGCCATCGCAGATGGTTGTGTTCAAATTGAAGGCCGGCTTCGGGTAGCGTCGGGTTAGGTCTCCAAACACACCGTAGGCCGAGGCAAGGCTGCGCGCCCCGGGAACTCGGGAATAGGGGCTTAGCGGATGCCGGAGCAGCATACTCTGAGCTCTGGTCAACATGCGTATCGGCATCAGCGCGGCTCGGTTCATCTCATGGGCAAAATACATCATGGCACTGTCCTGCTTGAGTTTTGGGTTGCGGTATCGTCGAGCGGGCCTGTTGTCTGATTCAACGTGAAAAATACAATAGCACGTTTTAGTTGCTGGCCTTTTTTGGATTGACATTCGACGGCAATTGAATGGTGCTGAAGTCTAGTCGATGGTGCCCAGCTTTCGCTCTACGGAGCGGTTGTTTCACACCAGCTCATAGAATACCGACTCGCTATGCAGGGTTGCCTGAGAGAGATATTGACGGTCCCCCTCGGGCACCCCTGCATCGGCAAAGACCTTTCTCCAGTTTTTACGGAGGGAAAAAATAAATCTGTCCCGGTTTATTCGGTTTAGGTTTATTTGGACACCAGGTTAACGCTAATTGGCGCTCTTGCAGCGTCAGTTACTTTTCGGTTGGTACGTCACCACAAATGCGCCGCGGAGATCCCCTTCCGAAAACCCGGTGGCCTTGTCTTGCGGATATAGCTCATTGAGTCCTGCCTGGACTGCAGGATCTATCGATTTGCCATGGCAACCGAGGCAAAGCTTCTGTGTCGGAATGGCCCGCATATATTCAAACCCTTTTCCCGTATCGGCATCTGCCACACGCCAAATCTCAACCGGCTTTCCATCTTTGACGGGGTGTTCCTGCATAGCCTTCAGTTGCATTTCCTGCCAGTCGGTGGCGGAGTTGCCAGGATTGCGAACGCGCAAACTGGTGCGACTGATCTGCCACCCATCGTTGCTGTTGGCTGCAGCGATTTCCGGCGCCACCGTATTGCAGACAGCGATGCCGTTGGTGAGCCCGCCTTCTTTAATCGCAGCCTGAAGGGCTTGCTTTAGGGAGCCTCCGAAGGCCTGCACTTTTGATCGAGCTTCAGCGACCAATCGATCTGGTGTTTGATCAGGCTGCTGAGCTTGGGCAGTCATCGGCAATAACGCAACCAGCATTGCTGTCGTCAGGACTTTTTTCACGGTCATTCCTCCGCCAGATTCCATTCATGCAGTTTAGAATAAGTATAGAGCGTGTTTCCCTGCGGAGCATTGAAAATCATGGCACTGCGACGAAGTGTCGCGCTGGGATTCAGGAAAACCGGGACCAGGAAAACCGGGACAGATCTATTTCCTAAGTCTTCCGGGGCGGCATAATCTCGAATCACCGCTGGCCGCGAGCTCCAGGATCATTGTTTAATAGCGCCACAACGACTCCAAAACCACATAAGCAGGTGCCTCTTCTATGACGGAACTCAAACAGGTTGCCGGCCTCTCGGCGGATCATCTTCCTAACATTGAAGATCACCTTGACCGTTGCTATATCCAGCCTGGGAAATTGCCCGGCGCGTTGACATTAGTAGCCAGGCGAGGGGAAATTGCCTATGTAAAAGCCCAGGGGCTGATGGATGTGGAACGCAACAAGCCGGTCTGCCGGGATACGGTTTTCCGCATTTATTCCATGACCAAGCCGATCACGTCTATCGCCATGATGCAGCTTTATGAGCAGGGGCGGTTTTTGCTGGATGATCCCGTGCACAAGTATATTCCGGCCTGGAAAAACCGGCAGGTGTATAAAAGCGGAGTCTATCCTAATTTCTTGACCACACCTGCCACCAGCACCATGACCATCCGCGACCTGTTCACGCATATGTCAGGCCTGACCTACGGATTTATGAACCGCACCAACGTTGACGCTGCCTACCGGGAACTGAAGCTTGATGGCAGCCGGAGTATGACGCTGGAAGCGCTGGTCAGTGAGCTGGCGGAACTGCCGCTGGAGTTTTCACCGGGTACGGCCTGGAACTATTCGGTCAGCACGGATGTGCTGGGCTATCTGGTGCAGTTGCTGTCTGGTCAGCCTTTCGACGAGTATCTGCGCGAGCATATTTTTGAACCTCTGGACATGCCTGACACCGGCTTCCAGGTCCGTGACGATCAGCTTGATCGCTTCGCCGCCTGCTACCAGTACCATCCCGGCGATCAGTTCAAGCTGCAGGACGATCCGCAGACGTCTGCTTTCCGGCACGAACGTAAGTTTCTGTCTGGCGGCGGCGGGCTGGTGTCGACCATTGATGACTATTTCCACTTTGCTCAGGCGCTTTGTCAGGGCGGAGAGTTTCAGGGGCGGCGGATTATTGGTCGAAAAACTCTGGAATTCATGCGCCGCAACCACCTACCGGGCAATCAGGACCTGCCGGGCCTCTCCGTCGGTGCGTTCAGCGAGACACCTTATGCGGGGAGTGGCTTTGGCCTGGGCTTTTCGGTAAAGATGGACGTCGCCAAATCCCAGATCAATGGGTCGGTCGGCGAGTACGGTTGGGGAGGCCTCGCAAGCACCAACTTTTTTATCGATCCGGTCGAGGAACTGGTGGTGATCTTCATGACGCAACTGATCCCCTCGTCGACTTACCCGATCCGCCAGGAGTTGCGGGCCATCGTTAATGGGGCGTTGGTGTGATCTACAAAACCCCATAATTTTGGGGAAAACCGGGTAGGCCGAATCATGGAAAATAAGACCGTCCCGGTTTATTAAGCGGCCATTCCAGGCTCGCAATATTTTAAGACTTTTCAGGCTAGCGAGAGGGAACGCTCAGGCAATCTGTGCTGGCATCGCCCAGTTCGGTGCCACCATCCACCGTCATAATCGTTCCGTTCATATAGCGACCCATGTCACTGGCGAGATAAATCGCGGCATCGGCTATATCTTTGGTTTCGCCAAATCGTTTACTGGCAATTTTATCAGCCATCTTTGCTTTCGTTTCGGGGGTAGGTGCTAAACGCTCGGCGCCCTCTGTGCCATTGATTGGCCCTGGGGAGATACCGTTGACCGTAATTCCGGCCGCGCCCCATTCAACCGCCAGGCATTTAATCATCATATTGATGCCCGCTTTGGCTGCGCAAACGTGAACCTGAAAGGGCATTGCAGTCACTGCCTGTGGTGCAGTAATCGCGATTAATGAGGCACCTTTGTTGAGATGCTGAAATCCCAGATGAAAGACGTTGTATGTGCCAAGAAGGTCAATATCGATAACGGTTTTAAAGCCTTTTGGTGAGATCCCCAGGGCAGGTGCTGGAAAGTTACCGGCTGCACCAGAAATCAAACAGTCAATCTTGCCAAGTTGCGCGACACAGGACTGCAGCGCGCTCTCAACCTGTTCGGGGTCTCTAACGTCAGCCGTCAGCGCAATCGCACTGTGCCCGTTGTTGCTTGTAACACTTTCAGTAATCTCTTGAGCGGCCGCTGTGGCTTTATCTGGGTTTCGGCCAAGTACTGCCACCTTCGCACCCACTGCCGCCATGCCTTTGGCTATGCCCAGATTAATACCGCTGGTTCCGCCGGCGATAAAAACCACCCTATCTTTTAGTGTTGTCGGGTCAAACATATCGACTTGCTCCTTTGTGCAACGTTTAAACTTCACTTTAACTGGAAAGTCCGGAGCATTCAGAAAATCTGATGGGTGTGTTGGCCCTTGAGCCGAATAATAGCCATAATCGGCTTATAAAATGATTCGATAAGGAAAGTGAGTCGGCTCATGTACCTCTGGCAGAGGAAAGACTGGCCCCGATTCCGTTGGGCCGAGTCAGCGCCGGGTGGTACCGGGTTAGAGATGGAAATGGACGCGTTGATCCAGAACGCCATCTTGGTCTGGATCGTGCGGGGTGAGCAGCCGATGCAGGTGGTTTCTGGACGTATTTCAATCGGCGTTGCAACAGTCACTGACTCGTGTGGGTAGGATGCTGGATAAGAGCCGCTTTTGGCAGTCGCACGCCACTACGGTGCTGAATGAGCGCCAGATCAAAGTGCTGAATCGACTGGCGGATAGCGCGGGAGAAGCGTTCGAACATCGAAAACCGGGACAGATCTATTTTCTGTCCAGGCCCCTCGACACTTATGCCACTTCATTTGCCTTTGAACACAGCATCCCTTCGTTCGTTAAATGACTGAATGCCTTCCTGCGCATCTTCGCTCTGCAATACCTCAGCCATGTCATCGAATATGCGGGCGGCAGCGGCGATGCGAACGTCGGTTGTCAGCATTAATTCGACGCCCCAGGTAAAACAGTAGCCCTGCGCGGCCATGACCAGTGGTTTGCTGCAGCGGGGGCCGGAAAGTCCGAACGGGTCGATACCGCCTTCCGGAACGGGGAAGCCATAGCCGGAGGTCAGGATTTGAGTGGAGCCGCCCGAGAGCCAGGGCAAGATCGGTAAACATTTCCGGAGACAAGGCATTCAGCTTTTCGGGCCGATTGATCCGTATTTCCATAACGTGGCCGTCGATCTGGGTTTCTATGTGGGGCATGGTTATTCCCCAGGAAACTATCGAAAATCAGGATGGAGGTAGTACCTAAACAGATTCTGGCAATGATGCCCAGCTTTCGCTCTACGCAGCGGTTATTTCACGCCAGCTCATAGAATACTGACTCGCTAAGCAGGGTTGCCTGGGAGAGATAACTAAGATCCCCCTCGGGTACTCCGGCATCTGCAAAGACCTTTCTCCAGTTTTTACGGACGGTGGCTGTCATCTTGTCCACTATCTCTGTCGCTTCATCGAAGCCGAGGCCGAATCGTTCGCAGTTACTAACGGCGTTTTGAAGGTTGGACTGACGTCCCCACTCGCCGACTATCATGGCCTGGTCTGCAGACATTCCGGTTCGTGGCTGAGGGCAAACGTCATAGGCAGGTGTCAGGTCCAGGAATTCACCATCCCAGAATCAGGCATGGTTTCTCGTATGGTCATCCACGTTGCCGATGAGGATGTTGAGCACCATGCGACGAAACAGCTCTTTTCCATCGGCATTAAAGTCCCTGGCGTACTGTCTGAGTATGTCTGCCAGATCCAGATAGCTCGAGTAGCCTGCCCGGACGGCATACTCATCCAGGCCCAAAAGTGTCATTGCACTGATCATGTGACGGCGATGTACCCCATCGGGGGTGACTACCCGGTCGAACCGGCGGATCAGAATCACCTGCTTATTCAGTGACTCTACGATTTGAGTGTCTGCGACATTGATACCGACCATCCTTGCCAGTGCCATTCCTCCGCCCTCGATGCCAACCATATCTGCAGAGTCTCTTGATGACCCGAACTTTGCGATCCAGAATTCCCTGTTCTCGTGCAGTAGGGCTTTGGGTCTGGCCCCGCCTACACTGGTGCCGTAGTTTAATGCGGCATCAAGACGCACATCCAGCGGCTTGCCCTGGTCGATGCGGTCAGCCGCCTCCAGTAGCTCTTCCAAAGGCGCCGCATGACTACCCTTTGGAAGGTAGTGGCTTGGGCTGTCTGTGGCGTCCAATGCCCCGATACGATCCGGCCCCGCCCTCAGGAGGAAGTCGATCTCCCCAAGTTCGTTCTTGTTCTTCCCGGGAGCATTGGCATGCTCACGCAGCATGATGTTCCGGCCCCAGGCGTCCGGTGAAGCATCCCGGATGACGCTGTTTAATTCGTCGTCCAGAATGTGTTCATCACCTGTGAGGGAGCCGAGCTTGCAGTTAGGTGGAGCAAGGGGGATGGCGTTGTCCCGTTGAAGATAGCTTCGAGCATAACGGAATACAGGTTCCTGACCGTTAAAGGCAACAATGCCGCAAACGACTGGCTCAGTCTCACCAGGCAAGTAGAACCAGAGGTACGCCTCTTCAGAAATCATTGTCTACCACCTTCGTACGTGACCTTGCATGGGCTCCACGATGAGTTTTGAGCGTTTCCAGCACAGGAATGTCGAGAATCCAGAGGGCGCTAACGACCAGGCCAAAATCCGTGTTTGCATCCCCTTTTTCCAGGGCGCTGATGTGTCTGCGGTCGATACCGCCCAAGCGCTTGCCAAGTTCGGACTGACTCCATCCACGCTCTTTTCTAGTGGCCTCAATCAGCTCTCCGGTCTCCCTCAGGGCGTCCCGGACCTGTCGGATGTGATAGGTCTGTGCTTCAACGGACTTAGGCATTGTTCACCAAAACGTACAAATTAAGAGATTTTGTACATTATAGTGAACACTGTAAAATTATCCATTTATAAATGTACTCATAGGCGTACAAGTTTTCAGGATTTGTGCGTTTTGATGTGCATTTGGTCTGATTCTTCCATTATTGAAAACCGGGACTGAAAACCGGGACAGATTTATTTTTTACGTATTTTTTACGTATTTTTTACGAAGTAGTAATTAAGCCTGAGCATGTCGCCGAGCTGGGCTCAGTCCTTCATCTGATATTGATCCCGCAGTGCATAGGCATAGTTTTCCCAAACGTACTGCTGTCGGTCCTTGTCTACGGCCGGACGCTGGATCATGCGCCGGGTGATTCTCTGTTGAAGCACCGTGGCGCTCGGCTTCTGGGCCAGCTCGAGGGCGTACTTCGAGAAATCGCGGACAAACACATCAAAAATCTGGTCGACCAACGCATCGTCCAGCGACTGGATCTGGGCATTCTCCAGAATCAGCTGGCCATAGACCACCAGCGTAAACAGCTCCCCCAGGTTAAGCAGGAAATCGAAGTCCTTCTGCTGCTCTTCGTTGGGTTTGGCCGTCATCAGCATCAGTTTGAGCAACCGGATCTGTTTCTTTAAGCGATTGACGTTGGGCAGATCAAACTGGTCGTAGATCTTCTGATAGTCGTGGAACCGGGTTTTACCCAGGCCCTTGGTGGCCCCCTGGTGAAAGAGGAAGTCGTCGTTACGCGGTTCCCGCTGGGGTAGCACCTCGTCGAACTCGGCCGAATTGAAGAAGTAATTGGGCATGAATTTAAGAATCAGCGCCATGTTGACGTGAACTGTGCCCTCCAGCTTGGGCAGGGCCCGGATGTCCTTGACAGCCGTCTCAAAGTACATATTCTTTTCGAAGCCTTTGGCGGCAATCACGTCCCAAAGCTCGTTGATCACCTCTTCGCCCTGGGTCGTTACCTTCATTTTTACTATCGGGGTGAAAAGCAGGTAGCGGCGGTCCTCGGAGCTGGCAACGCGCACATAGTCGGTGGCCCGCTCGGCAAACAGTTTCATGGCGGTGAGCCTGGTATAGGCATCCGTGAATAGCTGTTTAATGTGGACGGGGTAATCATTGAGCCGGAACTCAGCTACGTAATTTTGTGAGCTGACCACGTTCTGCACCAGCTCGTAATTCTTGTGTTGGGATTCAGCCACGAAGAACACGTATTCGTTGGTGTCCTCCCGCCGGCCGAACACGGAAACCAGTGCCGCTTGATTGCCGTTGCCAATGTAGTATTTGCTGCCATTGGCGCGGAAGCTGCCGTTCTCTTGGGGCGAGAGGATCATATCGGTGGCATAGATATCGGCGCCGTGCTCTTTCTCCGATAGGCCGAAAGCAAAAATGCCGCCTTCCTTGAGCAGCTTCGCCGCACGCTTTTTCACGGCCTCGTTGTCGCTGATCCAGATTGGTCCCAGACCCAGGATCGAAACCTGCCAGGTGTACCAATAGGCAAGGCCATAAAAGCCAAGAACCTCGTTGAGGGCACAATTGCGATAGGTATCCCATCGCGCATCCTTGGGGCCACATCCGGTGGGGGTCAGGAAGGTGGCAAAGAGTTTTTCCTTGGCCAGAAAATCCAGGAACTCCTGGTACCAGGTGCGATTATGATCGTCCTTCTGATCTTACAGGCCGGCAGGGTAGCAAAACAGGGGTTTTTGAAGCCCTCCAAAAACCTGTCATGATCGCCGTTGGATTCGGCGTTGACCCATTTATCTTCAGGAATTTATTTTCTATGTTAGGCACTTTTAGCTTGGTAACCCCGACCGAGATAGTCTTCGGACGGGGCCATATAGCCCAACTGAATGATCGGGCGACAAAACTCGGGTCGCGAGCACTGATTGTGCACGGCAGAAGTCCGGGCAGGCTCGCTGACGTCTTCGAATCCTTGCAGGCCGTCGATATCGTCCAGACCCTGTCGGTTGGAAAAGAACCAGATCTGAACACACTGACCGTTGCTATTGAGGCGGGTAAAGCACTGGGTATCGATCTGGTTCTCGGCATCGGCGGTGGCTCGGTCATGGATTCAGCGAAAGTACTGGCGGCTATGCTACCCAGCCAGACAGAGCTGATGAGTCATCTGGAGGTAGTAGGAAGCGGGCTGCCATTATCAGCCAACCGCCTGCCGCTGATCCTGGTGCCAACCACGTCCGGCACAGGTGCAGAAGTGACTCGAAACGCCGTTATCGATATTCCGGAAGCCAAGCGCAAGGTAAGCCTGCGGGATAACCAGTTGCTCCCCGACCTTGCCCTGGTAGACCCGGCTCTGACGGATAACTGCCCCCGGCTGGTCAGCTTACATTCTGGGCTGGATGCGATAACCCAGGTCATCGAACCCTACCTGTCGTCGCGCGCCAATCTATTCACGGATATGTTGTGTAAAGAGGCGATTCCCAAGGGGCTGCTGGCGCTAAAGCAACTGATGGAGGCGGAATCCAAAGAGGCACGTGATGCTCTGGCTCAGGTGAGCCTTTTCGGCGGGCTCGCGCTTGCCAACTCGGGGCTTGGTGTGGTGCACGGTCTTGCGGGCCCGTTAGGCGGATTATGCGGTGCGCCTCACGGCGCCATATGCGGCGCCCTGTTGCCAGCGGGCATTGCCGCTAACCGTGATAGCGTGATTGACCCCGAACAGAAGGCCCGTATTGACCAGGTGATTGGCTGGATTGCTGACGTTTTCGAGACGTCCAGGGACCAGGCATTGCCACGTTTCCGGGAATGGATTGCTCAGAGTGGATTACCCGGACTCGCCTCCATCGGGGTGACTGAGGAGCATGTTAGTGCCGCCTCCCAGGCAGCGGCTAGCTCTTCCTCCATGAAGGCCAATCCCGTTGTTCTGCCAACGGCAACCATTGAGCGCGTTTTGCGCCAGTCATTGTGATCAAATCGTCCGGAAATTGGGGGCTTACTAACGCCCCAAGGCCCAACTGCCTTTGGCCAGTTGCATGGCCCGATTGACTTCATCGGCTGGAATATCGCCCGGCTCACCCTTTTCAATCGGGTCATAGTGAAATACATACAGCCGGGAGACGAACTCGGCCACCGGCAATGAGGCTTCACCGTAAAGCTCGCCGTGGCCCTGGGTTGAGGTGACAATCCCCTGGCCCCAGTTCTGCCCGCTGTCGTTGTTGGGGTTGAAAAAGTAGACGCGCATGGCCTTGTCCGCATCCAGCGAAAGCCGCTGGATAGTGATGGCGTGCCAGCCCAGAAAGCGTGTGGCGCTGTCGGTGACCGCAATACCGGCGGGTTGTGGATTGATGACCGGGATGTTGCCATTATAAAAAGGATGATAAGCGGCATAAAAGTCGCGAATAAAACCTTCGAAGTCTTTCAGGCCACCGGTGAAAACGTCGACGGCGATGCGAAATCCGTGGCCGACATGATCGCCGTGGAATGCGGAGTTGACCCATTTGTGCGGATCTTCTCCGCGCCCGATACTGCGGCGGCCCATTTCAAAGTAGATGCGATCCAGGTGTGGCACCGTCAACAGTGAGACGGCATCCACATCCACCGGTGGCTCGGTCGCAAGGCCAGCGCCGAGCTCCCGCGAGGAAATACTGTCGCCTTCAAAGCGCATCACGATTTCATCATCGCGCGCCGCCCAGGCAAGAATCCGAAGCAGTTCCGCCGGCATGTTGTAGGCCCACATCGACAGGGCGCGCGTCGACTGGCAGGTTGGGTAGTTGCCCTGTCCTACGCCCAGCGGGCGCCCGAGCACATTAAGTACGTCGGCAAGCAAAAAGCATTCGGGGGAACGGCTGCTGCCGAAGACGGCCACAATCTTCTCGGCCGCAATGTCACAGAGCGACAGGCGTATCTGGCGCCACAGGGAAGGCGCTACCGGAGGCGAGTAGAGGATACCCCGCTCGAGCATCATGGCCAGGCCATAGGCGCACTGGCTGGTCTCGGGAAACAGGGCGTCGTCTATGAGTGTGTGAATCAATGCGGGGTAGCAGTGAAAAGCGTCGGCACCCGTGTTGCTCAGGCCCAAAGCCGTAGGAATCAGGGCGTTCCAGCGGCCACGCAGGTAGCGTATGAACACCGGCATGTAGGCCGACACCAGGCCGGTATTGTGCATGGCCTGAGCATAGGCGATGGCCTCCCGCAGCAGGGTGGCGTCGTCCATTTCCGCCAGTCGTTCAGTGTAGACATCGAAGCCGGGATCTTCGCGGCAACCCTCGGTGGGGCTGAACACGGCGTTGATCAGTTGCAGTGCGTCGTCGCCAGCTTCGCCACCCAGTGCGTCCGGTTTTTCCAGGCAGACCGCGATCTGGGTCACCATCTGTTTGACGCCGTCTACCTGAACCGGGCGCTGTGTCAGAATCCGCCAGACTTCGCCCACCAGATGTTCCAGAAGATTCTCGTAGCCCAGATGCCGGATCAGGTAGTGGTACAGGTTCTGAACGGCGTAACCGAGCCGATTTGGCCGCAGCCGGTCGCTCTCCTGGAGGTTGCTGACCACCAGGTCGAGGTTCAGCGCCAGTGCCTGGTTGAGAAAGTGATGGGCGTGTTCCGCAGAGATAGAAGGGTGGATGTAGTCGCCTTTGGTCACCGCCAGAAGCCGTATCTGGCTAAGGCTTTCAACCATCGTTGCTGCCGCTTCGCCGTGGCGAATCGTGCGTGCGGCCAGGGAGGGCACCAGCGTCTGGGGATAGTCCCAATCGCTTCCCCCAAAGAACCCTGCCGCCTCAATGGCGGGCACCCGCTCGTAAAGCGCTTCGAGGCCTTCGGGGCTGAACATCAGGGGCTGCGCCGCATCGATTACCTCGAATACCGTCGAGACGCCTTCAATGGCATTGCGTTCAGCAAGGCGGCTGATGGCCGCGTCAAGTGTTTTAACGAGCTCCCCTGACGCGCTTTTGTTCCGGTTATCGACTTCGTTTTTAGGTCTGGTCATAACACCTTATCCTTCAGCTAACCTCGGGCTATGTCAACCTGAAAACCAGCAGCCGGTTGTTCGCTGGCATAGTGACGTCTTCCGCCAGGACCAGCCCCGCTGCTTTGGCCAGTGCATGCAGATCGTCCAGATCCCGGATGCCCATGTGTGATGCCCGGGCTCTTAAATGCTGATCAAACTGTCGATTGCTTTCACTGGAAAACTGGCCCTGGTTATTGAACGGACCGTAAAGGCAAAACGCCCCTGTGGTTGTCAGGCGCTCGCCGATGTTGCGGAACATCTGTTCGACTTCGCTCCAGGCCATGATGTGGGCGGTGTTCGCTGAGAACGCCCAGGTAAAGGATTCAAGGGGCCAGTGTGTAGTACCGACGTCCAGCTCAATGATCGGCAGAATATTGGGCAGCGGGGCCTGGTCCAGCCGAGGGCGACTGATGTGAGCGGCGGCGGGGTGGTCGGTCGGTTGCCACTGCAGGTAGGGCATGGCCTGTGCGAAATGCACGGCGTGCTGTCCGGTTCCGGTCCCTACCTCTATCACCACGCCAGGCGCATCAAAAACCTCACGCAGTCTTTCCAGTATCGGGCCTTTGTTGTTCTCGCAAGCTTGAGAAAAGGGCAGGTCGGTAGCCATCGGGTCTTGCACTCCTTTTTTACCCGGGAAAAATGCGGGACAGATTTATTTTTTGCTGACTTCTCTCGATATCGCCATCCCCGACTATCTTGTAGGTCACTTTACCAAACTATCGACCAAACTATCGGAGGCACTTTGGACACATTGTCGGCTGGCACCAGAGACCACAGCTGTATCTTTATTGAAGGAGAGACGTCGGGAGAAACATCGGGTGAGGTCCTCGTCTGTGATGAAGGTCTTAGCTTCTGGGGCGGCGTCGACCCGAATTCCGGAAGCATCATCGATGTGCATCACCCGAATTATGGCGCGTCGGTCTCTGGAAAGATCCTGATGATGCCTACTTCCCGCGGTTCCTGCAGTGGCAGCGGTGTGTTGCTTGAGCTATCTCTCAATTCCCTTGCACCGGCAGCTCTGGTGTTTCAGGAGCATGAGGAGATTTTAACCCTGGGTGCTCTGGTATCCGACCGTATTTTTGGCCGGCCCCTTCCAACAATCTCGTTATCGCCGGCGGATTATGATGTGCTCGCTCGTTCGGAAACAGCGTCGATCTCGGGACATCGGCTTAAAGCTGATAACCTCGACCTTGAACTCGCCACAACCAGACTTGGCGACCTAAACCTCTGTGAAGCAGACAACGCACTTTTGAGTGGTGAGGCCGGACCGGCCGCGCGAATGGCGATGGAAATCATCTGTTTGATGGCGGCAGCCGGCGGAACCCGACACCTCACCGATGTCACAAGAGGACACATAGACGGTTGCATCCTGGCGCATTCGGCAAATCTTATCTTCGCAGAAAAGCTGGCCGATCTCGGCGCCAGGGTTTCAATACCTACAACCATCAACGCCATTTCGGTCGATAGAGAAAACTGGCGCTCTCAGCATGTACCGGATGACTTTGGTAACCGCGCAAGCAGACTGGCTGACGCCTACGTCAGGATGGGGGCACGCCCTACGTTCACCTGCGCCCCTTATCTGCTGGACGACGCACCGGTGTTCGGGGAAGTCATCGGGTGGTCAGAATCTAACGCTGTCATTTTCGCGAATACGGTGCTCGGTGCGCGCACTCCCAAGCATCCTGATTATCTCGATCTGTTTATCGCAATGACTGGACGCGCGCCGGCGTCAGGCGTTTATACGCAAGAGGGTCGCATCGCTCATCGGGTTCTGAGTGTTACACCGCCTCCTGCGCCAGGGGATCATGACGAACTCTTCTGGCCACTCTTCTGGCCACTCTTAGGATGGTTGGCTGGAAAATTTTCGCCCGACCACATCCCGCTTTTGACCGGCTTGGAAAACCTGAAACCATCAACGGATGATCTGAAATCCCTATGCGCAGCTTTCGGGACCACCTCCGGCGCCCCTATGCTGCATATTGCCGGCCACACACCTGAGGCGCACCTTTTACCGTCAGCAGATGCCGAACATCAGTCTATCGGAATCCCGGAGTTCATCAGCGCCTGGAACGAACTCAATCGGGGAGATCTGAAAATCGATCTTGTCGCTATCGGAAGCCCCCATGCGTCCATAGATGAAGCTCGCCGCATTGCAGATCTTTTCGGAGAACGTCACTGCAATCCATCGACTCAGATGATCATAACGATTGGAAGAGACACGCTGCACGCAGTGAAATCCGAGGGGATCGTGGAGCGTCTGGAACGGGCAGGGGTTAGGCTCATTCCCGACCTTTGCTGGTGCTCAATCGTAGAACCTATTTTTCCATCGGACGCAAAAGGCTTATTCACCAACTCCGGTAAATATGCCCACTACGCCCATGGCTTGTCGGGAAGGCACTCACGAATCGGCAGCCTTGAGGACTGCGTTGAGGTAGCCATCAGCGGCCATGCACCAGAGCGCCCTCCAAAATGGCTTCAGAGGTAAGCAGCAGGAACTGGTAGAACCTTCTATTTTCAATCGGTTAAAAACCGGAACAAATTTATTCCGTGCCAACCTGATCTTTGTCGAATTTAGAGTGGGTGCCGTCACAGTAAGGCGCATCGTTAGTGTGTTTGCACTGGCAGAGGAACGCGTGGCCGTCTTCTGCTGCCACGAAGCTTTTGGGAGTGAAGCCCGTGCCTGCGTGCGAGCCATCGCAGAAGGGTTGATCGCTGGAACGACCGCAGGCGCAGAACATATACTTTTTGCCTGCTTCCAATGTGACTTTTTTGGGCTTGTTATCTGCAATGATGGGATTGCTCATAAATCGTCTCCACGCTGTTGGTAAAATTTACGGTTCTGGCGGTGATGCGGATTAGCTCGATCTCAAGCGTGATAGCTCCTAATCGAACAAGCTCATGCGCTTCATAACGTTATCGCGCTTGATTTTCCAATGGAACATCGCACCAGATACATGCAGCACCACCAAAGCTATAATGATCCAGCTCAGCCATTCATGCAGCATAAAGAGCTGTTCAGAGAGCTGTTCATTCTTGCCAATGAACCCGGGCAATTGCCAGAGGAAAAATTCCACCGGGAAGCCGCCGCTTGCTGTGGCTGCCCAGCCGATTAACGGCATGATAATCAGCGCGAGATAGAGCAAGTGATGGACACTGGTACTGACAACTCTCTCGAAGGTTGTTAAAGGCGGAACATGGTTTGGCACCACAAAGGCCAGGCGGGTAATAACACGCAGTGTCATCAGCAGTAGTATCAATACACCCAGCGTTTTATGGCTGCCATACAGTACGTTAGTAAGTGCTTTGCCTATCAGATCGACGGCGCCGTCATACTCCAGAAAGCCCAACGTCAAGCCACTGGCCAAGGAGAGCAGCACCGCGCCAGCCACCAGCCAGTGAAGTAGCCGGTGCGGGTAGATATAGCGATCGGGTTCGTTCATGCCGCACTCCTGATAACAATCCATGTCAGTATACTGTAGTCGCTAAAACGGTATTGCGTTGGTGACGGATTTCCCCCTCAATTGCTACTTGTGGAAAACAGGGACGGATTTATTTTCTAGCGTGTGCGTTGCTTCTCGTGCTGCAATTGTTTCGGCATTACTTCCTGTGAGAAGACCGGACGGTCAAGTCATCAAGGCCGATCACGTCCAGCGCGAGGGAAGTCTACTCCACACCATCTGCTCCTTCTGGATCAGTGAAAAGGGCCCGTCTTTTAGAGTCCACATTCGAAGGCTATTTTGGTGATTTGTAATAAGCTTCACCCACCCTTTTGACGCCTACCTCTTCCAAATCATTAACCACTTGCCAGCGCGAAATGCCCTGCTCACGCAACCATATTTCCAGCCGGCCCAGATTGCTCCATTCCCGACCCTGGTCACGGGTATTGTGCACGCGTGCCCAACGGCCATCCACCAGTAAGGCCACCGCCCAGACATAGGGATGTTTGTCTGGATTGCCGAAACCGCCGCTCTGGTACTCGCGCTCCGTACGGTAAACCGTGGCGGTATTCTCGATGCGCCACAACCTGAATAAACCAGGAATGTCGGTCGATTTTACGCGTAGTTGTAACGGGTCTTTGAAATCAGTATGGATCATAGTGTTGACAGCCTACCTATCGATAGTTCACAGTATGGATCATAGTGATAACCGACCCATAACGCAATTACCAGGAGAAACCAATGCTACCCACTACTTTCCGCGCACGCAGAATCGAGACCATCGATACCCAATGGCAAGCTGTTTTTAATGACTACTGGCCTGCCTATAAAGCCTGGTATGGTCAGAAAAAGCTTAATGATATTAACCCGGCTGCACTCAAAGAGGGGAAACGACAGCTCCTGGCGGTCATGCCGGAAATGCAGACTCTCTACGAACGTTTTCTGGAAGCAAGTAATGATTGCCCTGTCGCGGCCCAGTTTTTGACGGGTTATCAGCCACCGGCCTATCTGGTGAGCTGTTCACAAGCGGTGTTGCTGAATGAAGAACCGTTATTGATACGTAATTATGACCTTAGTCCGGATTTGTCCGAGAACCTGCTGACGCAATCAAATTGGTTAGGGCAAGAGATTATCGGTACCAGTGAGTGCCTTTGGGGGCTGAATGATGGCATGAACAAGTCAGGGCTTGTGGCTTCGCTGACCTTTGGCGGCAGCAACAAGGTGGGGAAGGGCTTCGGCATTCCATTCATAATGCGCTATGTGCTGCAGACCTGCGAGAACGTCAAGCAGGCTATAAAGGTACTGCAACGGGTACCTTCACACATGGCCTATAATGTCACCCTGGTCGACAGGCACGGGGATTTTGCCACCGTGATGTTGGCCCCTGATCAACCCGCGATCGTTACCCGCGAACGCTGTATTACCAATCATCAGGCCCAGGTAACCTGGCCACAGCAGGCAGCGTTTTCCAAAACGCTTGAACGCAAACAGTTTCTGGATGAATTGCTGGCAAGCGGCAAGATGAATGAGCAACAAATCAGCAAAGCATTCTTAGCCGCGCCCTTGCTTTCTGGCAACTATCCGCAACAGTTCGGCACGGTTTACACCGCTGTCTACAAACCGGTGAGTGGAACCATGTCGTATAACTGGCCTGGGGAAAAAGCCTGGCATCATAGCTTTGCCGATTTCCAGGCATCGGAAAAAATGGTCAGCCTTGGGAAGCAAGCAAACCTCGGGAAGCAAGAAAATCTGGGGATGGCTCCTGCTGATCTTATCGAGCATGCTGATTATTCGGATTACAGTTTGCCGGCGAGTATTCGACAGCAGCTGTTGCAAAGCCTCGTGTACTTACCAGCCTCGGTGGTAGGGCAGCCGGATGCACTGGAAAAACTGAAACAGTATCTGCGGGCAGAAAGTTCTTTTTGCTGGAACGACTACGCCGAGCAGATAGCACAGGTTTGGCAGTATCCTGTGCCTGCACACCAGCCGTACCCAGCGTAATAAACCCACGCCCGGCGTTATCCGCCTTCGCGGAAGCGCCGGATAAAGGCTTCGGACTCTGCGACCGACTGTTCCATATTGCGAATCAGCTCGTCCACGTCCTGGCGAATACCCACCAGCTCGTTCTCCAGTGAACCTATCGCCTGGGCGTTCAGGTTATGCTTGAGATACAGCACCTGATCCTGAAATGCCTGCAGGACAGGGTCCATGCGACCTTCGGCTTCGTGCATACGGCTGATCAGCTGGCTGTACTGAGTGCGGGTCTCGTTAAGCTGCTCTTCGCTGCGACGCTGCAGAGAGGCGCTCTCATATTTATCAAGTTCATCCTCCCATTCATCGAACAGATCTTCTGCAACATCTTCTACCTCGTTAATACGTTTGCGGACGTCTTCCGCGCTCGACTTGCTGTCTTCATAGGCATCGCTGATCTCAGCGTACTGACCCTTGAGCTCGGTATCCGGCGTATTCACGACGCTCTGGAAGCGTTCTAAAGATGAGCGGAAGGTTTTCTGGGCGTCATTCTGGCTGTCCCGCGCGTCTTCGACCCGGTTTACCAGGATGTCGCGCTTTTCATACCCGAATTTTTCCATGGTGTTGTAGTAAAGTGAGGAACACCCACCCAAGAGCACGACACTGAGCATCATCAGGCATAGCCACCTGGTACCGGGTGGTGTTGTTGAACCGACAGTGACAGGATTGGACATAATGAAATCTCCGGTTGGGGCGGGGGTTCGGACCCAGAAAGTGAAGCATGGCGAGGGGTTGCTGGCAAGCGCTGTTTCAGAAACCGGGACAGATCTGTTTTCTGCTGGCTTCTCTCGATAGTGTCTTAGCCGTAGACTGTGCTCTCAGCCTTGGGGATGGACCGCTCTTTGTTCTAACCTGAGTTATACTGCAAGACAGTATACGTCTTCTGTGTTTGCTTCCGTGTCTCGTTGTTCCAGGTTCGAGAGGTCGATTAATTTTATGCCTACTATTCGGGCCGCTCATAGCATTCTTAGTGACCCCGCCGCCGCTGCTCAAGAGTTTCATGAGCGTGTGTTGCAGCCGGACATGGCGCTCGTTCTTTTCTTCTGTTCCAGTCGTTATGATCTGGACGCGCTCGCCGGTGAGCTGAACCGGCTTTTCGATGGGGTGCCTCTGGTTGGCTGTACCACGGCCGGTGAGATCGGGTCCGAGGGCTGTCAGTCTTTCAGCCTCAGCGGGGCGAGCTTTCCGGCCGGGAGTTTTTCGGTGGCAACCGGCCTGCTGGGGCCGCTGGAAAAGTTTGAAGTGGGGGCAGGAAAGCAGTTCGCAGAAGGGCTCAAGCACGAGTTAGTGCAAAAGAGTTCTCTGGGGCAGCTCTCCAACCCATTTGCGTTTCTTATGATTGACGGCCTGTCCCAGCGTGAGGAACCCGTATTAGGGGCTATCCACAGCAATCTTCCGGGTATTCCCATTATTGGCGGGTCTGCTGGCGATAATCTTCGCTTCCGGCAGACCTTTGTTTTTGGGGAAGGCCGTTTCCGCAGCGATCACGCTGTGCTGGTACTGGTGGATTCAGACTGCCCGGTCGCCCTCTGGAAAAGCCAGCATTTTGTTGCCACCGATCAGCGCATGGTCATTACCGAGGCGGACGCGGCTAGCCGCCGTGTGATTGAAATCAACGGGTTGCCCGCAGCACCTGAGTATGCGCGCCTCACCGGCGTGAATGTGAACGACCTGGACCCCGGTCGATTTGCTTCCTCCCCCGTGGTTGTCCTGATTAATGGTGAGGAGTATGTCCGCTCCATCCAGAAGGTGAATGACGACGGCAGTCTCACCTTTTACTGTGCTATCGAGTCAGGGCTGGTGATTCGGGTTGCCAAGGGGGTTGATCTCTACGACAACCTGGAAAAGGGTCTGCAGAAGGCGACACAGGAAGTGGGGCAGTGCCAGGCGGTATTCGCCTGTGATTGCGTATTGCGCAGGCTGGAGCTCGAACAAACGGGAACACTGGCCAGGATTGCCGGCTTGCTCAAGAGTTACCAGGTAACGGGATTCAATTCCTACGGCGAGCAGATTGGCGGTGTGCATGTGAACCAGACTTTTACGGCGATTGCCATCGGTCACCCGGGCGGGGATGAACCATGAAAAAGCCTGCGGGAACTGAGCCGGTGGCTCCTTCGGCTGCCGCTGAAGTGCGGCGTCAGGAAAAGGTCATACAGGCTTTGATGCACCGGGTTGAGCGCAGTATGGGCCTTCAGGGTGGTGATTTCGGGCTTTTTCAGACTGCCCTGACCCTGGAAAATACGGTCCACCAACGCACCCGGGAGCTAGAGTCAGCACTCAGGGAAAACGAGAAGGTCAACCGCGACCTCTATCGGCTGACCGGCCAATTGTGGGCTGAGATACAGGAGCGCAAGCAGGCTCAGGGGTTGCGGGCGGGCCAGTATGAGATTCTGGAGATGATTGCTTCGGATTCTCCGCTACGGATGGTACTCCGGAAGCTGGCCGGATGGGTTGAGCAGCAAAGTGACTCGGGCGTGGTGTCGGTGCTGCTTCTGGACGAAGCTGGAACCAGTATCGGTGACAGTCTCAGCGTCAGCCTTCCGGACGCCTACTGCAAAGCGTTGGTGGGTCTGGAAATCGGTCCCAGCGTAGGATCCTGTGGTACGGCCATGTTCAACAAGGAAACGGTTTTAGTGCGGGACATAGAGCGCGATCCGCTCTGGCAGGATTATCGGCATCTGGCTCTGGGTCACGGTTTCAGGGCCTGTTGGTCCACCCCAATCCTTGCTATCGATGGCGGGGTGCTGGGTTCCTTTGCGATCTATTATCGTGATGTGGCGGAGCCTTCTTCGCAGGACGAGGATATTGTCCGGGGCGCGGTGCACCTGGCCGGGATTGCCATCCGGCGCAGCCGTGATGAAGCCCGAATCCGCTACCTGGCTCAGCACGACAGCCTGACCGGGCTGCCCAACCGGATCCTGTTCCATGACCGGGTGTCGGTGGCCATAGAGCAGGCTCAGCGTGAAGGCCGGGGCCTCGCGGTGCTGATGGTTGATCTGGACCAGTTCAAACATGTGAATGATTCTCTCGGGCATCATGTGGGGGACCGCTTGCTGGAGCAGGTATCTGATCGCCTGGCAGCCTGCGTTCGTGGCAGCGACTCGGTTGCCCGCCTGGGTGGCGACGAGTTTGTGCTCTGCCTGGCGGCGTTGAAACATAGAGATGATGCCACGTTTGTGGCCAGGAAGGTCCTGAGCGAACTGGGAAAACCATTCTTCGTGAGTGAAAGACGTTTCCACCTGGGGGCCAGTATCGGTATCAGCGTTTATCCCGAAA
>Ga0306907_1000275_pt1 | contig 24930 bp, 19 predicted proteins | sample AntRauTorcE11898_FD_190415 | JGI IMG/M metagenome (GOLD analysis project Ga0306907, IMG submission 190415) | Saline lake microbial communities from Rauer Islands, Antarctica - Metagenome Torckler E11 #898 (v2) (version 2) | ecosystem: Environmental > Aquatic > Non-marine Saline and Alkaline >... | reverse complement strand
ATAGGAGTAACGGCTGATTGGCACAGCCAGTAGCCGCCCAATGTGGTCGCTACAAACCGTAACCATCCCAACCCAGCGGTGCGGTGCCGTGGGAATCCTCGCGCTTCAGCGCGGGGAGGATGTCAACTGTTCTGGCCGTTTCAATCGTCGAGCGTCTCGCTCTCGACGGTCTCCCCTTCCATCGCCCGCTCGACCGCGCGGTCGACGTGGCGCTCGTGGGCGCGCTCGACGAACTCCTCCGGAAGCTCATCGATCTCGCCGGCCTGCACGCCCCAGAGCTTCGCGTAGAGGCCGTCAGCGTCGAGGAGATCGTCGTGAGTCCCGCGCTCGGCGACCCCGCCGTCCTCCAACACGAGCGTCAAGTCCGCGTCGGTCACGGTCGAGAGCCGATGCGCGATGACGAAGGTGGTGCGGTCGGCGGCGAGTTCGTCGAGCGAGCGCTGGATGAGCATCTCCGTCTCGGTGTCGACCGCGGAGATCGCCTCGTCGAGGATCAGGATCGCGGGATCCTGTAAGACGACCCGCGCGATGGCGACGCGCTGGCGCTGGCCGCCGGAGAGCTTCACGCCGCGCTCGCCGATCCGCGTGTCGTAGCCGTTCGGCAGCGAGTCGATAAACTCGTGCGCCTCGGCGGCCTTCGCGGCCTCGATCACGCGGTCGCGGACCTCGCTTTTCGCGTCAGCGCCTGCGCTTCTGCCCTCGGTGTCGACGCCCGTGAACCGCCCGTACCGGATGTTCTCGGCGATGGTGCCGTCGAACAGCGTGGTGTCCTGCGCCACGTAGCCCACGTTCGATCGGAGGCTCTCGACGGTGAGGTTCCGTACGTCGTGGCCGTCGACCCGGACCGCGCCTTCGGTCACGTCGTACAGCCGCAAGAGGAGTTTGAGGAGGGTCGACTTTCCAGCACCGGTCGGACCGACCAGCGCGACGGTGTCGCCGGGATTGGCCTCGAAGGAGACGTTCCGGATCACCTCCTCGTCAGCGTCCGCGGGGTCGACGAGAGCGTTCTCGGCGTAGGCGAACGAGACGTCGTCGTACTCGACGGCGCCGGCGACGCTGCTGCTTTTTCCCCCGAGATCGATCGCGTCCTCGCCGTCCGTGATTCGGATTGGGATGTCGCGGAGGCCGAAGACGCGCTCGCAGGAGGCCTTCGCGTTCTCGTACTGGTCGATGATGTTCGACACCTCCGCCAGCGGGGCGACGAACTGCTGGGTCAGGAGGACGAACGTGACGAACGTCCCCACCGTGAGCGTCGTCGAGAACGGGCCCGGCGGCCCGGCCGAGAGCCAGTACCCGCCGACCGCGAAGGTGGCGGCGAACGCGAGACCGGCGAACAGCTCCATCCCCGGCCGGTAGACGTAGTTGAGCCGGAGGATCGACATCGTGCGCTCGAAGTACTGCTGCGAGGCGGTCTCGACGCGGTCGCTCTCGTGGGCCTCGGTGTGGGAGGTCTTGACGAGTTCGACACCGGCGAGGGCGTTTTCGAGCGCCGTGTTGAGGTCGCCGACGACGGAGCGTTGGGCGACGTACCGCGGCTCGACCGCCCGCATGAACCACACCGTGAAGAGGATCATCAGGGGGATGACAGAGAGGGTGACCACTGCAAGCTCATGGTTGTAGTAGAAGAGGACGCCCGCGATGCCGACGAGCATCACGCCGAGGCGCGCGGAGTTCTGGAGCGCGTTATCCAGGAAGACCTCCAGGTTCGAGGCGTCGTTGTTGAGGACGCTCATCACCTCGCCGGTCTGTTTGTCGTCGAAGAAGGTCATGTCGAGCCGCTGCATCCGGTCGAAGGAGTCGGTCCGGACCGCGTGCATCACGCGGTGTGCGAAGTTGTTCGCGGCGATCCCGTAGATCCACGTGAAGACGCCGGTTATGAGGAACGACCCGACGATGAGCGCGACCGAGAGCCGGAACTGCGCGGGCCCCGCGGTCGGTAACCACGCGTCCGGAACGATCGGGAGGGTGTACGGGCCGGTTCCGGTGAAGACGGCGTCGATGGCGACACCGAGCACGACCGGCGGGACCAGCCCCGCGACGCGGGCGATCACATTCGCGGCCATCCCGATCGCGAGCCAGTGTGCTTCGAGAGCGCCGTACTCGCGGAACAGTCGCAGGAGGGGCCGATCGACCCGATCGCGGTACACTTCGAAGGCGTTGCGATCGTCGGCAGCCATGGGCGTACGAGCGCGGCGAGCCAAATGTATCCGACGGCTTCGGCGGGCCGTTCCGGGTCCCGATCGGGAGGACGATCGGAGTGTCGATGGCTTATAAATGACGTGCGGCCGGCGCGTGCCTCCGAGCGCCCTATGGGCGCGAGTAGGGAGAGACCGAAGCGCCTCGCTGTCACCGGCGCATCGCGCCGGCTGCAAGCGAGAGCTTCGCTCTCGCCCTGCCGCGAGGACGAAGCACGGCGATGCAAGCACCACAGCGAAGCTCTCTCGTCATCGCCGGAAATCGGAAATTTCCGGCTAGCAGTCAGAATCCGACGGATTCTGACGACATCACGAGACGCCTTCGGCGTCTCGAACGACAGCGAGTCGCGCGAGTCGTCGCGGCTGGGGCTTTGGAGGCGTTCCCAGTGAGTAGACGGAGACTCACGAGATCCTCACTTACGCGTCCAATCGTCGGACCGCTTATTAGGCACCGGCCGAACCTCCCTGCGTGGACGAACTCGTCGTGAGCACAGATGTGCACGCCGACCCCGAAGACGTGTACGCGTTCCTGCTCGACTTCCCGCGGTACGCCAACTACTCGAAGTACCTTCGGGAAGTGCGGACACTGGAGGGCGAGGGCGGACCGGGTACCTGCTACGCGCTAACGTTCGCGTGGTGGAAGATCACCTACACGGCCCACTCGCGTGTGACCGGCGTCGAGCCACCCGAGCGGATCGACTGGGAGATCACGAAGGACATCGACGCCGGCGGGTGTTGGCGGGTGACACCGGCGGAGTCGGAGGGCGCCTCCGACCCCGCCGCCTCTGACAGCAACGACGCCAACGACGCCAACGACACCGACGACGATCTGACCGACCGACCGTGCAAGGTCGCGCTCGAAGTCGAGTTCGACCCCGGCTCAGCAAGCTCGGACGCGCTCGATCTCCCGATGCTCGTCTCGCTCGACTGGGTGGTGAAAAAGGCGATTCCCTTGATCAGAGGCGAGGCCGAGCGTGTCATCGAGCGCGCCGTGCGTGACCTCGAGGGGTCGAATCGCGACGTCGATCTCGACGTGTACGTCGATTCCGCGCGGATCTGAGCGCGTGTGGGAGTCAGTGTCGACGGTGTCGCCGAGTCGAAGGTCTTAATATATCCAGCGGGGAACGAATGAATGCGTACGAGGGCTCGTAGATCAGTGGTAGATCATCCCCCTGGCACGGGGAAGGCCCGGGGTTCAAATCCCCGCGAGTCCACTACCATTTTGCGGCTGTGACCAGGGTTCTTCACCGCAAGGTAGGACTCTTCTAACAGCCGGATTCGCAACTTTTGGGCGAGAAACGTTACCCTCGAAAAACCGAGTTCATAAGAATCGCTTAGCCGGGTCGCTGCCTGCTGGCGATTTACAAAGTGAGCAGAGGAGGCCAATATGAGGGGTCATATCGACCCGGCAGAGGGCCTCCTGCTCATCTGTGAGTTCTGCGGCTGCGAGATCGAACATCCGAGACAGCGCTGCGCGGCGCTCGTGGATGGGAGGTGTCAGCCGTGACCAGAAACCACCCCGCGCGGGCCACAAACTGTTCCAAGGCAGTTACCCGCGCCGGTGGGAGTACGTGTTCAGACGTACCGATTGAACGCCGACCAGCAGCTCCAACAAAGGAGGTGGTCGGGCGTGTGTAACCTCTCCTTGGGGTGTGTTGAACGTTACGGCGCGAGAAATCGCGCCGGACGGGCTCACACAGGAGTGTACACGCGCAGTCCGGGTTCGGCATGTAACGACTGGGTTGGCACCCTCCCCGGAGGGGATCGCGCGTGACGCACGTCGAGACCGCCCCGCACGAGTGCGAGGGCAATCTCATCTTCGCCGAGCACGGACTGAGCCCGTACTGGATCATCGGCAAGATCCTCACTAATAGCTTCGACGGGGACTCCGGTGAAATCGAGACGAAGATTGACGGCGAGCTGTGGACCTACTCACTCACGTATCAAAAAGGTGGGTTCGCCCCACGTTCGGAAGATGATGTCGGCGGTGACCGGCTCTACGAGTTCCGTCTCGGTGCGTATGGAAACGGCGAACGCAAGGCGAACTTTCTGATTCAACCGCGGTTCGTCGACATGCAACACTACGAGACGGGCGACGAGATATCAACGCCGTTCGACCATATCCACGAGGATGAAGGAGTCAACGTTCGATTCTCGAGCTCGAACCTCGAACCGGACGAACTTCGACGGCTGTTATCACTGCTCGTCCAAGACGTTTCTCGAGAGGCGGACGTGCACATCAATCCCGAGTACTTCGGTGGCTCCGTCAACGAGATGAGCAACATCACGACCTACGAGCGATACGTTCGGGTCAACCGAAACTGGAGCCAGAAGATCGTCGGTCGTGCCGGCATCATGCAGCGGCTGATGCACCTCTGTGCGACCGAGAAAGGCAGTAAGTTCGAGTACCGGGTCGACAACGAAGATATCGTCGGCTACAATCACCGCGTTATTCTACCTAAACGAGATGCACAGCGACTGATCTCCGGACACCGATTTGGGAAGCAGATCAAACACTACCACCCGAAGCACGTCCGCGAGAACAACGAGGGGGACCCGCTGTACCACCCGAAGGTCGGGGTGCTTCTCAAGAAATCACTTACTGGCCACTCGTTCAACTGGTCCGAGCGAGACGAGCTTAAGCAGGAAATCGATGAGACGCTCATCAACGTCCTCGACTGGAGTGAGGTCCCGGTCAGACCGGACCAGACGACGTTTGTTCCGGATAAGCACTTCAGTGTCAACGAGGCCGAGAAGAGCGTCCAGCGTCAGTCCGACCCGACGCCAGAGATGGAGACCAATCAGGAGGCACTCCTCGTCACTGTCCTCCGTGATCTCTGTGACAGCGACGTCGAAATGCTCGAGTCGCTCGTTTCTGATGGCGGGGAACGACACCCACGGGCCTTGGCAGATCAGACGGGAAGAGGAATCAGTACCGTCTATCGCGCGCTAGAGCGCCTCCAAGGGATCGTTCGCAACGATGGGGCATCGGTGTCGTTCGCCAGCAAGAAGCTTGAGCAAGAGATTGCGGGCATCGTTCAGAGCACTGAGCATCAGATCAAGAACGCTGCCGACCGGGCAGCAAAGATTCTCAACCTAGAAACGCGACAAGCCGCATCGAGCGCTTGGCAAAAGTGGTGTGAAAAGTATGCTGCACGCATCAGCGAAACGAGTGACGACGGGCGTCCAACCGTCCGAATCGATACAGTCCTTTCAGAACTGAAGAGCTCATCGCTGCCGTGTGTCGACGAGGTCCTCCAAGAAGCGCTCGATGCGTGGCGAAGTGAAGGGCGTGACCCGTTAGACCTCCTTGAGGCACGAGTCAAGTGGCGGACCAGTCCGGAATCCTGGCAGGGGGGGAAGGTGAGCGTAAATGTCCCCCGCTAGCGCGGGACTCGTGAGTGGCAACACTATCTAACACTCCTAAAAGCGGCTCTTTTTGCGGGTAATTCCGGGTGCTGTGGGTCAACTGAATTCTTTGTTCTCTCAGAAGTTCGTCTCTTCGCTCGTCAGGATCGCGCCCGTCTCCCACTCGGTGGGACGCCCCCCTTAGGGAGTGTGCCTAAGGGCACTGGCGAGAAAAAATACCCCCGCCTCCGCAGAGTTCCACTTGATCCACATGAAACGGGGGTTGTGTTCTCTCTAGAGTTGGAACCCCATCTGCTTACAAGTCGTGCACATATCTGTCAGTATATGGGTACTCTCGCAGTTGATATTGAGACAGCGAGTCCTGAAAAAGAGCCCTCCAAACAAGAACATTTCAGAGATACAAGCTATTTTGAACTCGTCGCAGTCGCATTAGGATACAAGGATGGGAAAAAAACCGAGACGGATGTGCTCTTCAGAGAGGGCGGATGGGAACAAGAGAACACAGCTAGAGTGCTAGAATTAATGCTCTCGTGGTGTGAGGGGCGGGATGTCGAGAACGTAATAACGTATAACGGAAACAACTTCGATCTCATTCATTTGAGAAACTGGGCGGAGTCGCTAGACCAGAACGGTGTTGCTGACGATATGTTTCAACGGGTAGACTCTGTGTTCACTCAACACCGAGACCTCGCAGAACTCTCTTTCGACAAGTATAGGAATCAGATCTCTGGAGGTGGAACGAGTTTTGAAACGATTTGTGGTTGGGAAGACATCGACGTTGTCGAGACCAAATATTCAGATTATGACCTTCACGAGAGTGTCCACGCAGAATATGGATCGAAAGTCGAAGGTTGGCATATTGGAGAGTCTCTCGGAGAGATGTACGTCAATCTTCGTGCCAGCGGTGCAACCGATACGAAAACATATCGACAATTGGAACAGATGTTGGTGGACTACGCAACCGGTGATATCATCCCATTATTTGAGCTCGATCTGAATTTCCAATCGGATTAAATCGAAAGTCAACGTTCACCTTGGTTTGCTGACTTATTAATAGATGGCCGAGAGGTAGTTGCGTATGGACGACCTTGGGTTCCTTTCGGACGACGACGCAACCCTCCTCGCCGGGGTAATGGATGCCCACGGATTTGATTCGCTGAAAAAGACCCAACAGCTGGCGTTCCAAGATGGTGTCCTCAGCCCGGGGAATCATCTGCTCGTCGCTGAGACAGGAAACGGCAAGACACTCTGTGCGGAGGCAGTCACGAAGAAGACACTCCAAGGCGGGGGTCGCGTTGCATACCTTGTCCCCTCGCGACAGCTCGTGCGAGCGAAAGCAGAGACGATCTCGACGTGGGCCCGAGAGCAGTACGATATCGGATACTGGGAGGGCGCATACCACAACTCCGACGTCATCGTCGCGACCTTCGACTCGTTCTATCGAGCGATCCTCAACAACACAGGGCGAGCCCGAAACTTAGATCTCGTCGTCCTCGACGACTTTCACGAAATATACGGCGGATTTCGGGGCCCGGAGATTGAGAAGTCCATCGGAGCCGCGATGTACGAGGGAATAGAGGTGTTCGCGATGAGTGCGACGGTCGGGAATCCCGAAGAACTCGCGAGTTGGATGGATGCCGACTGTACGGTAAGCCCGGAAGGACGACAGATCGAAATCGAGGAACGCGCCATCGACGTTGCCGGTCGCGAAAAGAAAGAGGCTATCGTCGACGTGCTACGCCGAGAGGAGGACAAGGCTCCGTTCCTCGTGTTCAATTACGCGAAGCCGTGGACGGAATCGAGAGCGAAACAGGTGGCACAGACGCGAATATTCGAGACTGACTCCGACCGTGACTATCGGCGCGAGATGCGTCAGAAAGTCAACGGTGAGGTAACAGAGACGCTGGAAGACCTCGGAGCGATGATGAACGCTGGCGTTGCGTTCCACCACGCTGATCTTCCCCGCGACATCCAGGAGTGGATCATCGACCTCTACAAGGAGGGAGAAATCCAGTGTCTGTTCGCGACAACAACTATCGCCTACGGGTTCGACGCGCCCGTCCAGAGCGTCCTCGTTGCGGATATCACCCGCGGTCCGCAAGATGTCGGTGTCTGGGAGTACGTTCAGTGGATCGGGCGGGCAGCCCGTCCCGGTTACGGCTATGATGTTGGCTACGCGTACACGTTGACAGACGAACCACAGGAGACAACAGAACGGTACTTCGAGCCTCATCGCGAGCTCGAACCCGTGGGAACACACTTCGAGAACCAGGAGCAGTTCCGCTGGCTACTGTTACAGCTGGTAGTCACCGGTTGGGACACTCCTCACGAGATCGAGGCGTTCGTCAAGGAGCTCCTGTACTGGGAGCAGATGAAACAGATCGGGGCGTGGGGACGGCAACACGAGGCGCGGGATGAGCGACTCAACGAGCGGCTCCGGGGAACCGCCGATTGGCTCGATGCTGAGAACTTCGTCGATGAGAAGCAGACGACGCGCCAGTTCATGCCCACTGCACTCGGAGAGGGAGCCGTCTCGTTCGCGTTCAACTCTTTCGTGAGTGCGCCGCTACCCGCAGTGAAGACATTCTACCTCTGGGTCGAAGAAACGCCCCATGACAACGTCACGCCGCTCACATTAACCGAGACGACCGCGAGGATATTCGACCGGACGCTCAACGCCACGAGCGCATCGAGCGAACTCACAGGCCATCTTCAGCAGCACGACCTTCAGCCCGAAAAGCCCGCCATCACGGCAGGTGTCATCTGCTGGTACTGGATGCAAAACATGGACACGCGGGAGATCGAAAACCGGACCGGGGTCGACGCCGCATACATCTCGAGCACTGCACGGAAGCTCTCCGACGCGGTGGATGCGACGAAACACCTCACCGAAGCGGCACCGAACGCCAGGCAGCCGGAGTGGTTCGATACACACGTGTTCCGCGTCGAACGGGGAGTCCGTCGCGATGAGGTCCCGCTCGTCGAGAACGTTCAGGGTCTCGGTCGGTATCGAGTTCGAATGCTTCGGCGGTACTTGGAACGGTCAGACATCGCCGGGATCGACGGGAAACTCGAGGGGTCGCTCTGGGAGATGCTCGTTCAGTTCCGAGATCGAGTTGGGTCGGCAGAGTTCTTCGAAGACACACTACGAGGGAACGTCAACGGTATTGGCGATAAGACGGCTGAGCGTCTTCGGGAGTTCGTCGAGACCGGGAGTATCGATGCGGACTTCGCCGAACTAGGTAGTGGGCCGATTACGCCGAGAAGCGGTGATGACGAGGACGCGGGCTTTACCCGGGGAACACGACTTGACGAGTTCTGATCAGTTTGCCGATAGAACGAACGAGGCGGTGATGAGCTCGGGTTCCTCGGGTGTAACATGCTGTTCCTCGTCTAGGCGCTCAAGTTCGGTCTTCTGTTCACGCCGAAGGATATCCAGTTGGCGCTTCGCGTTCCCGATTGGTGCGGACATGTCTTCACCCTGCTCGTCACGTGCTTGGTACGCCTCGAGTCGTTCTTCCCACCGGCTGATCTCCTCCTTGAAGTGCCGTTCTGCGTGTTGGCGTTTAATGTCGGTCTCGCGTTCGCGCTCTTCGCGGGCCTCCTGAGCGAACGATTCGACCTGGTCCCAGGCTTCCATCTCCGCCTGCTGATGCAGGTCATCAGCCATCGACGCCAGCCGGTCGAGTCCATCGATAGCACTCGCTTCCGAGGGCGGTAGGGTATCGACGACCTCGGGCGACGACGTGGTGACCGCTCCATCCGTAGTAACGTACAGGCTGACGAGCTTCTCAGTAACCACATCTCCAGCTCCAGAGATGTATCCCAGGCGGTACGTGAAGCGGATGCCGGGGGCCGTGTCGTCTTCCGTAGTCTTGACTGCGATTTCTCCTTTGACGCGCTCAGAGTCGAGGCAGAAGTCGATGAGTGATTGAACAAGCGGATGATCGAGCGCGATGAAGTCGACGTCATCGTGATCTATCGCGACCTGACGGGTGAACGTCGCCATCGGATATCGCTGCTTGACCTGGTCGCCGGAGAGCACGTTGGGAACATCCAGCTGATAGACGTCGCCACCGGAGCGAGCAGGTCCGGGGCGGACACCTTTGATATCGCCCTCAAAGGCGTCGAAGAACTCGCGGACGAGGATCTCGATGTCGTCTTCGCTCACCTCGCCGTGTTGACTCCGTTCGATGACGTCGAGTATCTCTTTATCCTCGTCGGAAAGGTCGAACCGGTCACGGATGAGGAACTGCTCTTCGACCGTCTCCAGGGCCTCCTTGCGCTCCTCTATCGTCGCCTCGATGTTCGCGACGACTTCGTCAGTGGGCGTGTCGTTCGCGATAGCGGCCATGATCGTCTCGTCGAGGTCAACGTCTTCGAGGACGCGACCCATCACGTCAGAGCGCATCCCGAGGTCGGCTTCGATCTGGTCCGTCTTCTCGAGGAGGAGTGAGAGAATCTCGCTCTCGCGGGTGTCCTTGAAGAAGAGGTTGCGGATTTCGACGGTATGTTCCTGGCCGTACCGGTGGAGACGACCCATCCGCTGGTCGATGCGAATCGGGTTCCACGGGAGGTCGTAGTTCACCATGATGTGGGCGAACTGGAGATTGAGCCCCTCCTGTGCCGCGTCGGTCGCGAGCATGATGTTGGCCTCCTCCTCGAACTTCTCCATCTCGCGGCGGCGACGGTCTTGGTTGAGGTCGCCGTACACCTGCGCGATGTCGTGCTCGGGGAAAATCTCGTCGCGAAGGTACTCGAGGGTGTCCGTGTACTCGGTGAAGATGAGAATCTTCTCGTCAGGGTCCTCGCGGAGGATCCGGCCGACGAACTGTTTGAGAATTTGGGCCTTCGAGTCGGTCTCGATGGCCTTGGCCTGCCGCCAGAGCTCTTTGACCCGGTCAAGTTCCGCTTGTACTTGGTCAGGGTTCTGCGTGATTGTGACCGTCTCTAGGGCCTCCTCGACTCGATTGCGCTCGGAGTCGGTCAGGGTCTCGGGTTCGGTGCTGTATTGCGGAATGAGCTCTTGGACGTCGTCGGGGAGTTCCTGTCCGGTTCCCTCGTTCTGAATGGCCCGCATACGGTTTTCGAGGGATTTTCTGATAGCGTAGATGCTGGACACCAGCCGCTTCTGGTAGATGACCATCGTGAAGCCTGCGGCCTGGTTCTCCTCCTGGCGGGCCAGATTGTAGTACTCGCGGATGTACTCGGTGACGTCGTCGTACAGCTTGCGCTCGGCTGGCGACATCTCGACGCCGAGCGCCTCGATATTCTTTTCGGGGAACATACGGGTCCCGTCCGTCTCGTACATGTCGTCCTTCAGCCGGCGGATCATCAGGTCGTCGAGGGCCTCGGGTTCGATCTGTGACTCGTGGCCGAAGCGGTACGGGTCAAGCAGGCTGATGAGGAAGTAGAATTGGTCGGATTTGCCCTTGTGTGGCGTCCCGGTGAGCAACAGCAGCGCGTCGGAGTTGTTCGCGACGGCCTCGCCGACGCGGTAGCGCTGGGTGCGTTCCATCGAGTCGTCGCTCGACCGTCTGGCGGTCAGGTGGTGGGCCTCGTCGAATACGGCGACATCCCATTCGGGTTCGAGGTTGTCGAGCGCGTCGATAGGCGAGACAGCGTCTGAACCCGTCTCATCGGTGGACTGCTTAGCGAAGTCCACGGAGGTGATGATGAAGTCCTCCTGTGCCCAGACGTTCTGGTTCGGATGCGACTGGCGTTTCGACCGGACGGTCTCGCGATCGTAGATGACGAAGTTCTGGTCGAACTTCTCGCGCATTTCCTCCTGCCACTGGACCGTAAGCGGAGCAGGCGCGACGATCAGGACCCGTTGGGCACGACCGCGGGCGATGAGTTCCTCGATAACGATACCGGCCTCGATTGTCTTCCCGAGTCCGACTTCGTCACCGATGAGGTAGCGGTGGTCGTACGAATTGAGAATCTCGTAAGCAGCTTGGACCTGGTACGGTTCTATCTCGATCCGGTTGTTCGTCAGCGAGAGAAATCGGTCGTAGCGGTAGGCGAGGTCGAGGCGGGTCGCACGGTCTCGGAGATCGTAATGAACCGGATCATCAACCCGCTTGGCTGTAAGTCGGTCGACAATAGAGTCGATCTTCTCGATATGAGGCAAGCCGCTGGGTAGTTTGCGGAGTTGGCCTTCCGTGGTGTAAACGTGGAGCAGATGGCTCCCATTCGGGCGCTCCTCGATCTTGGTAATCTCTCCCTGTCCGCCGGCAAATGTGACGTGGTTGCCGACCGCGTAGTCAGTCATCTGCGACTGCGGATTCGACAATCTCGATTTCCTCGTCCGTCAGGTCGTAGAGGTCGTAGACGATCTCGTCGATGAGGCGGTCGGTCTCTTCGATCTTCGCGTCGAGTTCGTCGGCGCGCTCTTTCGTCTCGATGTAGCGCCCGAGGTCGTCGGCCACGTCGTCGGGGTCGGGCAGCGTGATCCCCTTCAGGCGGTCGACGAGCGAGTTCGTCTTGGTGGCGTTCGCGCGGAAGCCCGCAATCTCGTCGTCGACGGCGACCGGGACGAACGCCGCGACGAGTGCGGCCTCGCGCTCGGAGCAGTCGACGAGCGTGAACGCCTCGACGAACGCCGTCTCGGTGTAGCCGTAGGTGTCGGTCTCGTGGGCGTCCTCGTCTTCGGGTTTGTATCGCGCTGTCGCGGAAATCGTGACGCTGGTGCCGTCGCGCTCGGCGCGCACGTCGCCCACACGGAGTTTCTCGTACTCCTCGGTCGTCGCGTCGAGGACGTTCGACTCGCTCGGTTGGAAGAGACCCACGTCGGGGAGGGTCGGGCCCTCCTCGTAGTTGCCGAGGTAGTCGAAGAGATCGAGGTTGAGCTTTTGGCTCTGACTTTGTAATTCAATTATTGTGGACACTTTCTGTTCTATTTTATCGTAAGCCGCTTCGTCGTATCTAACTGGAAGTGATCTGACATGCTCTGGGAATACATTCAGTTGACCGCTGATCGCATTGGCGTAGTAATAGTGAATCAACCGCGAATTTACGATACCAAGAAGTGACTGTAGGGAGATCTTCTGAGACAACTCTAAATCATCGGCATAAATGACTGTGTCTCTATCGTAAGTCTTCTTTGAGCCATCTTCTGCTACAGGTCGGGTTTTCTCAACCACTTCGACGCCCCGAGCATCAAGTACGTCTTGATCTGCTGCGATCAAATCCGCTTTACGAATTACATTAATGACTGAATCTTCTGTATAATAATGATCGCTGTCAAATGCCCCGACAAGACCTCGCTTGCCGGCAACTTTTTTGAAGCACAGTTTCTCATTCTCAAACAGTTCCGGGAACGCAGGCCTATGTAGTTCGTTTTGATCATACCACAGATATCGATCACGGTACTCAACTGCGTACCTCTCGATATCTCTCCCTTTTATTAATGGCTGAATATCTTTTTTATCCTTTGGACGTTCATCAAAAACAAATCGGCTCGCGTTTCCTGGTTGTGCCCCCCAGCTACCATACGCAATCCGAGAGAGGGGGAACGTATCAGATCGTATTTTTTGTAACAGCTTTTCAGTGTCTTCAGTCCAGTCTATCCGAATCTGGCTTCCCGGTGTTTCGATGAATCCACTAATTGGGAGTTCTGTACGTAGATATGTATCTGTTCCTGACCACTCTTTGATACGCACTGACTCTGTTGGTGTATTGATTTCTGCGACATATATTATAGGAGAATTTGTCGCATCATCGAAAACATTCTCATCTCGGAGATCAAGAATTTGCTGTAGTCCGTGTGTCTCCAGCGTCATTTTGCGCCATTCTGTTCCATACGACTCTGTCAGGAGTTTGTCCGGGACAATGTATGCGTGTCGCGCACCGTCAGTTCCGATCTCGTATGCCAGTTCGGAGAACAGTACGTACAGGTCGAACCGACGGAAGGCAGTACTCCATTCCTCTTTCAGATAGTCTACGTGCCCATCGGGAACGAGCATTATGTTGATGTACGGCGGATTCCCGATCACCGCGTCGAATCCGGCGTCAGCCTTCCGTTCACCATCCTCGTCGTAGAACGCCACCGGAAACTCCAACTCCCAGTGGAAGAAGCGCTCGTCGTCCGCCATCGCCTGCGCACTTTTAAACCAACCTTGCCCCTCGATGTCGCTCCACGAGTTGGCGCGCAGGGCCTCGGCCATGCGCTTGTCGGCGTCGCTCGGCACGTCGAGGCCGAAGCGCTCAGCGGTGTGGACGTTCGCCATCGCCAGCAGGTGCTGATAGAGGGGGTCGTCGCGGACCGCGTCGTACACGTCCTCCATCTCCTTCGCGTCTTCGAGCGTCTCGTTGTCGATGGCGAGCAGGTCCTGAAACCGGTCCATCACGTGTTCGAGGGCCTGCTGGCGGGTGTGCGCGAACGACTGCTCTAAGGTCAACTGTCCGTCGCCCGTCTCCGCGTCGTCGCCGTTGGCGAGTACGTCTTCAATGTCGCTGCCGACCAGTGAGTTTCCGGTCTTCAGGTGGTGGTCGAGGAACGCGAGCGGCTGCTCCGCGGCGAGCGTCCGCAGCCACAGCGACACCTTCGCGAGTTCGGTTGCGAGCGGATTCAGGTCCACGCCGTAGATACACCGCTGGGCCACCTTCCGCCGCGCCCAGTTGATGTCGTGGTCCTCCTCGACCGTTTCGATTCCTTGCTGGGCCGCTTGTCGCTCTTGTGCATCGATTATCTCGCGAGCGAGATAGTCAACCGCGCTTGTCAGGAAGTGGCCGCTTCCCATCGCCGGATCGAGAATTTTCAACTCGAATATCCGCTCCGCGAATTCCTCCGCGAACCCGCCCTCACTGTATGAGTCGTATCCGACCAAGTCCTCACGGATGTCGTCGACCAGCGGTCCGAGCGTCTCGTCGACGATGTACTCGACGACGTACTCAGGAGTGTAGTACGAGCCCGTCGCCTTGCGCTCACCGCTTCCCGTCGTAAGGTAGACTTCTCCTTCCTCAACGGCGACCTCGTCATCCTCCTCCGCCTCTACGTACTCGTCGTCGTCGAGCGCTAACGGTCCGTCAGCGACGTGTAGCTGGTACTCAAGCAGGCCCTCGTAGATGCTGCCGAGGTGGCGGACGTCCAGCGACGAGTAGTCCACGAAGATCTTCCCGCCACCGTTCTCCTGCTTGCTCCGTGTGAGCAGCTCGATGACACGGGAAAGGTAGGCGTCTCCCACCGTGTGCTCCGCGAGGAACCGGGCTTCAGGGTCGTCGTCCTCATCCGGGTCAGTCCGGAATAGGCCACCGTTGTACGCCGGGATGTGCAGGTCGTCCTTAGGAATCCCGCGCGACTTGCTCCCTTGGTCAATCAGCTCGAATAGCTCGTCGAGCCGCGAGCTCAGGTCGTCCTGCCAGTCGCGATATTTCGGATCATCGCTATCGAGCTCCTCGGCGACCTCCTGCTTGAGGGAGTTCAGGCTGTAGGACTGCTCGTAGATCTCGTTGTCCGTGTCCAGCAGATCCCGCCCCTCAGCTTCCGCGTACAGGACGAAGATGAGCCGGTAGAGGTAGATCAGTGAGGAGTCGTGGACGAGGTCTAGGTCATCCTTGTCGAGGTCGTTGTCGGGGTATTGGAGATACCCCTCCGAAAGGATCTTGATCGCCTCATAAATGTTATCCTGAAGATCCTTTCCGAGGTCCTGTGCGAAAACGTTGGATTCGTCGTAGACGTCGTCGAGGAAGCAGTCGCCTCCAGCGTCTTCGAGAAACGCGCCGTGGCGGAAAAAGAGGTAGAAATACTTGAAGTCCTCTATATCGCCCTTCTCGAGGACGGTGGGAAGATCGACCTCGTAGTACGAGTCAAGCCGATGGCTCGTCGGCCCGTAGTAGAGCCGCCACTTCTTCCCGTCCGTCAGCACCGCCCATCGGGCGGGCGTCTCCTGTAAGTAGACGTGGATCTGGTAGCTCGGGTTCTCGAAGTCACGCTCGTGCTCGCCGCTGCCCCGCGTGTCAAGCGGGCGTCCCCAGCGCTTAGCGTCGGCGACAGCGACCGCGTTCTCGTAGAAGTCACCTCCCCCTTCGCGGCGCTTGAAGGCGTCACGCGCGGCATCCTCGGTCTCGAAGAAGCCATAGTCCGGTCGGCGCTGCGTCCGGCTCGTGCTCTCCTCGACCTCGAAGGGAATTCCCAACTTCCGGAACATCGGCCGGATGAACTTCTCCTCCAGCTGGGACTCATTCCGTTTCGGGGCTGTGCTCTTCTCCCGGTCGTAGAGATCGACGATCTCGTCGTACGCGGCTTCTAGTTCGTCGTCGTCAACTTCGTCCCACTCCTCCGTCTCGGGGAGATGCTCGTCGAGGTAGTAGTTAGAGAATAGGTCACGATTCGTGCGATAGGTGAGTGAACCTTGCATCAGTTAGGCAGGAGTTACAATGAGAAATTCGTCCGAGTCCTTGCTGTCGATGAGGGCATGCGCGACGGCCGTCGCATCGGCGACTTCGACGTCGACCGCGTCACCGATCTCGAGACCGAGTTTGTCGAGTTCGGAACCAGAGACATTGATCCGCCCCGAGTTCCCGGCGTTTCGCCCGACTTGTTTGCGGGTCATCACGTATGAGACGGTCGAATACGGGCAGCCGTATAGACTTTTCTTCGACTAACCACCTTACCGCTTACTCAGATCAACTATTTGAGAGCGGAGAGAAATTATCAATATAACATGACTGGGATCGTGATTCTCCCCGCTGGTCGCGACGACGCTTTCGAGGACTACAAGCGGTTCGTCCGAGACGGACATCCGATTGACGACATCGAGTCCTATCTCGATGAGGATGACCTCGAACTGTTTCGGACCACATCTGACGAGGATCTCGTCCACGTTTGGGGGACCTCGGTAGACGGTGCGTGGCGGAACGTCGAGCGCAACGACATCGTCCTCGTCTACCATGATGGAGAGTTCGTCGCGAGGGGTCAAGTCCTTCAACTGCGGCACGACCCTAACCTTGCGGAGTACCTCTGGAAGGACAACGTCGACCACGGCCGGTGGGACGAAGAGAGCCCTTGGGAGTACATGACCTTCCTCACTGATGTCGAGGAGGTCGACGTCGACATCGAGGAATTCAACGAGCTCGTCGGCTACGACGAGACCTACCGTCCCCAGGGGTTTACCCGAGTCGCCGACAAGCGCCTCGACCAACTCGCCGGGGAGGAGTCGGTCGAGACCGCCATCGCCGACCTGACCGATGCCGGCGAGCGTGTCCACCCCGTCGACGACGAAGACGACGAAGACGACGGACCAACTCCCGACCTCGCTGACCAACTCCGTGCGGCCAGCACAGACGGAACTGCTCACGAGGAGTTCGAGAAACTTGTCGCGAAGGCCTTCTCCCAGCTGGGGTGTACCGCCGACTGGATCGAGGGAGGGGGTGACACCGACGTGGAGATCCGATCCCCGGAACACGTCGTTGTCGAAGTGAAAGCTCGGGGTAACGGGCGAGTCAACTCCCTTGAGGTCACCAATGTGGACAAGCATCGCCGCCAACGAGGGGCCGACCATGCCATCGTGGTTGCCCCGGGATTCGCCCCGAAGGTCATCGACAACGCCGAGACGACCGACCTGACTACCCTCGCCGTCGACGACCTCGTCGAGCTCCTCGACCGCCGGGACCGATACGCCGTTCCCCCGGAGGAAACCCTTGCTCTCCTGACTCGCTCCGGGGCTTTCCAGGACGACAGGCTCGACCTCCTCGACGAATCCATCCAGGACCGTACCGACGCCGGGGAGACCCTCCTCGCAGTCATTCGGGCCCTCGAACGGGCAGATGGCCCCGTGGAGACGGCGGAGGACGTCCGGTGGATCGTTGTAGGGATGGAGGACTCTGACGACGTCCCGACTACTGAAGAGGTCCGCTCCGCCCTCCAACTCCTCGCACACCCCACTGTGGGGGTCGTCGAACAGGACGAAGAGGGGTATCGGGCCACCACCGACTACGAGAACGGGGTACAATTGGTCCGGTCCCTTGGAGAGGTCGTACAATCACCAAGGGAGAAAGAATAGGTCGGAGCTTCCGGCCTGTTCTGTTTGTAACAGTCTGTTACGTCGATATCTCGGACGCACCGGTTGCTGACGACTCCCATACCGATCCCCGAACAACATGGCCGACCCGGGACGTTGGGATGCGTTCTTCGAACCGAATTCGGACGTTTCGCCCGGCGAAAAAGACCGTTTACCCGATGAATTCGGTACCACGAGTCCGTGTTCAACTGATATCCAATTACCCCGACCAACCGCACCCGGCTTAATAGGTGACGAGCCGGGCCCTTGTATAATCCAGATACGGTCGTTTCGCCCGGCGAAGATAGAGGTTTAGCCGATAGAATGATCCCAACGTTTGAAACCGAAGACGATCTCCGTCGTCATCGGGGAGCCCCGGGCGATTACCGGACTCGATGGGTTGGTCTTCAGCCATCTCACCCCGGCTCGATAGGGGATAGTCTCGCCTTTCCCGAAAAACGAATACGGCTGTTTCGCCCGGCGAGAAAGGCGATTCTCCCGACAGAAAGAGGTTATTCGCTGACCCGTTCATGGGTTGTTCACTGAAGCCTGCTAGCTTTCGGCATTACCCGACCAATTTATTCCGATAATCCGGGGACGCTACCCCTCGAGTCTCCCAACGGCAGTACCCGTATCTCCCAATCCGAATTTCGACGTTCCGCCCGACCGAGATTCCGTTTCTACGGCTCTGTTGAAATCCTCAGCGACTGATAGCTTCTCACCCCAATCGCTCAGTATAGACCAAGTAGATGACAAGCCGGTAGAGAATTAGCTTATTTGTTTATCACGGTTCGTTTGTATCTTGGATACATCCAAACCCAGATGGCCACGATAAATACACAGTTGAATAGCCAGCCAAGGTCAGTAAATTTGTCACGGAGAAACACAGAGGGCGTCTGTCCGAGTATAAACGCCCCAAGAGCGCCGACAGCTACGAGGCCTGTCACAAATACACTAATAAAAATAACCGTGTCGCGTCTAAATGACGGCTTCATACTTTCCGAATAGTCTCTGCGAATATACACTTTCGGTACATTCGCACTCTTCAGCGACCGGCTGTTTCAGACGATAATATATCTGATGAATAGGATTTCAACAGAGCCGTTTCTACGGATAGATCGAATTTACCGTCACCGGGGATCTTCCTCACCGTCGATCTCCTCCTCTCTCCCCCGGCTCCCCCGGCCCTCAGTGGCGGCCGTATCTACTCGTGGAGTGTCAATCACCCCCGACAAAGACACTCGTGTGATACCCGAGTCATATCGACGAGGTGCCGGTGGATGTCGTCGGCGAGCCGGTACATCGCCTCGGCCTGTTCCTTTGTCGCGATACCGAGCCTGTAATACGTCTTCGTTCGGTTCCGATTCCACAGCTCGGCGATATCCTCCCCGAACGCGTCGTCGTAGAGGCCAATCTCGGCACCGCGTTGGTAGAGCCGTCGGTGGCTGCTGATGACCTCCGCGGCGGACATGGCTCCATCGTGGATCAACCGGAACTGGATAGTGCGCTCGATGGCGACGAACGCCGACTCGATCACGACCGTGTAGTACCCTTGATCGAGGAGGTTCGAGCCGACCTCCAATAGCCGGCAGGCACGGCGAAGTTGGACCAACTCTGCGTCGTCGACGTCCAATCCCTCCTCGATCGTTCCGGGACTGCCCTCGAAGGTCCGCTCGGCCTCCACCAATTGGTCTCGGATATCGTCATTCATCGGCGTACACCTCGGTCCGGAGCTCGGAGAGTTGGTCGGAGCCCACCAAGGTAATCCCGCCGTCGAACTGGGGGCGGAGTTGGTCACCAATTCGTTGGACGCTGTCCGTCGATTCGACGAGCGGCTGGTACGTGTATCGGTTCCCGTCGAACCGTTGGTCTTCGAGGTCACTGACGACCGACTGGACGGTCCGACGAGCTGCTGTCCTATCTTCGTCGACGATCACCAATAGGTCGATGTCGCTGGTCCTATCTGCTTCCCCCCGGGCGACGCTTCCGAACAGGACGACCCCGACTAATTCGTCCAACTTGTCCTGAAGTCGTTGCAGGAATACTCGGACTGGTTGGTGGAACTCGGCCTGCGGGATAGAGAGAACCGGATCCGATTTCGTGAGTCGTTCTCGGTTGATCCGGACCTGCTGGGTTCGCCCGTCCTGTACAGTCTCGATGACATCGAGCTCGGAAAGCAGCTTGACCGCCTTCGAGATTGTTCCTTGATTTGCTCCCGTGAGGTTCGCGAGCTCGCTCATCGAGTACGTCGCATACGGCTGGTCGATGAGAACGTCGAGAACATCCTGCATCGCCTGGTATCGGAATACTCGATCCTCCGGAAACGGATACTGTAACTCTATCGAGATCGACTCTTTCCTATTAGGCATACTATTCCTATTAGGAAACAATATAAAAACTCTGGCGGTGAACTGGTCCAATTACGACGTGCTGGATTGCGGCCCTCCTAGTTCGGCCTCTATGCCCGCATGGCCTCTCCGATTCGTGCCTCGGTCGGCTCTGCAAGGTAGGGCTCGATGGCAGAGTAGTCAGACCATCCACCGACGCTCATCATAGTCCGGACGTCGACCTGGCGCTCGACGAGATGGTAGGTCGCCCATGATCGGCGTAGATCGTGCGATGATACTGACTGCCAGCGCGGGTCGTCAGTTTGCTCTGCGACGGCGTGAGCGGCTTCCTTGACCCACCGACGAACGGAGGGGGTACTGGCGTCGATCCACTGGTCGGAGAGGCTGAGCCCCCGTTCACGGCTGTATTTATGCATGTCCTCGGCAACGTCGTCGGGCATCCACGCGTCACGTGTCGTCTTTGACCCGCCTTTCGTATTCTTTCCCTGGACCTCAAAGAGCCAGATGTCGCCATCGTCGGAGTACCGGAGGTTGCTATCGTCCGGATAGCTCACCTCCGATGCCCGGACTCCGCACCGCCCCATCAGTTGAATCGCTATCTCACGCTCCCAACCGTCCTCCCCTGCCGTTCGCTCGAGTCGGTCCAGTTCGTCAGGTGAGAGCCAGCACTTCGTCACGTCATCGCTGTCGTCGATGCGGACCATAAGCGGATATAACAGTAAATCCGGTTATAGATTTGTTTTCCTGAGGCCAACTTCACCGATTAGTACCGTCTAATGACTAGTTCGTAATCGGGTTATGGAATAACTCGATTAAACATACTACCATCCATCCGGCTCTCTTGAAATCCTCCGTAGCTAATAGGAATTGCGTGCTAGATATAGAGGGTGCATCCATCGAAGAGCATTCGTTTATTTCTCACCTTACTCTTCTGAAACGGCTGTTAGAACGAGCGTGCTTACTGAACAAGACATTTAAGCAGTTGATATGACATGGAGATATGGAAAGTTTGGGTAAATCAGATAAACAAATTATCTTGCTTACCGGAGCTATGGTCATCGCCGGAGGAGGCATGCTAGTGAGGATTATACAGGGTGATGGTGGTACTTCGGCCGTTATCGCTACAGTCTGTTTTTTTGGGGTAGCAGTAGTAGGAGTAACTCAGTTGATCTTCCGGCATCTGTGATCAGGAGCAGTATGGTGTTTTCCCTGTACTGAGCGATCCGTACTTCGCCTCTCTTGACCAAATCAGTGAGTTAGAAGACAGGTGTGCTAACCGTTCTATAACTCCCTATGAATTAATCAAGAGAGTCCGACGCAATTTCGCCAGCAACTACCTTCTTTCCGCGTTCAGTAATTCGATACGCAGGTTCAGTTTCGTGGCGCTTAGCCAATCCGTGTTCAACAAACACTTTACAACGCTGACCGGTCCACTGGTGGCTGAAGCCCGTATTGATTGAAAGATTTTTCGCGGTCTGCCACCCGTCGTACGAAGACAACTCCTCTAGAATATAGGGGTCAGCGGGAACAGCCCACGAAATCTCACGATACATTCTGCTGCTCTCTCCGCTCTCTCTGGGTAATACGGTTCCTATCGTGTATTCTACCATCTGATCAGTGATCGTGTGGTCTATCAAATCCCTGTACTGAGCGATCGCCACTGTTCTCCGACCACTCTTGACGCGTGCTGACTATGCGCTCTGTATTCAGCAAGAGGCATGAAACCTATCACCTCATGAGGATTTCAAAAGAGTCCTAGGAAATGATTTATTAAGACTTCATCAAACCCATGTCCAAACCTCTAGACGACTCTGTTGGGTATCCAGCACGGATTGCGTCTTCAATTCGGAGATCTCCGAGAGTACATTGCGCGCAATATCTGGGCTACATCCAAACGCTGCCGCCACGTCTTCAGTACTAACAATCTGCTCTCGAACGTTCTCGAGAAGTTTGATGACATTCTCGGGCGTCACATCTTGTGTCTGTATCGATTCGTTCTCGATAACGGTATAGATCGACCGAGATTCGTTGTCGGGTTCTTCGAATATAGAGTCGATGACCCCCTCGGTTATCGATGTAGAGTCCTCCGATTTATCTTTTTTTCCGTGTCGAATCCGCCGTTCCATTTCAGCCTGCTTGATTTCCTCTATAGTGTCGTCAGAAGGAGAGTAGTCTATAGTCGGCTTATTTTTGATTTCGGAAGGATCAATCGATGAACTGTCGGAATCTATGACCGCATCTTCTTTCTCGATTCCGAGTTCGCTGGGATCGATTCTCGCTTGGGCGTCAACAATATCGATATCAGAGCCCAGATACTCCGAGAAAAGAGTCTCAAGAACAGCTTTCTCCCCGTCGGGATACCCCGATTTGAACCAGACACGAAGCGTAGTTAAATCGTCAACATCGATCGGGACGCCCTTCGATAATTGAAGTAAATCGTAAAGCCGATTTGCCAGAACTGGACCTCCCGACTCGATCTGAGTAATGAGTGTATCAATGTCGTGTGAACGGATGACATCAACGTCGAAGCTCACGGATATCTCAACGGTTTCACCGAAGTACTTCCGAGCGAAATCCTTCTCAGCCTCTTCGATGGCCCGTACTAGGAGTCCTTCAAAGTCGTATCGTTGCTCCTTGAGACCTAGATATGTCCAATAGAGCATCGACTGAATGCTCTCCTGAAACTGTACCTCCTCGACACCGGCTTCCTCAGCTGGACTCTGAAAGATCCGTTTTCGGTCTCGATCCCGAAGTGAGTGCTGGAGAAGAGAAAAATCAAGGAGAGCGTTCGCCGTTCGTTCTCGGATATCCTGTCGACGATTCGAATACTGTTGTTTATGATCGTACTCCTTGAGTCCGATCAAGAATTCCCTATCTGCCGGTGTGAGAAACCCTCGAGGCCGATCTGTTGCAGACGACATAGTAAAGTCATTTCATCATTACTACTCAGTGGAAATATATTTACCGGGGTGTATCATGTCTATCAATGCTGCCGCAAAGGTGGCTGAGCACGACCCAGCAATGACGACCGATACCAGAATCCCAGTCTCACGCGCGACACGTGAGCTAGTCAAAGCCCAGAAGCGCGGTGGAGAAACCTACGACGATCTCCTGCGTAATATGGTCACGCAATACGACCCTGACGAGGCGAAGAACTAATTGGGATCCCTGAGTCGTGACTCGCTAAGAAGAATCGAATGACGCGGGGGGAAGGCCCTAAACCAATCCCCAACGCGTCGAACCGACAATCAGGAGCGAACCGGAGAACGGCGCTCCGTGCGCCTACCTTCGCAGGCGTACGGTAAATGCGTTTTCCTAACTTGCGTTCGCTCCGGGTTCGCCGACCCGAAATAGGCGACACACCGAACGAATGCAAATCGACACCAACGTTCACCGCGAACGCATCGACTACGACTACCCGTACGCCGATACCCTCACCGAGGGTGAGGAAGAGCTCTACTGGTCCGCAACGAAGGACGCAGAAGACGCGCTCGCACGAATCGCAAAAGTCCAAGAGCGTCGGAAGGGCGAGAACGGAGAAATCCGATCCGTTCTCCTCTCTGATGAATTCCGAGAGCTCGACGACGCCATCAAACAGCTCGATGAGGCCACAACAATTCTACACCTCATCGGAAGAGCTACGGAGTGGACGGAAAAACGGGAGGGAACCCGCTCGAAGTCACTAAGCGAGCTTTTCCACGAGCCGGAGATTCCGTCGAACCACGCTGAGGTGGAGGATGAGTGAAGCTGACGGACGCCGAAGTACCTTTGAGGGTTCCGAGGTTCAGGACAGAAGAGGTCCTATGAGCGAGAACCTCGAACCCACGACGCCTGCCGAGGCCGTGGAGTGGTATCTCGCTGAACGAGAATCGGACCTCTCTGAGAAGTCACATCAGAACCAGGGTTATCGGCTGGAACGGTTCCTTGAGTTTTGTGCCGAATACGAAATCGAGGAGATGAACGCCTTGACTGGCAGAGATCTCCATCGCTACCGCACCTGGAGAAGTAAAGACATCCAGCCAGTTACTCTCCAAGGTGAGCTCCAAACGTTCCGGGTCTTCCTCGAATTCTGTGCGTCTATCGAGGCTGTCGAGCCCGGGCTGAGAGAGCGCGTCAAACTTCCCGATATCGATTCGGGCGAAGAAGCCCGTGACGTGTTTCTGGAGGCCAACCGGGCCGAAGAGATCCTCGATCATCTTGAGCGGTTCTCGTACGCCAGTCGAGACCATGTCATCATGGCTCTTCTCTGGCATACTGGGATCCGACTCGGGAGCCTGCGAACGTTCGACGTCGAGAACTTCGATCCGGAGCAGCAGTGTCTTGACTTACGGCATCAGCCGGAATCGGATACTCCGTTGAAAAACAAGCAGGCTGCGGAGCGTTCGATCGCGGTGGGTCCACACTACTGCGACGTGATTCAGGACTACATCGACCACAATCGTCAGGAGTCAACCGACGATCACGGTCGGCGTCCTCTCATCACTAGCCAGTACGGCCGACTCAGTGACCCATCGATCCGGGAAACGATCTACCGTCTTACCCAGCCGTGCGAAATCGGTGAGTGTCCCCACGACAAGGAGCCAGAGACGTGTAAATGGAGACAACACAGTCAGCGGGCTGGTTGTCCATCGTCTCACTCTCCACACGACATCCGTCGTGGATCGATCACGCAGCACTTGCGAACTGGGACGCCCCAGGAGGTCGTTACTGACCGATCGAACGTGTCGAAGGAAATCCTCGACCAGCACTACGACGAGCGTACTGAGCGCGAAAAAATGCAGATTCGCCGTGACTTCATAGAGGGGATGTAGTCGGATGATACACTCCATTCCACGCGGAAACGGTGCGTCTTCTACCATAGCCTCGGCAGGCACCCGTATTGAGCAAGCCCCCGCGAGTCCACTACCGTTTTGCGGCTGTGACCAGAGTTCTTCACTGCAAGGTAGGACTCTTCTAACAGCTAGATTCGAAACTTTTGGGCTAGACTCTTCGTTCTAAGTTCTCGTTTGTAGAGAA
>Ga0306907_1000272_pt1 | contig 24980 bp, 21 predicted proteins | sample AntRauTorcE11898_FD_190415 | JGI IMG/M metagenome (GOLD analysis project Ga0306907, IMG submission 190415) | Saline lake microbial communities from Rauer Islands, Antarctica - Metagenome Torckler E11 #898 (v2) (version 2) | ecosystem: Environmental > Aquatic > Non-marine Saline and Alkaline >... | reverse complement strand
CAGCGTGGCATGGGTGTTTCTCACCGCCGGGGTCGCGCTCGGCAGCTGGTGGGCCTATTACGAACTCGGCTGGGGCGGCTGGTGGTTCTGGGATCCGGTCGAGAACGCCTCGTTCATGCCCTGGCTCGTCGCCACGGCCCTCATCCATTCGCTGGCCGTCACCGAGAAACGCGGGGCGTTCAAGAGCTGGACCGTGCTGCTGGCCATCACCGCCTTCGCACTGTCACTGCTGGGGACGTTCATCGTGCGATCCGGCGTGCTGACCTCCGTGCATGCATTCGCCACGGATCCGACGCGGGGCGTGTTCATCTTGGGATTCCTCGGCGTCGTCGTCGGCGGCAGCCTGGTGTTGTACGCGCTGCGCGGCCCGCAGACGCTGGGCGGCAGCCGTTTCGAGGGCGTCTCGCGCGAGACCTTCCTGCTCGGCAATAACGTTATCCTGATCGTGAGCATGCTCACGGTCCTGCTGGGCACGCTCTACCCGCTGGTCGTGGAGACGCTCGGCTTCGGCAAGCTCTCGGTCGGGCCGCCGTACTTCAATCTGGTGTTCGTACCGTTGATGGTCCTGCTGCTCGCACTCGTGGGGATCGGTTCGATGGTGCGCTGGAAGCGGGACAGCTTTGCGCGCCTGTGGGCCCACCTGCGCTACGCGCTTGCCGCCAGCGTCGTGCTCGGCATCGCCATGGCCGCTATGGTCGGTGGCGGCAGTATCGAATGGGGCGTCGTGCTCGGCCTCGGCCTGGCCGTGTGGGTCGTACTCGGCAACATCCAGGCGGTCCGGAACCAGCTCTCGGGCCAACGCGACACGTTTTCGGCACTGCGGCGTCTGCCGGCGGGCATATACGGGATGACGCTTGCGCATATCGGCCTCGCCGTAACCGTGGTGGGCATCACCATATCGAGCGCGTACAACATCGAGTCACGGCTGCGGATGGAACCCGGTGACACCGCGGAGATGGCCGGCTATACGATCCGCTTTGAGGGAGTGAAGCAGGTTCGGGGACCGAACTACCGCTCTTCCACCGGCGACTTCGTCGTCAGCCGTGAAGGCAATACGGTCACGACGCTCCGTCCGGAGAAGCGCTTCTATGCATCGGGCGGCCAGCCCATGACCGAAGCGGGCATCGATCCCGGGTTCACGCGCGATCTGTATGCCTCGCTGGGTGAGTCGCTCGACGACAGTGGCGCCTGGAGCGTGCGGCTGTATCACAAACCTTTCGTCCGCTGGATCTGGCTCGGTGCCGCGCTTATGGCGCTCGGGGGACTGATCGCCGTCACCGACCGGCGCTATCGCTCCCGGCGGCGCCAGGAGACCGGAATGAGCGCCACCCAGCCGGCCGGGGCCTGAGCCATGCTGCGCGCACGGTATCTCATTCCGCTGGTACTTTTCCTCGTGATCGCCGTATTCCTCGCGGTCGGGCTCACCAAGGATCCCTCACGCGTTCCGTCGCCTCTGATCGGCAAGCCCGTCCCGGACTTCGAACTGCCCCGACTCGAAGCGAACGCGGGACGCATCGGCCCCGAGGCCATGCAGGGCGAAGTCTGGCTGCTGAATATCTGGGCAACCTGGTGTGTCGGCTGCCGCGAGGAACACCATGTACTCATGGAAGCGGCTTCGCGCAATGGCGTCCGTATCCTCGGGCTCGACTACAAGGACGAGCGCGGCGCGGCACTGCGATGGCTGGATCAGCGCGGGGACCCCTATTTCGCGAGCGCATTCGATCCAGAGGGACGGGTGGGGATCGATCTCGGCGTCTATGGCGTGCCCGAGACCTACGTCATCGATGCCGATGGGATCATCCGCCACAAAACGATCGGCCCGGTGTCGATGAAGGACCTGGAACAGGAAATTCTGCCGCTCGTCCGGCGCCTGCAGATGGGCGCGGACTCATGAGCGCGGCATGGCGCACCATGATCGCCGGCGCGCTGGCCGCCGGCATGGCCGGACCGCTGATCGCGGGCGACTCGATCCGTGAATTCGAGAATCCGGCCGAGGAGAATCGCTACCGCGATCTGCTGGAGGAGGTGCGCTGCCTCGTGTGCCAGAACCAGTCGCTGGAGAGTTCCGACGCCGAACTCGCGCAGGATCTGCGCAACGAGGTCTATCGCCTCGTGGTGATCGAGGACCGTTCCCGCGAGGAGGCGGTCGATTTCCTGACGCAGCGCTACGGCGATTTCGTCCTCTACCGCCCACCGATGCAGCCCTCGACCTGGCTGCTCTGGTTCGGGCCGGCGATCCTGCTGGTCCTGGGGGGCGGCATTGCGGCCATGATCGTACGCCAGCGCACGGAATCCCGCCCGCTTACCACCGAGGAGCACGAGCGCGCCCGGCACCTCCTCAGTTCCGACGATGACGGCCCGGAGGCCCGATGACCGCATTTATCCTGCTTGCGCTGATGATGACGCTACTGGCGATCGGCGCGGTCGTCTGGCCCCTGCGGACAAGACGCGCGAGAAGACGCCGGGATGACGACGCCGGGCTGGATATCTACCGCGAGCGCGATGCCGAACTCGTGCGCGAACACCAGCGCGGTAATCTGAACGACGCCGAGTTCGCCGAGGCCCGCGAGGAACTGGAACGCGAACTGCTCGACGCCACCCCGGAGCAGGCCGCTGGCGGCGCCGCCAAGGGTCGCGACCGGTCGCTGGCGACCCTGCTGGGCGCCGCCGCCACGGTACCGGCGGTCGCGGTCGCCGCCTACCTCGCGACAGGCAGCCCCAGCCTGATCGATGGTGGTCAATCCGGAGGGCTCTCACCCGCGCAGGTCGAAAGGTTCCGCAGCATGGGTCCGGAGCGTCGTATCGCCGAGCTCGAACCGGTGGTGCAGCGGCAGCCGCAGGCCACCCGCGCCTGGATCCTGCTTGCGCAGGCCTATCGCGCCACTGAGCGCTATGGCGATGCCGTCAGTGCCTATGCGCGGGTGCAGTCACAGGGGGAACCCGACCCGTGGCTCATGGCTCGCCAGGCCGAGGCGCTCCTGTTGGCAAACGGGCGGCGGTTTACGAGCAGTGTCGAGCGCCTGGTACAACGCGCACTGGACCTCGACGACAGTAACCCTCTGGCACTGATGCTCGCCGGCCATGCCGCCATGGCGCGCGGCGATGACGAGCAGGCGGTCGGGCACTGGCGCCGGCTCGCCGAGGATATGCCCGCCGACAGTGAGAACCGGGCGATGCTCGAACGCCTGATCGCCCAGGCGCAGGGCGAGGACGCAACCTCGGCATCGGCGTCGACACCGTCGACCGAGTCCAACGGCAATACGCCCGACGAGGGTAGTGACGCCGCCGTTACGGTACGCGTTTCACTGGCATCGTCGCTGGCGGATGCCGCCCCGGCTGGAACCACAGTGTTCATTTTCGCCCGCCCGGCCGATGCCAATGGCGGCGGCGCGCCACTCGCCGTGCAGCGCACGACCGTCGATGCGTTGCCAGCCGAAATCACGCTCACCGACGCCAACGCGATGACTCCGAATCAGTCGCTCTCCCAGGCCGATCGGGTCCGGGTCACCGCACGCGCATCCCTGCAGGGCGGCGTAATGCCGCGGAGCGGTGATCTCCAGGGGGAAAGCGGCACCGTCGAAGTGTCCGCGAATGCGCGCGCCACGATCACGATCGACCAGCGCATCCCCTGAAGTCCGCGCGTGCAGCGAGCGGACCATACCCTGACGGTCATCCCCCGATCCGCTCGCCCTCGGGAGACTCGGCGCCGCTGTCACCAGGACTGCGCCCAGCGTGCCGGTCTCGCCCCGAGCCCCACCATGTCAGGAGCGGCTTCACGCTTACCCCATGGCACAGGATGGAGAGCGTCACGACGATGAGCGTGATGTGGAGCAGTTCCAGGGCGATTTCTTCCAGCAGACCGTGCTGGATGGCGTACATAAGGTAGTACAGCGAACCGATACCACGCACGCCGAACCAGCCGGTGAGCACCCGCAAACGCAACGGCATATGTCGGACCGGCAATGTGAGCAGTACGGCGAGCGGCCGCGCGGCCAGGAACAGGAACAGCGCGGTGGCGACCGCTCGCCAACTCCACGAGTCGAGAAACAGACTACCCCCGAGCAGCAGCACGAGTACGACCTCGGACAGCCGCTCGAGCTGCTCATTGAAACCGAGCGAGTTGTCGGTCACGCGCGGCGCATCGGCGACATCCGGGGACTGCCGCGGCGCGAGCGGATCCATGGCGCGATTGATCAGGCGATGTTCAGTCTCGCGCAGCGACACCGCCGCGAAAAATACCGCCAGGAATCCCCAGGCATCGATCAGGACGCCCAATCCGTACACCGTCCCGATGAATCCCAGTGCGATGAAATCGTGCATCAACCCGACGTCTCGTCCGCGTCGGCGCAGCATCGCGATCCCATGCGCCAGCGCCGCACCGGCGACGATCCCGAGCGCGATCCCGGCAGTTGTGGCCCATACAAGATCGACGGCGAACCAGCGCCAACCACCGGCGCCAAGCTCGTGCAGTCCGAGCAGCCCCAGACCGAGCATGACCACGGGGAATGCCGAGCCGTCATTCATGCCCGCCTCGCAGGTCAGCGAGAAACGCAGGCGGTCCCGATCCCCCGGGTGACGTGTCTGGACCTCCGTGGCGAGAACCGGATCCGTCGGCGCAAGGATACCGGCCAGTAGCACCGCCGCCCCGATGGGCAACCCCAGGATATACCACCCGAAGGCGGTCATCAGCGTTGCCGTGACCGCCATCGCCGCGAACGCGAGCAGGACCGGCGCCCGCCAACGCACCGCCGTCACGGGGACCGGCATCTTCATACCGGCCGTGAACAGCGACAGCAGCACGGCCACTTCGGTGATGATTCGCAGCAGCCCGGCCTCTTCCAGGGGATTGAAATGGAACAGGTGCAGGATGCTCGGACCGACGAGAACGCCGGCCAGCAGATACACGATCGCAGTCGTGACAGGCAGTCGGCGAACGACGCCCGCGGTCAGCCCGAGCGCCAACAGCAGCGCGCCGACAAGCAGGAACCACACGGCAGTGGACATGCAGGTACCTCTACGTTCTTCATTCAAGCCGGCTGAATGTAGAGGCCCATCCGGAGACTGTCACTGTTGCCGAGTGGCAACACCGGGAAAGTCGTTCGATGGTGCAACCGTCAGCCGCGGAACAGCCGTGCTGCCGCTTCCGGATTCGACGGGAAATACCAGTGAAGAAAAGAAGCGACGAGTCCGCCGTCACGGAATACGGCCTCGGCCGCGCCGCGGCCGCGCGGGTTGGTCGCGTGGCCAATGGCCTCCGGGGCGGAATCGAGCCGCGCGTGATGGAATGTGTGGCCGCGCAACGCTCCCGCCGGGAGTTCGAACTCCTGCATGCCCAGAGCGGTCAACCGCGGCTCCATATGCGCTTCGCCGGCGAGCAGTCCGACCATCGGGTACGGTGCCTCTTCCAGCGGCGTCAGCCGGTCGAGAAGCCAAAGCATACCGCCGCATTCGGCAACGATCGCTCCCCCGGTGTCGTGAAAAGCCCGCACTGCCCCTTTGAGGGATTCGTTGGCCGCAAGTCCCGCTGCATGGAGCTCCGGATAGCCGCCCGGAAGATACAGCGAGTCGACGTTCGCCGGCAGATCGCGGTCGGCAAGCGGCGAGAAGAACTCGAGTTCCGCTCCCAGCGACTCGAGCAGATCGAGATTGGCACGGTATACGAAGCAGAAAGCGGCGTCCCGGGCGACGCCAATGCGAACGCCGTCCAGACGGATCGCGGACTCGGGTACCGGATCCTCGGCGGTCGGAAAAGTGCCGGACGCCAAATTCGCCGGCAGCAGCGGCTCGAGTTGCCCGGCTGCCCGCTCGAGGCGCTGATCGAGATCGTCGAGTTCACCGGCCAGAACGAGGCCAAGATGCCGCGAGGGCAGTTCGACGGCCTGATCGCGCCGCAACGCGCCCCACAACGGTATGTCGGCCGGCATCGATTCGGCGAGGAAGTCGCCGTGGCCCGCGCTGCCGGTGCGGTTGGCGATTACGCCTGCCAGGCGGATACCTTCCCGGAATTGATCGAGTCCGTGGACGATGGCGCCAAACGTCTGGGCCATCGCCGAGGCATCGATGACGGCAAGGATGGGCACACCGAAACGTTCGGCGAGATCGGCGCTCGACGGGTTACCGTCGAACAATCCCATCACGCCCTCGATCACGATCAGGTCCGCTTCGCCCGCCGCTGCATGCAGCCGGCGGCGACAGTCGCCCTCGCCGCCCATCCACAGATCCAGTTGATAGACCGGACGCCCGGTCGCGCATTCGAGGATGGTCGGGTCGATGAAATCGGGCCCGGTCTTGAACGCCTGCACGCGCAGTCCCCGGTTCCGCCAGGCACGCGCGAGCGCCGCGGTGACCGTGGTCTTGCCCTGCCCCGAGGCGGGCGCGGTCACCAGGACCGCCGGACATGTGCGGGTTGTCGATTGATGCATTCAGGTTGCCCTTCGCGATCGATATAGGGACATCCGGTAACGAAACGGCCCGGCACCACACAATGCGGGGCCGGGCCGTTATCACGGTTCAGACCCGGCAGTGCCGGGTCAGGGGCATCGCCTCAGTTGCTCGGCTCAAAGACCTTTTCGGTCGTGATTTCCCCGTCACGGATCACCCAATGGGCGAACGTGCCGCTGACATCGCCGTTGTCATCGAAGTCCACGGACCCCGAAGCGCCGCTGTAGTTGATGTCCTGACCGTCGGCGAGCAGTTCCATCGCCTTGTTCCATTCACCGGGCAGGATCTGCTCACCCGGGGGATTCGCGACATCGCGCAGTGCATCGCGCACCGCCTCGCCGTCGGTGCTGCCGGCCGCCTGCGCCGCCAGCGCGAGCACCCAGGTCGCATCGTACGCGGTGTCGATGAACGGCTTCGGCGGGACCTCACCGTATTCGCCCTCGTAGGCGCTGCGGAAATGCTCCGCGGAATCGGTGTCGGTCATCGCCTGCGGTGCCGTGCCGAAACTGCCCTCGAGTACCTCGGCGCCGAGAGAGTCGATGATCTCGGGCGCCTTCAGGCCATCCGTGAACACGAAACGATCGAAGTGACCGCCCTCGAGCGCCTGGCGGAGGATCGTGATGCCGCTCTCCGGATAACCGATGACGACCAGCGCCTCCGGATCGCCGTTGGCGGCCCCGGAGACCTCACCCCGGTACGAGGCATTACCCTGCTCGAAGGCATTGCGCTGCTCGACGCTACCACCGTGCTCTTCAAAGGCGGCTTCAAAGCTGTCCGCGAGTCCCTCGCCGTAGTCGTTGTTGACGTAGAGAATCGAGACGTTCGACAGACCGTTCTCGGCCACGACCTCAGCCAGCGCCCGCCCCTGGAAGGCGTCCGACGGCACGGTCCGGAACATGAAATCGTCGTCGTCGAGGTCCGTAATAACCGGCGAGGTCGAGGCGCCCGAGATCTGCGGGATCCCTTCCTTGCTGGTCACGCTCTGGGAAACCGGGATCGTAACGCCCGAAGACAGCGCGCCCACGATGCCGGAAACGCCGTCGATGGAAACCAGTTGCTTCGCGGCATCGATTCCGGACTGCGGGTTGGTCTGCGTGTCGCCGAGCTCGATCTCCATATTCTGTCCGAGCACGCCGCCCGCCTCGTTGATCTCCTTCGCGGCCAGTTCGATACCGTTGAGCGAGGTCTGGCCATAGGCCTGAAGATCGCCCGTCATCGGCATGAGCGCACCCAGCTTGAGGGGGCCGTCGTCCGCCTGTACGGCCGTGCCGCCGACGATCATGACGGCTGCGGTAGCCGCGATCGTCGCCGTGCGGCGAACGGCGCGCCGGCGATGGGGGGTGCTGATCGACATCGTGGACCTCCACAGTGTTGTTTTTGGTGGCTCGACATTCTTGGCGGACGGACGCCCGGGTGTCAACGTAAACGCCCGCCATTGCGGAAGCGGAGCGGGATTACCCCTTCCCTCGCGGTTTAAAGAGTACTAGAATCGTACCCAATTAGACGCGGTCTAAGACCAAGTCCAAAGGGGGCGCATGCTCAGGGTCAGCAAGCTGACGGATTACGCGACGGTCGTACTGGCCGCGATGGCCCGCGATCCCGAGCGGATATACACCGCGGCGGATCTGTCCGAACAGACCCGACTGGGACGGCCCACGGTAAGCAAACTGCTGAAGCAGTTCGCGCGCGCGGGCCTGCTCAGGTCCTACCGCGGAGCGCACGGAGGCTACGCCCTGGCCGTGGCGCCGGAGGACATCAGCGCCACACGCATCATCGATCTGGTCGAAGGGCCGATGGCGATGACCGAATGCGGGCTCAGTGACCGGCACTGCGAGCTCGAAGACGTATGTGCCGTCGGCCATCACTGGCAGCGGATCAATCGGGCCATCCGGGCGGCCCTGGAAGAAATCAGCCTGGCGGATCTCGCGGCGCCGACCACGGTGCCGCTGCAGCGTTTCGACCTGCGGCGCGCGGTCACCGGCGAACTCGAGATCAACCACTAGCAGCGGAGTCGATCGATCATGGCGGCAAATGTCGAAGAATTCGTCACCCAGCGGTACAAGCAGGGTTTCATCACCGATATCGAGACGGACACGGTCCCGCCGGGCCTCAATGAAGACGTCATCCGGCTGATCTCGCACAAGAAGGGCGAACCCGAGTTCATGCTGGACTGGCGCCTCAAGGCCTACCGGCACTGGCTCACGATGACGGAACCGACCTGGGCGCACGTGCATTATCCGCCGATCGATTTCCAGGATATCTCCTACTACTCGGCGCCCAAGTCGCGCGAACAGCAGAACGCCGAGGCGCCGCAGAGCCTCGACGAGGTCGATCCAAAGTTGCTGGAGACCTACGAGAAGCTCGGCATTCCGCTGCATGAGCAGGAGAAGCTGGCGGGCGTGGCCGTGGATGCGGTCTTCGACAGTGTGTCCGTAACCACGACCTTCAAGGCGAAACTCGCCGAGGCGGGCGTCATCTTCTGTTCGATGTCCGAAGCGCTGCAGGAACACCCGGAGCTGGTCGAGCAGTATATCGGCAGCGTCGTGCCGCACACGGACAACTTCTACGCGGGGCTCAACTCGGCCGTCTTCACCGACGGGTCCTTCGTGTACGTCCCGGAAGGCGTCACCTGCCCGATGGAACTGTCGACCTACTTCCGCATCAACGAGGCGAAGACCGGTCAGTTCGAGCGGACGCTGATCATCGCCGAGAAGGGCTCTTACGTGAGCTACCTCGAGGGCTGTACCGCCCCCCAGCGCGACGAGAACCAGCTCCACGCCGCCGTGGTCGAGCTGATCGCGCACGAGGACGCGACCATCAAGTACTCGACGGTCCAGAACTGGTATCCGGGCGACGAAGAGGGCAAAGGCGGCATCTACAACTTCGTGACCAAGCGCGGGGATGCCCGGGGCGATCGCTCCAAGATCACCTGGACCCAGGTCGAGACCGGATCGGCGATCACGATGAAGTATCCGAGCTGCGTGCTGACGGGCAACGACTCCGTCGGCGAGTTCTACTCGGTCGCCGTCACCAGTAACTACCAGCAGGCCGACACCGGCACCAAGATGATCCATGTCGGGCGCAACACGCGCAGCACGGTGGTCGCCAAGGGTATCTCCGCGATGCACGGCGAGCAGTCGTACCGCGGGCTGGTGAAAATCCTGCCGAGCGCCACCGGTGCCCGGAACTACACGCAGTGCGACTCGATGCTCATCGGTGACCAGTGCGGCGCGCACACCTTCCCGTATATCGAGGTGAAGGAGCCCGGCGCCGTGGTCGAGCACGAGGCCTCGACCTCCAAGGTCAGCGACGAGCAGCTGTTCTACTGCCGCCAGCGCGGCATCTCCGAGGAAGACGCGGTCAACCTGATCGTCAACGGCTTCTGCAAGGACGTCTTCCGCGAGCTGCCGATGGAATTCGCGGTCGAGGCGCAGGCGCTGCTCGGCGTGACGCTCGAGGGCGCGGTCGGCTGAGGCCACGCGGCAAGAAAAGATACCTGTGGGAGCGAGCTTGCTCGCGATAGTGCCTTCCAGAGAGCCAATCGCGATCAAGCTCGCTCCCACAGCCAGAGAATTGTGAATTCGGGGTACGCCCCACCGGATCAAGGAGAAGCGACTTTCATGACTGAACCGATGCTGAAAATTACCAACCTGCACGCGAGGGTCGAGGACGCCGAGATCCTTCGCGGCCTGAACCTCGAGGTCAATGCCGGCGAGGTGCACGCGATCATGGGGCCGAACGGCTCCGGCAAATCGACGCTGGCGCATATCCTCGCCGGGCGGGACGATTACGAGGTGACCGAGGGCTCGGTGACCTACAAGGGCCAGGATCTGCTGGACATGGAACCGGAGGAGCGGGCGCACGAGGGCGTGTTCCTCGCGTTTCAGTATCCCGTGGAAATCCCGGGCGTGAACAACGTCTATCTGCTCAAGTCGGCCCTGAACGCCAAGCGCAAGCATCAGGGACTGGACGAGATCGACTCGGTCGATTTCCTGACCGACGTCAAGCAGAAGATGAAGCTCATGGGCATGGACGACAGCTTCCTCAAGCGCTCCGTCAACGAGGGCTTCTCGGGCGGCGAGAAAAAGCGCAACGAGGTGTTCCAGATGATGGTGCTGGAGCCCGAGCTGTGCGTGATGGACGAGACCGATTCGGGCCTCGACATCGACGCGCTCAAGATCGTCGCCAAGGGCGTCGAGCAGATGCGCAGCCCGGACCGCGCGATCGTGCTGGTTACCCATTATCAGCGCCTGCTGGATCACATCCAGCCCGACCGCGTTCACGTGCTGGCACGCGGGCAGGTGCTGAAATCCGGTGACAAGCAACTGGCGCACGATCTCGAAGAGCACGGTTACGACTGGATCCGCTACGAGGAGGCCGAGTCCGCATGAAGGCCGTTGACGACACTGCAAGCCGACTGCTCGAGCGTTTCCAGGGCGAACGGCCGGGCGACGCGAGCGAGTGGATCGCGGGCCTGCGGCGGGACGCGACGGCGCGTTTCGCCGAAATGGGTCTGCCGAATCAGCGCATCGAGGACTGGAAATACACCAGCACCAAGCCCATCGCCAAGCGCGATTTCGCCCGCCCGGACGCCGCCGGTGCCACCGCCGACGCCGACCGGATCGAGGCCCTGCGCATCCCCGGTCTGGAGGCGCACCGGCTGGTGTTCATCAACGGTCACTACGCCGCGGCCCTGTCCGACGGTGAGATCAGCGATGACGCCGTACGGGTCCGCAGCCTCGCAAAGGTCCTGGCCGACGATCCGGACGCCCTGAAGGACCGGCTCGCCGATGCGGCGCCGGCCGATTTCAGCGGCTTCACCGCGCTCAACACGGCCTTCGCCGAAGACGGCGCCGTGATCGAGATCGCGGCCGATCGCCGGGTCGAACGCCCGATCGAGCTGTTGTTCGTGTCGATGGCGCGGGACGAACCGGTTGCCGCCCACCCGCGCGTCCTGATCGACGCCGCCCATCACGGCGAGGCGACGATCATCGAGCACTATGTCGGCATGGATGATCCACAGAACCTGACCAATGCCGTCACCGAGGCCCGCCTCGCGGAAGGTGCCCGGATCGCGCATTACCGGGTCCAGCGTGAGAGCCGCAAGGGCTTCCATATCGGCAGCCTGCACGTGAACCAGGCGGGCAACAGCCGGCTGGAGCAGCACAACGTGCAGATCGGCGCGGCGCTGTGCCGGACCGACATCAACACGGCCCTGAACGCCGAGGGCGCGGAGACGCTGTACAACGGCCTCTACCTGGTCAACGGTCGCCAGCACGTCGACACGCATACGCGGATCAACCACAACAAACCGAACACGACCAGCGAAGAGGCCTATCGCGGCATCCTCGACGGCCACGCCCGCGGCGTCTTCAACGGCCGCGTCTATGTGGCACCGCATGCGCAGAAGACGGCGGCCTACCAGTCGAACGATAACCTGCTGCTCTCGGGCAAGGCCGAGATCGATACCAAGCCCGAACTCGAGATCTACGCCGACGACGTCGTCTGCACCCATGGGGCGACGGTCGGGCAGCTCGACACGCAGGCGCTGTTCTACCTGCGGTCACGCGGCGTCGACCACGAGACCGCGCGCGGGCTGCTGCTGTATGCCTTCGCCGAAGCGGCCATCGAGCGCATGAGCATCGAGCCGCTGCGCGACTGGCTGCAGGGCTTTGTCATCGACGAACTGCCGCACGCGGAGCGTCTGCAGGAATTCGTATGAGCGCCGTCACCGACACCGCAGCCGCCGGGCCGCTCGATATCGAGCGGCTGCGGGGCGATTTCCCGATCCTTCGGCAAGAGGTCGGGGGCCACCCGCTCGTGTACCTGGACAATGCGGCGACCTCGCAGAAACCGGCCGCCGTGATCGAGGCGATCGACCGCTATTACCGCGAGACCAACGCGAACATCCATCGCGGAGTCCACACGCTCGCCGAGCGCGCCACTGCCCAGTACGAGGACGCGAGGGCGAAGATCGCCGGGTTCATCAATGCCGCGGAATCGCGTGAGGTCGTGTTCACGCGCGGCACCACCGAATCCGTCAATCTCGTGGCCCAGGCCTGGCTGCGGCCGCGCCTCGAACCCGGCGACGAGATCCTCGTCTCGGAAATGGAGCACCATTCCAATATCGTGCCGTGGCAGCTCGTCGCCGAAGCGACCGGCGCGACGATCCGGGTGATTCCATTCGATGATGACGGGGTTCTGCAACTCGACGAGTTCGAACGCCTCCTTGGGGAACGGACACGGCTGCTGGCCATCGGCCATGTCTCGAACGCCCTCGGGACCGTCAACCCGGTCAGTGACATGATCGCGACCGCCCATGCGCACGGGGTTCCGGTACTGGTGGATGGCGCCCAGTCAGTGCCCCATTTCGCGGTCGACGTGCACGCGCTGGACGCCGATTTCTACTGCTTCTCGGGGCACAAGATGTTCGGGCCAACGGGGATCGGCGTGCTCTACGGGAAGGCGGATTTCCTGGAAGCGATGCCGCCCTGGCAGGGCGGCGGTGAGATGATCACGAAGGTCAGCTTCTCCGGCAGCGAATTCCAGGTCATCCCGCACCGCTTCGAGGCGGGCACCCCGAATATCGCCGGAGCGGTCGGACTCGGGGCGGCGGTCGATTATATCGAAGGCATCGGGATCGACCGCATGGAGGCCCAGGAGGCCGATGTACTCGCCTACGCGCACGAGCGGGCCCGGGAGATCGAGGGTCTGCGGATCATCGGAACCGCCCCGGAAAAGGCCGGCGTGCTGTCCTTCGTCATTGACGGCGTTCATCCGAACGACCTCGGCATGCTGATCGACCAGGAGGGCGTGGCGATCCGCACCGGCCATCACTGCGCCATGCCGGCGATGGCGCATTTCGGACTCGCCGGAACTGCGCGCGCATCGTTCGCGTTTTACAATACCCGCGCGGACGTCGACCGTTTGATCGAAGGCATCGCGAACGTCCGCGCGATGCTCGCCTGAAGGACTGACGACCATGATGCAGGGTTACGAACCGATCACGCTCTCGCGCGGCGTCCAGGCCATCCGCGTGCCATCCGGCGACCGCATCATCCTGCCCAAGGGCATGCAGGTCATCATCACCCAGGCCCTGGGCGGCAGCTTCACCGTCAATATCGGCGGCAATCTCGCGCGGATCGCGAACGAGGACGCCGATGCGATCGGTCGTGAACCGATGGAGGGTCCCGCGGTTCCCGAGAACCCCAGCGACGAGGACATCCAGGCCGCGGTCTATCGCCAGCTCGAGACCTGTTACGACCCCGAGATCCCGATCAATATCGTCGATCTCGGACTCGTCTACGACTGCGATGTCCGGCGTGCCACGGATGCGAGCTGGTACGTCGAAATCCGCATGACCCTGACGGCGCCCGGCTGCGGCATGGGCGACGTCATCGCCGACGACGTCCGCTACAGCGTCGAACTGATCCCCGGCGTCGAGCAATGCGATGTCGAACTCGTATTCGAGCCGCCGTGGGGCCCCGACATGATGTCCGAGGCCGCACGCCTGCAGACGGGCATGATGTAGTGCCTGCGAAGTAACCGTGAAATACCATCATGGGTAAGCGCCGCACGTACGGCGGCCGGCGCCCGGTCGATCTCTGGCGCGGGCAGCGCGAGCACGCAACGACAACACCAACCGGCGAGAGCGATCCGATGTCTGACTGGACGGATGTCGCGAAAAAGGACGAACTGCTGCCCGGTGAATACCGCGTGATCGACGTCGACGATGTCGATATCGTGGTGTTCAACATCGAGGGCGAGTTCTACGCCCTCGAGGACGTCTGCACCCACGACGGCGCGGAACTCTCCGGCGGCGAAGTCGAGGACGACTGCATCGTCTGCCCCCGCCACGGCGCAAAATTCTGCATCAAGACCGGCGAGGCCCTCACCCCGCCCGCCTACGAACCGACCGAGACCTTCCCCGTTCGCGTCAACGACGAAGGCTGGATCCAGGTCCGCGATCCGCGCTGGGATTGAGCCATTTGCGGCTCAATCGATCTCCCCGATTCGTCGCACAAGCGCTTTCTGGTCGTCCGTCAGCGGTACTGACTGGAGGGGCCGCCCCTGAACCTGGACGATGACGGAGATAGCGGTGGCCTTGCACTCGCCGTTGGCGAAGATGGCATGGCCAAGGTGGAAAGAGCTCCCGCCAATATGGCGCACGGCGGTGCCGATATCTACGGTGCCGGGGTAGTACAGTTCCTCGATATAGTCGGCCGCGATATGGGCGAGGACGAAGACCGGGCCGTGTTCGCGGTCCGCCGGCGGGCGGCCGAGCTGCTCGAGGAAGGCCACCCGTCCCGTCTCGAAGAAAACCATGTAGGCCACGTTGTTCACATGCCCGAGCACGTCGAGGTCGCCGAAACGGATGATGTCCTGACGCCACAGGCTGTGTGTGTCGGGATTCATCAGTGCCTCACGCTCGGCGGCGGGATCAGGTACGTACATGCTTCGCTCCTCTGCCAGGTTCTGACGACCGCGAAACGATATCACGCCCGGAGGATTTGACCGCGATGGAACTCCATACCCGCGTAGCTGGCAACGGACCGGCCCTCGTGCTGCTGCACGGTCTGTTCGGATCGAATGAAAACCTGGGCGGCGTAGCCCGGGCATTGGCAGACCGCTACACCGTCTACGGCATGGACCTGCGCAACCACGGACGCTCGCCGCACGCCGACTCGATGGATTACGCCGAAATGGCCGCGGATGTACGCGACACGCTGGACGCGTACGGACTCGATGCGGCGACGGTTCTTGGCCATTCACTCGGCGGCAAGACGGCGATGGAACTCGCGCTGTCCGCGCCGGAACGCGTCAGTGCTCTGATCGTCGTCGATATCGCCCCGATCGTCTACGACCGGCGCCACGACCAGGAACTCGAGGCACTGCACGAACTCGACCTGAGCGCCATCCGTTCACGCGGCGATGCCGATGCCGCTCTCGCCGATCGGATCCCGAATCCGGCGATCCGTCAGTTCCTGCTCAAGAACCTCAGTCGCACGGACAATGGTTTCACCTGGCGCATCCCGCTCGAGACGATCCACGCCGAGTACGCGGAAATCGCCGCGACACCGCCGTCACAAGGCCCCTACAACGGTCCCGTCCTGTTCATCCGCGGCGGCAACTCCGACTACCTACCGGAGGAAGCGGAACCGGCGATCCGCGAACGCTTCCCCGACGCCCGCATCGAAACCATCCCCGACGCCGCCCACTGGGTCCATGTCGATGCGCCCGAGGCCTTTCTCGAAGTACTGAATGGATTTTTGAACCACGAATGAACCCCGCCTCGTAGCCCGGATGGAGTGAAACGGAATCCGGGACGTCGACGTCCCGGATTCCGGCTTCGCCTGCATCCGGGCTACGGAACTGTGGTTCAGATTTTCGACATTGTCCTCGATCGCTTATCAGCGTAGCTCCCGGGATACCAAACCGCCCAAGAGCCCATTCGCGTTTATTCGCGTTCATTCGCGGTTCCTCAAAAAAAAACGGGCGCCCGAAGGCGCCCGTAATCGAGGGAGTCACACCGCTTTGCGTGGTCAGGCGGTCACGGCCTCGGCGGTTGCCGAGTGCCGTTCGAACACCAGGCCATCGGGCCCCGCATCCACGTGGATGGTGTCGCCCGGGGCGAAGCGGCCACCGAGGATCTCCTGGGCCAGCGGGTTCTCCAACTGCTGCTGGATGGCCCGCTTGAGCGGCCGGGCGCCGTAGACCGGATCGAAACCGGCCTCTCCCAGGTGATCCAGCGCCGCGGCGCTGAGTTCGATCGCCATGTCGCGTTCCGCCAGACGCTGGTGGAGATGGCCCATCTGGATGCCGGTGATCTCGCGGATCTGTTCGCGGCCCAGCGAATGGAACACCACCAGGTCGTCGATCCGGTTGATGAATTCCGGCCGGAACGACTTGCCGACGATCTCCATGACCGATGACTTGAGGGCATCGTAATCGCCCTGCCCGGCCATCTCCTGGATGACATCGCTGCCGAGGTTCGAGGTCATGATCACCACGGTGTTACGGAAATCCACCGTGCGCCCGTGCCCATCAGTCAGCCGGCCGTCATCGAGCACCTGCAGCAGGATGTTGAATACGTCCCGATGCGCCTTCTCGATCTCGTCCATCAGGATGACCGAGTACGGCTTGCGACGGACGGCCTCGGTCAGATAGCCGCCTTCCTCGTAGCCGACATAGCCGGGCGGCGCGCCGATCAGACGGGCCACGGAGTGCTGCTCCATGAACTCCGACATGTCGATGCGCACCATCGATCCCTCGGTATCGAAAAGGAAATGCGCCAGCGCCTTCGACAGCTCGGTCTTGCCGACACCGGTCGGGCCGAGGAACAGGAACGAGCCATTGGGCCGATTCGGATCGGACAGGCCGGCCCGCGAGCGGCGGATCGCCGAGGCAACCGCATGCACCGCTTCGTCCTGGCCCACCACGCGCTCGGCCAGCACTTCCTCGAGCCGGTTGAGCTTCTCACGCTCGCCTTCGAGCATCTTCGATACCGGGATACCGGTCCAGCGCGAGACCACCTCCGCGACCTCTTCCTCGGTGACCTTGTTACGCAGCAGGCGTGATTCGCCCTGGTTCTCTTCCTGCGCCTGCACCTGTTCGAGCTGTTTCTCCAATTCCGGGATACGGCCGTACTGGAGTTCCGACATACGACCGAGATTGCCGGCGCGACGAGCTGTTTCCAGTTCCTGGCGGGCGCGTTCGAGTTCTTCCTTGATGTGGGTTTCGCCTTGCACGGCTGATTTCTCGGCCTTCCAGATTTCGTCCAGATCCGCGTACTCCTTCTCCAGGCGCTGGATCTCCTCATCCAGATTTTTCCGCCGTTTCTTCGAGGCCTCGTCGGACTCCTTCTTCATGGCCTCGCGTTCGATCTTGAGCTGGATCAGGCGCCGCTCGAGGCGGTCCATCTCCTCCGGCTTGGAGTCGATCTCCATGCGAATCCGCGATCCGGCCTCGTCGATCAGGTCGATGGCCTTGTCCGGCTGCTGGCGATCAGTGATGTAGCGCGTGGACAATTGCGCCGCGGCGATGATCGCGGGATCGGTGATCTGCACGCCGTGATGGACCTCGTAGCGCTCCTTGAGGCCACGCAGGATCGCGATCGTGTCTTCCACGTTGGGCTCGTCGACCAGCACCTTCTGGAACCGGCGTTCCAGCGCTGCGTCCTTCTCGATGTTCTTGCGGTACTCATCGAGCGTGGTCGCACCGATGCAGTGCAGTTCGCCGCGCGCGAGCGCCGGCTTGAGCATGTTGCCCGCGTCCATCGCGCCTTCGGCCTTGCCGGCGCCGACGACCATGTGCATCTCGTCGATGAACAGGATGATCCGGCCTTCTTCCTTGCCGATCTCATTGAGCACCGATTTCAGGCGCTCCTCGAACTCACCCCGGTATTTGGCACCGGAGAGCAGCGAACCGAGATCGAGCGACAGCAGGCGTTTGTCCTTCAGGCCTTCGGGGACTTCGCCGTTGACGATGCGCTGGGCCAGCCCTTCTACGATCGCCGTCTTGCCGACACCGGGCTCGCCGATGAGCACGGGGTTGTTCTTCGTGCGCCGCTGCAGCACCTGCACGGCCCGGCGGATTTCTTCGTCGCGGCCGATGACCGGGTCGAGTTTGCCCTGTTCGGCACGCTCCGTGACGTCGGTGCAATATTTCTCCAGTGCCTGACGCTGCTCCTCGGCGTTCGGGTCGTTGACGTTCTCGCCGCCACGGACGGTGTCGATCGATTTCTCCAGTGCGCCCTTGACCGCGCCATGTTCGCGCATGACTTCGCCAATCCGACCCTTGTCCTCGACCGCCGCCAGCGCGAACAGTTCACTCGAGATGTACTGGTCGCCACGCTTCTGGGCGAGCTTGTCGCACTGGTTCAGGAGCTTTGACAGATCGTTGGAGACATGGACTTCGCCCTCGGTCCCGGAGACCTTCGGCAGACGATCCATTTCGGCACCGAGCGCCGAACGCAGACCATTGACGTTTACGCCGGCGTGGGAAAGCAGATGACGGGTACTCCCGCCCTCCTGATCGAGCATCGCCACCAGCAGGTGAACGGGCTCGATGAACTGGTGATCGCGTCCGACCGCGAGCGACTGCGCGTCGGCCAGAGCCATCTGGAACTTGCTGGTCAGTTTATCCATCCGCATGGGTTCGACTCCCTCGGGCATTGCGTTGATACCTGATAAGTGCGGCCCTTGCAGGGAATTTCAAGACGCAGGTGGCAGGTGGCAGGTGGCAAACAGAGCGTAGGCCGGCTTGCGACCGGAGGGAGCCAGCCGGCGAACAAAGTGGGAACTCTCGTGTCAGGTCTGCCGGCTGTTGCCTGTCGGCAAATGCCGGCCTACGTCCTGAGGTCTGAGAGGTCAGGCAGGATCCAGCCAGGCGAGTGTGGCCATGCGGCCGGTGGGGCCGCCGGCGCGGCGGTACGAGAAGAACCTTTCCGGATCGCTCCAGGTGCAGAGACCGCCGCCCTCGATCGATGACACCCCACGGGCGCGCAGCTGGCGACGGGCGAGCTCCCAGAGGTCGGCGTGCCAGCGGTCACCGGCTCCCCTGCGAAAGGCCGGTGACGCGCCGGGGTCGACCTCCATGAGCGCGTCGCGGACCTCGGGGCCGATCTCGAATGCCGCGGGACCGATCGCGGGGCCCAGCCATGCGTGCAGATCGCCGGGAGGCACCGGCATGGCGTCGATCAGCGCCTCGATCACGCCGCTTGCGAGACCACGCCAGCCGGCATGGGCGACGCCGACGGCGCGACCATGCCGGTCGGCGACGGCGACCGGCAGGCAGTCGGCAGTGAGCACGGCGCACACGACGCCGGGACGGGCCGTCCACGCCGCATCGGCCTCGATCCGGTCGCGCTGCTCGTCCCCTCCCAGCTCGATACAGCGGCGACCGTGCACCTGGCGCAGCCAGATCGGCTCGCCCGGCAATTCCAGCAGACGCTGAAGCCGACGCCGGTTCGTCGTCAGTCCCGCCTGTTCCGCTTCAGCGGGCGCACCGAGCGTGAACGTCGACCAGTCTCCCGTACCCACCCCGCCGCGGCGTGTGGTCGCCAGGACACGGGTTGGCGAACCGGCGATCGCGCCCGGACCGAGCCAGGTGGCCGCCAGGTCAGACATGGGCGTTGAGATCGGCCTCCAGCCCGTCGAGCACGGCCTGGAAATCGGCCGGCACCGGGGCTTCCCAGGTACACCAGTCGCCGCGTTCCGGATGCGACATCTCGAGCCGGGCGGCATGCAGCGCCTGGCGATGGAGGGCCTGCAGGGCATCGCGCAGCGCCGGCGCCGGGGAGCGCGGCAACTGCGGACGGCCGCCGTACTGCGGATCGCCGACCAGCGGCAGGCCGACGTGCTGCATGTGCACGCGGATCTGATGCGTCCGCCCGGTCTCGAGCCGCACGCGGATATAGGCGTGTGCGCGATACTTACGCTCGATCCGGAAATGCGTCACCGCCGGCCGGCCGCCGGTACGAACGACGGCCTGGCGCTGGCGGTCGCGCGGATGCCGCCCGATCGGCGCGTCGATGGTGTCACCGGCCACGGGAACACCGGTTACGATCGCACGATACTCGCGCACGATGGCGCGATCGTGGAGTTGGGTGACCAGACGATTGTGTGCCGCCAACGTGCGAGCCACCACCATCAGGCCGGTCGTGTCCTTGTCGAGGCGATGCACGATCCCGGCCCGAGGCACGGCTGCAAGCGAGGGATCGTGATGCAGCAGGCCGTTCTGCAGCGTACCGCCACGATGCCCCGCCGCCGGATGAACAACCAGACCGGCCGGCTTGTTGACGACCAGGATCGCTTCATCCTCGTAGATAATCTCGAAGTCGACGTCCTCGGCCTCGGCGTCGAGGGTCGGGTCGACCGCCTCGGCGATTCCGGCATCGAGGACGACCGATTCGCCGCCGAGTACCAGCGTGCGCGGCGCGGGGCTCATGCCGTTGACGTGCAGATGGCCGGCCTTCAGCCACTCCTGCAACCGGGTGCGCGAATATTCCGGGTACAGGCGCGCGAGCGCACGGTCCAGGCGCTCGCCGGCCTGCCCCGGCGGGATATGACGAATGTCGGGTTCCTGGGTATCCATAGCCTCGGAAGCGTAGCCTGTTGTCGGGTATAATGGGAAGGTCATGTCGAAAATGAGTGCCAACATGCGCCGCTTCGCCCCGATCCTCGCGTTCCTCCTGGTCGTTTTCGCCGGTGGCTGTGCCTCCACGGACCACGATCCGACCGCCGAGTGGTCGAAGGAACGCCTCTACGAAGAGGCCAAACGATCGATGGAGGCCGGCTCGTTCCAGGACGCGATCGATTACTTCGAGAAGCTGGAAGCCCGCTACCCCTTCGGCCCGCTCGCCCTGCAGGCCCAGCTCGATATCGCCTATTCCTATTACCAGTTCGGCGAGGAGCAGTCGGCGATCGCGGCACTCGACCGCTTCATCAAACTGCACCCGACCCACGAGGGCGTCGCCTACGCCTATTATCTGCGCGGTCTTATCCGATACAACCGGGGACGCACCTTCGTCAACGACCTGTTCCCACGCGAGATGGCGCAGATGGATCAGGAGCGCCTGCAGCAGGCATTCGCCGATTTCCGCCGGGTCGTGGAGCAGCACCCGGAAACCCGTTACGCGGGTGACGCGCGTCAACGGATGATCTACCTGCGCAACGAGATGGCGCGGCACGAACTGGAGACCGCCCGCTTCTATTTCGGCCGCAGTGCCTACACCGCGGCCGTCAACCGGATTGAGTATCTGCTGTCCAACTACGATGGCGCACCCGCCGTGCCGGATGCCCTCGTCCTTCAGGCGCAAGCCTACGATCGCATGGGGCTGGACGACCTCGCGGCCGATTCACGACGCATCCTGCGCCACAACTGGCCAGATCATCCGGTTCCCGAGGCAGAGGGGGCCAGCGAGTCCTGAACGGCGCCCACCCGGTCACGACACCGGTGAGCGCCCCCTCCACTACATCGTATAGCGCGAGGTAATCGGGTAGCGCCGCTCGCGGCCAAAGGCCCGTGGCGAGACTTTGGGACCCGGCGCCGCCTGGCGGCGCTTGTACTCGCTTTTCACCAGCATCCGCGCCACCCGGCGCACCGTTTCCGGCTCGAAACCGGCCGCCGCGATATCCTCCACTGATTCATCGCGCTCGACCAGGGCTTCCAGAATCGGGTCGAGCACGTCGTACGGCGGCAGACTGTCGGAATCCGCCTGGTCGGCGGCAAGCTCGGCCGAAGGTTCCCGCGTCAGCACCCGCTCAGGGATAGCGGGGGACTGTCCGTTACGCCAGCGGGCGAGCGCATAAACGCGGGTCTTGCTCACGTCCTTTAGGGGCGCAAAACCGCCCGCCATATCGCCATACAGGGTCGCGTATCCGACCGCCATCTCGCTCTTGTTCCCGGTCGCCAGCACGATGGCGTTGTGCTTGTTCGCCAGCGCCATCAGCAGGAGCCCGCGGGAGCGTGCCTGGATGTTCTCTTCGGTAGTGTCCGCCGCCATGCCGGCGAACGGCTCAGCCAGGATGTCGAGAAAAGCCTCGTAAGCCGGTTCGATGGAGAGCGTCTCGCAGCGCACGCCCAGCAGCTCCGCTTCTTCGGCGGCGTCATCGAGACTCATTTGCGCCGTGTACCGCGAGGGCATCCGAACCGCGGTCACGCGCTCGGGCCCGAGGGCATCGGCGGCGACCGCCAGTACGAGCGCCGAATCGATGCCGCCCGACAGCCCTACGAAAACGCCCTCGAAGCCATTCTTGGTCACGTAATCGCGCACCGCCAGCGTGAGCGCACGATAGATCGACTCCGCCTGCACGTGCGGCTCAGGCGAAGCCGGCAACGGCTCGACCGGGCACAGTCCCGCCGCGGCGCTCCAGACGACGGCCGCGTCGGCCTCGACGAACGAGGGCAGATGGACCGTCGCATGGCCCCGGGCATCGATCGCGAAAGAATCGCCATCGAACACGAGGTCGTCTTGACCGCCGATCTGATTCACGTAGACCAGGGGACAGCCCGTTTCACGTACCCTCCGGCGGGCAACGGCAAGCCGCTCGGCGGGCTTATCGCAATGGTAGGGGGAAGCGTTTGGGCACACGATCAGCTCAGCCCCGGCAGCCGCGAGATCGCGGGCCGGCTCGATCTGCCAGATATCCTCGCAGATCATCAGTCCCAGCGTACGGCCGTCGATCGTGGCGGTCACGGCACGATCGCCCGCGCTGAAGTACCGCTTCTCGTCAAACACACCGTAGTTGGGCAGGCAGCGCTTTCGGACCACGGCGACACGCTCACCGCCATCCAGCAGCACGGCGGCGTTGTAGCAGGTCTCATTCTCGAACAGCGGCAAACCGGCGAGCACCGCGATACCGCTACCCTCGAGCTCGGCCGCGATCCGATCGATGGCCGCATCGATGCGCCCCGGCAGATCGGGGCGCAGCAGCAGGTCGTCCGGCGGGTATCCGAGCAGGCACAGTTCCGGGAACACGACCAGCCGCGCACCGTAACGTGCCTGCAGTTCCCATGCCCCGGCGATCACGCGACGGGCGTTGCCCTCGATATCGCCGACTACCGCATCGACCTGCGCCAGGCCGATCTTCAGGGGACCATCTGTCTGCTGCACGAACTATCTCCGCTGGAACCAGGACGGTGCGGATTGTGCGCCCCCGCGCCCGCCCGGCCAAGCTCCGACCTTGCCTGAACGGCGGGAAATCCCGAGACTACCGGCGCAATGACCGCGCAACGCATACAACTGATGCCCGATGAGCCAGGCGATCGGCCCGCCGGCCCGCTGTCGAGAGAAGACTGGGAGTCCATCCGCATCCTGAACAGCTACCGGCTGTTCATCGCGATCGCACTCCTCGCCGCATTCCTCGCGGATGTGCCCACAGTCGACTTCGGTGCGACAGCCCCACTGCTCTTCTACATTGCGGGCGCGCTGTACCTCGTTGCAGCCGTGGCGTTCGCCTGGACAATCCGGCACCGGATGCCGACCGCCCGGGTTCAGGCCTATCTTCACCTCTACACCGATCTCATCCTACTGGCCGTCGTAACCTATGCATCCGGGGGCGTCGCCAGCGGCCTCGGTACCCTGCTCGTGGTCCCCATCGCCGGGGCGGGCACCCTGCTTGTCGCGCGGCACGCACTGCTGGCGGCCGCGCTCGGCACGCTGCTCGTGCTCGCAATCGAGTCCGTGCGTGCGATCCGGATCGACGAGAGCGCCGCCGCCTGGCCGCAGGCGGCGCTGCTCGGCATTACCCTCTTCGCCGCTGCCCTGCTCGCGGCCGCCCTGGCACGGCGTTCGTCGGAGAGTGCGGAGATCGCCCGGCGCAGATCGGCCGACGTACAGCGCCTCTCCGCCCTGAACGAGCGGATCGTCCAGCACATGGAAGCCGGCATCCTCGTGGTCGACCGTACCGGGCGGATCTCACTCGCGAATGCGAGCGCCGGCGTCCTGCTGGACAAGCCCGACACGCTCACCGGCCGCCACCTGGAGGCAGTCGCCCCCGGCCTCGTCGGGGCCCTCGATATCTGGAGCCGCGATGGCCGGACAAGCCCGGAACCATTGACGCCCAGACCCGATTCCGATCGTCGGTTACAGGTCCAGTTCACTCCGCTCGGCGAACCCGGCACCCTGCTGTCGATCGAGGATGCCCGTTTTATCGAAGAGCAGGTCCAGCAACTCAAACTGGCCTCGCTGGGACGGCTTACCGCCAGTATCGCCCACGAAATCCGCAATCCACTCGGCGCGATCAGCCACTCCGCGCAGTTGCTGGAGGAATCGGAGTCGCTACCTGGTGCCGATCAGCGCCTGACCGGCATCATGCTCACCCACTGCAAGCGCGTGAACGACATCGTTGAGAGCGTGCTCGAACTGTCGCGCCAGCGCGGCAGTGACGGTACGAGCGTCGAACTGTCCTCATGGGTGGAGGATTTCGCCCACCGATACGCGCATGAACACGATCTCGGGTCGGACCGGATCCGCCACGAAGCGCCGATGACCGAGTTGGAGATTCACTTCGATCCGGGCCAACTCGAACAGATCGTGCGCAACCTTTGTGACAACAGCCTGCTCCACGGACGACGAAGCGACGGCGAATCGGTTATGGTTACGCTCCGCGCCGGAACCGACGGAGATGGACGTCCGCAGCTCGACGTCCGCGACAATGGTATCCCGATCGAAAAGCGGCAGGTCGATGAGATCTTCGAACCCTTCTTCACGACCAGTCATTCCGGCACGGGGCTCGGCCTGTTCCTCGCCCGTGAACTCTGCGAGGCCAACCGCGCCCGACTGCACTTCGTGCCGTCGGAGGCAGGCAACTGCTTCCGCATGACCCTGCGGGCCATCGACGACCGACCGAGGCAACATGGCTGAACAGACCGTCCTGATCGTCGACGACGAACCCGACATCCGCGAACTGCTGGAGATCACGCTCGGGCGAATGGGCCTTGAGACGGTCGCAGTCGGGACACTGGAAGCTGCCCGATCGGCCCTCGCCGAGCGCGCTTACCAGTTGTGTCTGACGGATATGCGGCTGCCGGACGGC
>Ga0306907_1000270_pt1 | contig 25103 bp, 21 predicted proteins | sample AntRauTorcE11898_FD_190415 | JGI IMG/M metagenome (GOLD analysis project Ga0306907, IMG submission 190415) | Saline lake microbial communities from Rauer Islands, Antarctica - Metagenome Torckler E11 #898 (v2) (version 2) | ecosystem: Environmental > Aquatic > Non-marine Saline and Alkaline >... | reverse complement strand
ATAATTTTGCCGTTGATGACGATAAGATTCTGGATTACAAATCAATCTTAAATATCACGCACATTCCGCGCCGGCTGGTTATTGTTGGCGGGGGCGTACACGCCATGGAGTATGCCACTATTTTTGCAGCGCTGGGCACCCGTATCACAGTCTTGAGCAGCCGTAGTGATGATCTGTATTTTCTGGATGATGAAATTAAAACAGCATTTTTCAAGGCTTTATCCAACAGCATTTCGCTCAAACAAAATATTGCCATTGAAAAAATAGGTTTTGACTCCTTCCGCAACACCTCCGAAATTCATTTTCGGGACCAAAATGAGCCCGACCGCTTGCAGGTTATTCAAACCGAACATGTACTCTATTTGGGCGGACGAGAACCCAACATAAAAGGCTTGGGGCTGGCTGATACAGGCATTGAAAAAACAAATGAAGGAGTTATTGTTGTGAATAATCAAGGACAAACGTCAGTCGAAAATATTTACGCCGCCGGCGATCTTATCGGCTTTCCGCGGCTGGCTTCAGCATCCTTAACCCAGGGCCGCCAGGCTGCCTGCAATATGTTTGGCATCCCCTCGCTGGAAAGCCCCGATCAAATTCCATACGGCATCTATACTATCCCCGAAATTTCCAATATTGGCCTTACTGAACAGCAAGCTGAAGACTCCGGAATTGATGTAACCGTGGGACGTGCATATTTCAAAAACATTGTCAAGGCCGATATGAATAATCATAAAGAAGGGCTCTTAAAACTTGTGTTCAACACCGAAACGCTTAAGCTTCTGGGCGTTCATATTGTGGGTGATCAGGCCACGAACCTTATTCACCTGGGCCAATCGGTCATGGCTTTCAACGGCGATGTGCGCTACTTCATCCAGCATGTAATGAACTATCCCACTCTCAGCGAAGCCTATCGCATTGCCGCATTTAACGGGGTGAATCGCGTGTATAAAGCCGGCGTGAAGTATCGGGATATTCTGGACGATGAGCAGGAGTGAACTCAGATGCCAGACACTTTAACAGAAAATGATTGGGATTAAATGCATTCCAAAAAATTCGAGATCGATTTCTTTCCATTTGGAGATCGCCACGCCTCTGTAAAACGAGGCTCGCGATGACAATTCGAAGTTAGTGGTTTAAAACAAGAATAGATTAGAGAATTACTCTCACACGTAATGAATAGCCATCGGCAGGCCGGTTGAATCCGTCGGTGGGTCTTCCGGCAGCGTTTTTAGCTCTCCATCCACCGAACGCAGCGCAAAAAGTCCGAGCGCCATGGCATCAACAATATCGTCTTCGTCCACCTGGTTCCGGCGATAATCTTCTTTAATATCGCGGAAAAAATCATCCGCATATTTACTTTGTTTTTTTAGCAGACCCAGCCGGTGGCGCAGTCCCTTTTTAGTGGCTTTCTTTTGCAAGATGGAATTGCCCCCATTCAAAATTTGAAAAAGCAGTTCGGGGTGGCTCTCAAACACTTTTTCGCGGTAGCTTTCGTCTTCTTCAAGCAGCCGATCTACCAACCGGATATTGGGTGAAATATTCCAAGATTGAATGGAAATTTTTTTTCCTGTTGCCTCAAAGCTTATCATAGAAGCTTCCCCATAGGTGGGCGCATGCAGCGCAGGACGAGTGGGTGGGTTAAATACGCTGGCCCGGTAATCAGGACCCAACCGCTTGCGTAGCAGTACATCACACTGGCGCACATATTTTTCGTCTTCCAGCCCAATGGGCACATCAATAAAAATGCGATCATATTTTTCGATGATATCTTCAAATTCCGCATCCGATTCCAGCAACCAGTATCCCGCATTTTCATCATCCAGACTTATGGCAATCCATCCCGCCCGGCATCCGTCAAGTCCAATTGTTTTCAAGATTATTTTCCTCGTTTAAGAATTAAGATTGTTCTTCAGCTTAATGTGCAGTTCATCCAGCTGTTCTTGGTCAACCGCAGCCGGGCTGCCGTCCATTGTACTCTGTGCATTTTGGTTTTTGGGAAATGCAATAACATCCCGCAAACTGGAACTGCCCGCTAAAATCATGACGATACGGTCAACGCCCAATGCAATACCGCCGTGTGGGGGCACGCCATATTTAAACGCCTCCAGCAGAAAGCCGAATCGCTTCTGGGCTTCCTCCGCGTCAATGCCAAGCAAATCAAACATCTTTTTTTGCAGCTCGCGATCATTAATACGAATGGAGCCGCCCCCAATTTCGTAACCGTTTAGCACAAGATCGTACGCACGCGAACAAACCGCGGCGGGCTCGTCATTCAGCTTCTCAATTTCGTCGGCTTTAGGTGCCGTAAACGGGTGATGCAGCGCATGGTAGCGATGCTCATCGGCATTCCATTCAACAAGCGGAAAATCGGTGACCCACAGAAAATTATACTGCGCATGATCAATCAAGTTCAGATCATGGCCCATCATCAACCGAAGGGTTCCCATCTGTTTATAAACGTCGGGGTTTGTACCGGCCAAAATAAGAACTAAATCGCCCTGTTGAGCCTCCGCATTTTCGATCATGGCATCCACCGTTTCATCGGTCAGAAATTTTCCTACGCTACATTTGATGCCGTCCTTTTCATTTAATTTGATATAGATGAGCCCGGCCGCACCGGTTTCGCGCTGTACGCGCTCAGTCAGCCGGTCAATAGCACCGCGACCCATCTCCCCCTCACCGGGTATTTTTATGCCCAATACCGCGCCGCCATCCTGCACGGTTTTAGAAAAAATCTTGAATTCCGATTCTTCCACAAGCCCAGAATAGTCAACGATAGGCAAGCCGAAGCGGGTGTCCGGCTTGTCAGAGCCATACGTTTTCAGGGCTTCATCATAGGTCATGCGTGGTAAGGGCGTTTCAATATTGATGCCTTTAATGTGGTGCAAGGTATCCTTCATCAACCCTTCGGTGGCTTCCATGACGTCGGCTTCATCCACGAACGACATTTCCACATCAATCTGGGTAAATTCCGGCTGCCGGTCGGCCCGTAAATCTTCATCCCGAAAGCATTTTACAATCTGAAAATACTTATCAAAGCCCGATACCATAAGTAGCTGCTTGTAGGTTTGCGGGCTTTGCGGAAGCGCAAAAAATTTACCTTCATTAACCCGGCTTGGCACCAGGTAGTCACGGGCACCCTCGGGGGTGCTTTTCATGAGAAAGGGCGTCTCTATTTCGGCGAAATTATGTTCATGAAAATGATTGCGTACCGCGTGGTTAAAATCAGACCGCATCATCAGGTTTTTTTGCACTTGCGGGCGCCGCAGATCCAGATACCGGTATTCCATCTTCGTATCTTCGTTGGTGGCAATTTCGTCCCTGATTTCAAAGGGCGTGGTTTCAGCTTCCGAATAAATTTCAAGCGTATCGGCCACTACCTCAACGCCCCCCGTATCCATTTCCGGGTTGATATTTTCTTCGGTGCGTTCTCGTACGCGCCCTTTGATCCCTATCACATATTCGCGCCGCAGCTGTTCGGCCTTTTGATGCAGCGACTCATTTTTTTCATCAAATACAATTTGGGTGATCCCGTAACGGTCGCGCAGATCAACAAAAATCACTCCGCCCAAATCGCGGCGTACCCCAACCCAGCCATTAAGAATGACCTGCTCTCCGGCATCATTTTGTGTAAGTTCGCCGCAGGTGTTTGTGCGTTTCAAAACCATAATTTTGTTTTTTTATATTATTTAGACACGTTTAGCGGTCAAATCTCATACATTTTTTGACCTCTATTCATCATCATACAACCCCTGATTTGAAAACCACCAAATCCACCCCCTTTTTTTAGGGGGAATTTTCCCAAATCTACAAAAGAACCAAGCCCAAGCAAGAAAAATCTCCCTTAACAAAGGGAGTACCGCCGAAGGCGGGGAGGGTTGTAGATTGCATAAGGGCTCGGCGCTTCCAAAAAGTACTGTCCAACAGCCAAACGCGTTATTGAATTTATAAAGTCTTGAAAATACATATAATGATAGCCAATCGCGCCCTCTTTATTGGCTATAACCCGGCCTTTCAATTTTGATTTCTCTTATCGTTTGTTAAATTGAATTTAAGATTTTGAAGGGCGAAGATTACGTTGGCAAAAAGCAGACTTCATCAACATAGGCTATGGGGAAAATAAGCGTTATTCTTGCAGATGATCACAGTCTTATTCGCTACGCCTTGCGAAAATATTTATCGAAATCGGACGATATCGAGATCGTAGGTGAGGCGTCCACCAGCGACGAATGCATCCAACTCTATAAAGACCTTTCTCCGGATGTGTGCGTGATCGATATCGGCATGCCCGGCAAAAGCGGTATTGACGCCGTGCACGCTATTCGAGCCGAAGATCAGAAGGTTAAAATACTAATTTTGTCCATGTACTCTTCAGGCCCAATGATGCGCAAAGCCCTACAGGCTGACATCAACGGGTATCTGCTTAAAAATTCGTCTAAAACCAAAATCCAGGCTGCTATTCGAGCCATTGCCGGGGGACAAAAAGTGTTCAGCAAATCCATTGCCAAAGGTGTTTCAACCCCACCGGATATTGAATCCTCACCGGCCACGCTGCAACATTACGGCATCACAGCGCGTGAAAAAGAAATTATAGAATTGGTAGTAGCAGGATATTCCAGTCCTCAAATTGCGGATCAACTATATATCAGCCGGCGCACGGTAGATACCCACCGAAATAATATTATGCGAAAACTTGATATCAATAACACCGCAAGTCTGGTTCGCTTTGCGCTAATGCATAATCTTGTGGATGATTCATAAACCAGTTCGGAGCATTAGAAAAATACGTAGTTCTTTGTATTGCAACAGAGATGCCGGGTAAGTATCTTGATTTAGTACAAGTGGTTTAAAAGCCGTCTGTAGATGATATAAGCAGTCATTCGTGATGGGGTGGCTGCTATTTTTTTGATAGGCCTTTCTTGCAAGAAAAAAGTACCGTGGGGCGGATTCTCCCAAAGGGATGCCTACGGCAGAACCGCCGTCCGCCAGCCGGCGGATATGAATCCGACGCTTTCACTTTTTTCTATCTAATAACTTCTCTCATATCCATCGGCGACCACGAGCTGATTTGAGTTCTTTTTCTCTTTGAATTGCTTCTGAACGCGTATCAAATGGTTCCTCATGAATGAGCTTCCAAGGACGATAGCGTGCAGTCCACCCTTTTTTTGTTCCATGATTGTGAAAGTACAATCGAGTTTCAACTTGCGAAGACTGACCAATATAAATTTTGTCATACTTGGGGGAATGCAAAACATACGTGCTATACATTCTTACTCTTTTAAATGGTGGGAAGTACCGTGGGGCGGATTCGAACCGCCGACCTCCGAGTTATGAATCCGACGCTCTCACCAACTGAGCTACCACGGCATTAAATAAAATTTCAAAATGTTCTATCTCTCGGAATCTCCCAAAGAGATAATTTCGGCAGAACCGCCGTTCCCGAAGTTTTCGGGACCGATATGAATCCGACGCTCTCATCCCGAATCCTCGGGACTATCACGGCATGCCGTTCAAGAGTTGCCAAATATAGGGGTTTTCTTATAAAACATTAAGCAGAAATTTGGTTTCCCTCCTGCCACCTTAAACTAATTTTTGAGGCTTTTCTTTTTCGCCTTATTATTGGAATTCACAATTAATTGCAATAGCAAAATACAGAACGGATTTCATGGCAAAGAAAATCACCAATCAGTCGGACGATTATTCGCAGTGGTATCACGATGTTATCAGAGAGGCCAAACTGGCTGATAATGCGCCGGTACGCGGCAGTATGGTTATTCGTCCGAATGGGTTTGCACTCTGGGAAAATATGAAGCAGGCTCTGGACGGCATGTTTAAAGAAACCGGCCATGAGAATGCGTACTTCCCGCTGTTTATCCCCAAATCATTTTTATCAAAGGAAGCCCAGCATGTCGAGGGCTTTGCCAAAGAATGTGCGGTAGTTACCCACAGCCGGCTGAAAAGTGTTGACGGCGGCGTGGAGGTGGATCCCGAATCGCGCCTGGAAGAAGAGCTGATTGTGCGTCCCACCTCAGAGACCATCATTTGGGATTCCTACCGAAACTGGATCCAATCATACCGCGACTTGCCCATTCTCATCAACCAGTGGGCCAATGTGGTTCGCTGGGAGCTGCGTACACGCATGTTTTTACGGACGATGGAATTTTTGTGGCAGGAAGGGCACACCGCCCACGCCACCAAAGATGAAGCCGTCGAAGAAACCGAACGCATGCTGCAAGTCTATCGCACTTTTGCCGAAGATTATATGGCCATGCCGGTGGTAACCGGAACCAAGAGTGCCTCTGAACGATTTGCAGGCGCCGTTGAAACCTATTGTATTGAATCACTCATGCAGGATAATAAAGCCCTGCAAGCCGGTACATCTCACTTTTTAGGGCAAAATTTTGCCAAGGCTTTTGATGTAAAATATCAAAGCGCAGAGGGCGAACACGAATATGTATGGGCCACCAGCTGGGGCGTATCAACCCGGCTTATTGGTGGACTGATTATGACACACTCTGATGACCAAGGCTTGGTGCTGCCCCCTAAACTGGCGCCGACCCAGGTGGTAATTGTGCCTATCTGGCGTGATGATGAGCAAAAAGCCAATGTGCTGGAATACTGCGATGGCATTACCGCCGAGCTCAATGAACATGATATTAAATTTAAGCTTGATGACCGTGAGGGCTACAATCCGGGACGCAAGTTTGCCGAGCACGAGGCCACCGGTATTCCGCTACGGATTGCGGTGGGGCCGCGCGATTTGGAAAACCATAATGTAGAGTTGGCGCGCCGCGATACGCTGGAAAAAAATATTGTTGATCGCGACGGGCTGGGCAACCATATTAATGAACTGCTTGTCAACATACAGGATGATCTATATGATGCTGCCAAACGTCGCATTGATGAAAACACGCATCACGCCGAATCGTATGATGAATTTAAAGACATCATTGCCAACAAAGGCGGATTTGTGTATGCCCACTGGGATGGCACGGCCGAAACGGAAGAAAAAATAAAAGATGAAACCAAAGCCACTATCCGCTGTATTCCGTTTGAGGGAGAAAAAGAGGCGGGTGAATGCATGGTAACCGGTGAGCCCTCTTTGCAAAAAGTGCTGTTTGCAAAAGCATATTAATATGAAAAATTTTTCTTCAAATATCATTGCCACCGCTGCGCAATGCCAGCAGGTAGATTCGGATACATCCAATAACTTTGGGGTTGATGAATTCACCCTTATGGAGGTTGCCGGCCACAGCGCAGCCCAAAAAATCCGTGCCGAAATTGATCTTCCCTGCCATGCGGTCATTCTTTGCGGCAGGGGCAATAACGGCGGTGATGGGTTGGTCGTAGGCCGGTATTTGGTGCAGCATGGCGTTCAAATATCCATTGTTTTTGTCGGCGGGGTTGATGATTTGTCACCCATGGCTCAAAAGAACTATGAACTGCTCCAAAAAATTGAGAGACATGATGATTCTGTTGATCTTGATATCGTCACCCAATGGGATGATTTTGATCAATCTACATCTGCCCATTTTATCATCGACGGCATGCTGGGCACGGGGCTGGAAAGCGACCTTCGGGGACATTATCCGGCGGCGGTGCGGTGGACCAATGAGCAACCCTGCCCTGTTTTTGCCATGGATATTCCCACCGGCCTGCATACCGATTCGGGCGAAGTGATGGGGGCGGCTGTGCAAGCTGACAAAACGTTTGCTTTTGGCATGCTTAAACAGGGTTTCTACCTAGGGCAGGGACATAAACATACCGGAAAAATTCAATATTGTGAACTTCCATTTCCGAACTATTTAAAAAAGAATATCAAGCGGTTTGTGATTGATGATTCGATGATTTCTGAAACTGAACACACCCCGGCCGCCCATAAATATGATGCCGGCGTGGTGTATATTATTGCCGGTTCAGAGGGGCTTACCGGCGCGGCTATTCTGGCAGCTAAAAGTGCCTGGAGTGCCGGCGCCGGGGCGGTAATTCTGGTCTGTCCGCACGGCTTGTTACCTATTTTTGAAAACAACCTGCCGCAGATCATAAAAAAACCGGTGGGCAATTCTGATGATTTTCATTTTAAGCAGGATCATTTGGAAGCCGTATCAAAAATTATTCGCGAAAAAAAAGGAACGGTATTAATTGGTCCGGGCATGGGGCGGGCTAAAACCACCGTTGAGTTTACGAATAGTTTGTTGGCAGCGGCACATCGAGAATGTATCATTGATGCCGACGCGCTTTGGGCACTTGCGCAAAACCCGCAATGGACTAAACCTAAGGGCGCATCCTGGATCATCACCCCGCACCCGGGTGAATTATCAAATTTAACAGCCAAAAACATGGAACGAGATTTATGGCGGCTCAGCGAGGTTGAGCAGTTGTCGAATGAAAAAAAATTGACCGTACTGTCAAAAGGATTTCCGGTTATACTTTGTTCTCCGCAAGGAGACACATTCATCACCGATTACGACACACGGGCGTTTTCTCGCGCGGGTTTTGGAGACGTGTTAGCGGGAAAAATTGCTGCCTTGAAAGCAAAAGGCTATCCTGGGGAAGGAAGTTGCATCAGGGCGTTGCTTGAAGGGCATCATCAACTAATACAATCAAGAGAAAAAAACCTTGCTCGGTTGCCGGAGCCATTTGATTTGTTATGATTGAAAAAATCAACAATTATTTATCTAAACGTAGGTATTTACTGCTTATCAGCATCATACTGGTTACTATAAGTACCTTTGGCCTCACCCTTTTACCCATAGATACAATGGTGCCTAATCAATTATGGAACTACGACAAGGCGGGCCACCTTGCTATTTTCGGCGGTTGGACGTTTTTGGTGGGCTACTACCGGTTTCTTTCCAATCCTAAATCCGTTAATTTATTTTCGATATTTGCCATGGGCGTTCTTTTCGGCGTTGTAGTTGAGGGATTGCAATATGCTTTACCGCTAAACCGCGCCGCCGATTTATTTGACATTGCCTTTGACGCCATAGGATGCTTTATTGCCGTACTGGTGCTCTATAAAATAACTGACCAATAGAACCTCTTGCAATATTTACTGCTTTGGTAAGTTATTAGCTTACCATGTGTGATCGAAAATAATTTGAACCCTATGCTTAAATTAATATATTCTAAGTGAAGAATGATTAACCTTCTAAATTGACCTATTATGAGCACTTCAAGAAAAAAACCAAAATGGGATTTACGCAAATACTACACCGTTTTTTGGGAAATCGGACTGATTGTTGTGCTGCTCATATTTATCGTTGCCATGAAAGTTGACCTAACCGGTGGCGAAAGTAACTTGGATCTTACCAACGAGCAGGAGACTGTTGAAATGAAAGAAGTGGTTCAGACCCAGCAAAAAAAGAAGCCCCCACCCCCTCCAGAACCGCAGGTTCCGGTTGAAGTACCCAATGATGAGGTAGTAGATCAGGATATTAATATTAATTCCGAACTCGACCTTGATGAACCCCTGCCCGAACCACCCGAAAAAACCGGTGAAGGTGAGCAGGAAGAACAAATTTTTATGGCGGTGGAACAGAACCCGGAAATGAAAATCGATTATGGCGAGTTACAGAGTAAAGCCAAATATGGCCCCAAGTGTCGTCGCGCAGGTCTTGAAGGTCGCGTTACTGTGCAGTTTGTGGTTAACGAACAAGGCATGCCAACCAACCTGAAGGTTTTACGTGGTGTAGGCAGCGATTGTGATGAACAGGCTAAAAAGGTGATCAGAGAATATGCCCGATTTACTCCGGGACGGCAACGTGGTAATCCCGTGAAGGTTCAAATGAGTTTATCTATTCTCTTTAGGCTACAATAACTATCTAATCATTTAATATTAAGGCGCATCAGGTTGATGCGCCTTTTTTATTTGAGACCTTTGCAGAACCCCTATTGTCATTGCGAACGAAGCGAATGTAGTGAGCGGAGTGTGGCAATCCCCCAACGAAAATAGGGTCATAGTCAACAAAAGGGGATCGCCACGCCCTAAAAACCAAGGCTCGCAACGACAGTTGCGAGTGTTAGATTGCAAAACCCTCTCAAAGTTTATAGGCTGTCTAATACTTTCACCAAGTTTGAGTATCCCACCATTTCAGTAGCCTTTTTCAGTTCAACCCACTTTAGTTTCTCTATGCCTTCTTCCTGCTGCGGGCTCAGATCTCTTGTAGAAGAAATCTTCATTTTATACCAGTGGGTATCTTTTGCATGTTTTTTACCTTCTATGCTGTACCGGTGATGTGTTTTAACCAAAAAATCTTCTATATCGGGGCGTGCGGCCCCGGTTTCTTCGGCCACTTCGCGGCGGGCACAGTGCGCAATCGATTCATTTTCTTCCCGTTTCCCTTTCGGTAAATCCCACACCCCGTTGCGAAAGATAAGCAGCACTTCAGTATTATTTTTCTTCTCCCGGTGTAATACACCGCCGGCTGCCGTTACTGTAATCATCTATTCTTCTTGGTTACTCTTGGGCTCCCCTTCGTCTTGTTCTTCAGCATAATTCAGGCGAAGCGTATTCAGGGTTTGCTCCAAATAATTTTTAAGCTCATCGGGTAAATTCCCGTGGGTAAATTCCTGCATCATCAACAGCGTATCAATAGCAAACTTGGCCGATTTTAAATCACGCTCTACTTTATCGGTTGATGGGTTTTTGATTTTGCCCATGCCCATCATTGCAATTTGCTGATGCTGCTGAACAAGCATCATAAACAACAGCTGTTGCCGCTGATCATCCGAAATTTCATCTCCGTTAAGGTTCTCAATATCCATTGTACAATTGATTAATTAATAATTTCTTTAAAGGTAAGAGGATTATTCCAATATGTGAACTGTATTGTTTATCTAATTTATGATTATAAAAAAAAGCTTTAAAATTAGAATTCGTAAGAGTACATTAACATCAACTTCGATCAATTAAAAAGCATTCTTTAACATGGCAATTATTCACCCTTTTAAAGCTTGGCATCCTTCTCCGGATCAAGTCAAAGACGTTTCATGTCCACCGTATGATGTAATAAGCACGGCTGAAGCCCGCGATGCGGCCAAAGATAATCCTAAAAGTTTTTTACACGTAGTACGGCCTGAAATTGATCTTCCCAAAGGTACCGCCTTCAATGCCGATTCCGTTTATAAAAAAGGCGCAGAAAATCTTACCGCTTTAATGGATGAGGGCGTACTCGAACAGGATGCAAATCAGGCGCTTTACATATATCAACTGGAATGGAAAGGAAGAAAACAAACAGGCATATTCGGATGCGTATCGGTTGATGATTATAATAATGATATTATTTTAAAACACGAGCTCACCCGGCCGGTCAAAGAAGATGACCGAACCCGCCACATTGTTGATCAGCAGGCCCATGCCGAGCCCGTGATGCTTACTTGTAAAGATGATGTGGGAATGGGAGATTTTGCTCATTCATTCATCCAAAATAATGACGCTCTGTTTTATTTTGTGACGCCCGATGATATAACACACCGGGTATGGAAAGTTATAGACACAGAATCGCTCATTGATGCCTTTGGCCAATTGAATCACCTCTACATAGCCGACGGCCACCATCGCTGCAAGGCGGCATCCCGTGCCGCCGAACAGATGCAAGGAAATGAAAAAGCACAATTTTTTCCTGCGGTTATTTTCCCCATGGCTGAAATGAAAATTCTACCCTACAATCGCGTGGTTTTTAATGTGCCGGACGATTTTAAATCAACCCTTAAAGAACAGTTTGAGGTGCAAGAAAATGCCGATCCCACGCCTGCCCAAAAAGGCACTGTTTGCCTGTATATTAATGGCGAATGGCTAAAAATCACCCTCCCGGAATCTGATAATCCATCAGCCGTGGAACAGCTTGATACCTACCGGATGCAACATTTTATTCTTGAGCCCATGCTTGGCATTGAAGACCCGCGCACGAATAAAAATATAGATTTTGTGGGAGGCATTCGCGGCACCAAAGAATTGGAAAAACGCGTAGATTCCGGAGAGGCAAATCTGGGTATAAGCATGTATCCCACGGCCATAGAAGAGTTAGTGCATGTTTCTGATCAAGGCCTGTTGATGCCACCGAAATCAACCTGGTTTGAACCAAAGCTTCGATCCGGACTGTTAGTTCATACTTTTAAAACAGAATGAATACAAATTTACAAAGTAACATTGAATAAAAAACCCACCCCACCTCATTCTATTAGGCACCCCTCCAAGGAGGGGATTTCACCACTACTATTTTTGGAATTATCAGAACGAAAAACATCTAAAATAAAGTAAGAATAATTCCCCTCTCGAGAGGGGTGGTCCCGACGGCAGTCGGGATAGGGGTGTGTTAAGCATCCGTGATTAAAAAATAAATTAGAAATCAATAAATCTAATACCATGACTAATACCATGAATCGCATTCACAATTTTAGCGCGGGCCCGGCCCGGCTGCCGCTGGACGTACTTAAAAAAGCAAAATCTGAACTCACTGATTATCAAAATATGGGTCAGTCGGTGATGGAAATGAGTCATCGCAGTGCGGCCTACACCGAAATTGACCAACAAGCTAAATCACGCCTGCGCAGTTTATTAGGCTTGGGTGATGATTTTCACATCCTGTTTTTACAGGGCGGGGCCAGCAGCCAGTTTATGATGGCGCCTTTCAATTTTTTAGCCAACAACCAAACCGCCGACTACATTGATACCGGGCGCTGGTCGGCCAAGGCCATCCGTGAGGCAGAAATTTTCGGTAATGTGCATGTACCCTTCAGCAGTGATGAAACCGGCTACGACCGCGTGCCCGCGCCGGATGAACTTTCATTCAGCGATGAGCCTGCATATGTTCATTTTACCTCCAATAATACGGTAGCCGGCACCCAATTTCCCACCGAGCCCGAAACCAATGGCGTGCCACTGGTTTGTGATGCCTCATCCGATTTTTTATCCCGCCCTATTGACGTGGATAAATATGGATTGATTTACGCCGGCGCCCAAAAAAATGTGGGCCCGGCCGGAGTCACCATCATCATTCTGAAAAAAGATTTTCTCAAAAACGTTCCACCCCAGCGCGATATCCCCACCATACTGGACTATAACACACATACCAAAAAAATCTTCAATACCCCGCCTACCTTTAATGTGTATATGGTCAACCTGGTACTGGAATGGATAGAAAATAAAGGCGGCATCAACCACTTTGCAGATTTTAATGAGAAAAAAGCGGATAAAATTTACAACGAAATTGATCGTGATGACTTTTATCGCGGAGCCGTGGAAAAAGATTCTCGCTCGCTGATGAACGTGACCTATCGCTTGCCATCCGAAGAATTGGAGCAACAGTTTTTACAGGAAGCAGCCGAACAAAATTTGGTGGCTTTAAAAGGTCATCGGAGTGTAGGCGGCATCCGCGCCAGCATTTACAATGCCTGCCCCATGGAAACGGTGGACGTGCTGGTTGGCTTTATGCAGAACTTTCGGAAAGAGAATGGGTAGGCCTTGTCCATATAACTTCTTTTGCTTCCACCCGCTCATGCCTAAATTAATCATTGGTACAAGCGGACGCTTGCACCAGGCACTTTCGGGAAGCAAATGGGTAGCTGATCATAACATGCTGATATCTTTGGTCGGCTTATATCAGCCCAAAAACGGTTAAAATATGATCGATGGTGTTGGGCACAAAAAGCAGCAGATACACCATGCCCCAAACCGAGCCTGCGATATGTGCTTCATGGTTAATTTTGCCGCGCGCCTGTTTGCTTTCGTACATGCTGTACACCAAGTAAAGCACGCCAAAAATTACGGCCGGGATGGGAATGGGGATGAATAAGAGATATATACTTTCCAGCGGAAATAAAAGAATGTAAGCAAATAAAACCCCGCCCACTGCTCCGGAAGCGCCAAGTGTGGCATAGTTGGGGTCATCCTTGAATTTAATGACTGACGGAATTGCTGCTACCAAAAGCGCCGTAATATACAACCCCAAAAAGTACACCGGTCCCAAAATACGCTCCATGATACGCCCGAAAAAATAAAGCGTAAACATATTTACAAAAAGGTGCCCGATGTTGGCATGCAAAAATCCGGATGTGAAGAGCTCATACCAGGTATTTTCGCGCACGGTACGATATGGTTTAAGATATCCGTTTTCCAGCAGCTGCGAAGATCCGTATAAGGCAAGCAGTGATGCCAGCACATTGATGGCAATGATGAGAAAGGTTACTGATGATGTAAAAATGAAATCCTGCATAGATGCGTCATATTTTTTTGAAGCCTGAAAATACCCAAGTGAAATCTTCTACGCTAATTTTCTTTGGAAGTGATAAAAAAGTGATTCCATCCGCCAGCTGGCGGATGGAATCACTACATAAGATTGGTTATATTCTCGTTATCCAAGCCGAAGTAGCTCAGAGGTAGAGCGATTCTCTCGTAAAGAATAGGTCGTCGGTTCGAATCCGATCTTCGGCTCTCTTTGAGTAAGTGCGGGATAAAGTATAGGTCGGCGGCCTGCTCACCGAAGCTTCACGCGCAGGTGAGTTCAAATACGGTCTTTGGCTCTTTTTATTATGGCAAAATAAAAAATAGGTCGCCCCGATCAATTGAGGTTTTCGACTCCCTCCATTCACTTAGTTTTAGAGGCCTTTGCATAACCAACGTCTATTTCTCCCAAAGGGATCCCTTCGGTGCAATGAACCCCGATTATTTTATCGGGCGAATGTAGTCTTCCGAAGGAATCCCTTCGGGAGAAGACTCTTGGGTAATATTTTAAAGGTCTCTTTTAGTAGTCTTTTTTCTCCTGTTTCCGTCGCTCCGCTACAGCAACAGAATTGCAGATCCATTCTCTGCCCTTTCATTACGGAGCAGTGCATCATAAGCAGCTAATAGTCTTGACAGAAAGAATCATGAGCCCCTCTCAACAAAGCTTCCAATGATATCTCAGTGGATTTCTGTTATATCTTTTCAGCTCTTGGTTTAATAGACGTAGTCTCATTAAGTTATAATTCAACTATTCGTTTAAACTAAACTAAAAAAATTGACGTTTCTCACGAATTCTAAGTTTCAATTATTCATTGCCATACTTTTCTTTCTGGTCATTGGGGTTTCCCTACAAAGTGAAGCTCAATCTTCTAAAGATAAAGAAAATCCTCAAAAAATTGGGCTGGCGCTAAGCGGCGGCGGGGCCAAAGGGTTTGCGCATATCGGGGTGCTGAAGGTGCTGGAAGAAGCGGGCATTCAGGTAGATGTCGTCACCGGCTCCAGCATGGGCAGCATTGTAGGTGGGCTCTATGCCATGGGCTACAGCATACAGCAGCTCGAGGAAATTGCTCTTAATAATAACTGGCAGGAACTGTACAATCCTCGGGGCAACCGCCAGTACCAGTCGATATTTCAAAAAACCTACCAGGAACAAAACCTGATTACCTTTCCGTTGGTTGATGGTTCTGTGACCCTGCCCCGTGGGTTTGTCAATGATCAAAAAATTGCGCTGCTGCTTTACCGGCTCACACTTCCGTATCACAGCGTAGAAGATTTCACCGAACTACCCATTTCCTACGCGGCCGTAGCCACCAACCTGGCTAATGGCAAAGGAGAACGGTTGGATTCAGGGTACATACCCGATGCCATGCGTGCCAGCATTGCTATCCCCAGCATTTTTGAACCCGTTACCATCGACAGTACCACCTATATTGATGGCGGCCTGGCACGAAATATTCCGGCCAGTGATGCCCGCGCGCTGGGCGCTGATTTTGTGATTGCATCTGACGTCGGCCAACCCATCCGATCGGTTGACAGCTTGAAAACCTTTGTGGACGTGATGCTGCAGGCCATAGGCTTTGGACGCGAGCAATCCGATCTACAACAAATACAACAAACCGACCTGCTTATACGGCCAAACGTAAAAGATTTTTCATCTTTTGATTATGACAAAGCGGCCCGGCTCATTGCTTTGGGGGAACAGGCTGCGCGTGCCATGCTCCCGGAACTTCGCACATTGGCGCAATCTCAAAAAGAGTCTTCAAAAGGCATCAAAACTATACGTACACTAAAAGACACCCTCCGCATAGAAGAAATTAACATTACCGGCGCCGATGCTTTTCTACGTGATCGTCTCAAAAACTCCATCCAAATTTCCACGCCCTCCCTGCAAACCATTCAAGAAATAGAACAACGGTTGAGCCGGATTTATAACACCGGGTCGATTAGTGATTTGAGCTACCGCCTCCGGCAGTTGCCAAACAGTGATGCATACGTTTTAAACATTAACATATCATCCAAGGAACAACAAACTGTAGGACTGGGTGCACGATACGACAGCCAATATAAAGCCTCGCTGCTATTTACCGGCTCATTCAATGAGTTATTTACCAAAAGTGATGCCCTGCTGACCGACTTTAGGCTGGGTGAACAATTGCGCCTGCGCGGGAACTACTATCTACCCATTTCTCTGTATCCCGAAGCGGGTTTGAATATCATTGCCCAAGCCATCCGTACGCCTATCGATATATTCAATCAAGGGCGTCGTAGTTCAACCGTTGACTTCGAAAAAATTTCATTCTCTCCCCAAATTGGAATAGCAATACTGCCCGAAATGTACGCGGGGGCCGGAATTAAAGCACAGGCCTTCAATTTCAATGAAGCAGTGGGAGAAACCCTTTTTTTAAGCAAAATTAGTGGCCTGTTACTGGGCAATCTTCGCCTCCACCTTGATACATTTAACCGTCGCCATTTTGCAAACCGCGGCCATAAACTTTCCCTGCGTTCCGAATTTTCGAGCACCGCATGGGGTAGCGGCCGCACCTTTGCCCAGCATACTGCAAACTGGCAAGCACGCTGGCCGGTATTTGAATCCGTTTCAATACTGTCGCAGGTGGTTTTGGGAAGGACTTTTGATAGCAACAGCACCATTCCCCTGCATTACCAATATTTTGCCGGCGGAGCCGTACCCGTAAGTATTTTTGATGAACGCCAATTTCCCTTACCGGGATTTAAAGTTCAACAACAGCGCGCTACCAATATCCAACTGTTCAAAACAGGTGCACAACTAACCCTCTCCCAAACCTTCTTTGCACAATTAAAATGGAATGTGGCAAGGCTTAGTAATAACTGGAGCTGGGACATTGATCCATCAGCATTTAATTCCGGATATGCTCTTTCCCTCGGTGCGCAAACAATTATTGGTCCGGCCGAACTTACGCTTATGACCCAAGAATTTGACGGCCCTTATGCCCTTCGTATTAATGTGGGCTACACCTTTTAAGTTCTTAAAAAGGAACAGCCGTTTTTACATTAAAATACGGCTGGGGTGATAAGGATTGATCAAGCGGCTGCGCTATGCCCAGTTCGTAGGTCAGCTTAAAGCTGCCGCCTATTGAAAACACCCGCTTCATTTCTGCGCCTACACTGTATCTGAATGTGCTGGTTTCTTCTGTGGGTGATACACGCGCATCCCCCATCACCCCGGCATCAGTAAAAAAAGTAAAGGATGTACGCGCCGGTGGAATAAAACCCAGCAACTTTTTCTTGGTATCAAACTGAAAGGGGATGCGATATTCCGCACTTCCAAATAAAAAACGATTGCCCAACAGCGATGAAGAATAGCCGCGCACAAAACGTTCTACACCGGGGTTGATACTTGGCGTAAAACTGGGCCCCGGCAATTGATAATCGCCCCCATCAGAGAAACCGAGATAATCTTTTCCCACAGGCTGGCCAATGTCCATCACCCCATTGGCATATACATAGATGCGATGCGAACCGAAGGCTGGTAAAACAGCGTATCCGTCCAGACTTAAACGAGTGTACTGCACATCCGAGCCTAAAATATCATCCGCGGCCGTCACCGAAAATCGAAGACCGTTGCCATCCAATGGATGAATGAGCGTATGGCGGCTGGGGTTCAACCTTCGCCAGGCAAGGGTGGCCCTGATATCTGTTTGGTTGGTGGCCTGGTTAGCGAAGAAAATATCGGGGTGATGCTCCCGAAGCGTGGGGGTTGAAAAATAATCAATAGACAGATGACGGAACGTAAGACCGGCGTACCAATCATTAAAATCATTGCTAAGCCCCGTCAGCCTCCACAGCGATGTGAGCGCAACCACATTGGTTTTTTGCACTTCGCGCGAGGTGCCAAACCAATCGGATGCTGCCGGGAAATAGTTATAATTTAACTCAATGCGCGGCCTCAGAACATTGTTGACATATTCGCTGTAAAAGAATGATTTATTTACCGGGTCGGCGATAGAGATGATGCCGTAAAAATTGAATGCATGCCGGCGCAACGGCTCGAGCAAGCCTGCGTAGCCGGCCAGCCCAAAATCACCTGCATTCAAATAATACGGCACGGCAAAGGGAGGCTCCCACCGTGTATTTAAAAATGGGCGATACGAATTTACGTCATCATCTGAAAAACGGACAGAAGCATTATTTGTAGCCGGTGGCATCGCTGAACTTAGGGAAACTTGACTGCCTGAAGAATAGTTTTTTGAGGCGGACGCATCGGCCTTTCTGCCCCCTGGATAGCCTGCGATGGTTGTACTCCAATCAGCCTGCTTACGGGGGCCCAGAGCGTAAATCACGCCGGTGCTGTCACGCGCCACATCCCAAAGTTCGGTTCCGTAAAATTGCGCCGTAACCGGCTCCATACGAGACAAATTATCCCCTGAAAGGCGTACCCTGAAAATATTACGCACCGAATACAACTTCCGGTTAAAATAAATAAATGCTCCATCCGGACTCCATTCTGCATTCATTGCCAGCTCGGATTGCAGCGGGAGTGGATTAAACGATTTTGATTCCATATCAAGAATGCCTGCGCGATGAATGTTATCTTTTGCCCGGTATGATACCAGCATTTTGCTTTGGGTGGGGTGATTTGATAAGTGGGATACCTCCACGGTTTTATCAAAGGAATAGGCACGTTTTTTTTGACCGGTTTCTGTGTTAATCACCCAAATAATGGGTCCACCGAGCCTCTTTTCTACGTAGGCCAAACTATCTTGATCCGATAAGAAAATGGGCATATGGCCATTGCTCACACTCGAAATTTTTTGCGATTTTTTGTCACCCGCATTCCAAATATACGGCTGATAAAAATAATTGCCCTTCTCATTATTATAGATACGCTTGGAGTATATAAGCTGATTTTTAGCGGGATTCCAATCCATTGCAGGATGAAAAAAACCTTCATCAATGGTCCTTATTTTACCGTTTAAATTTCCCAAAGGGTTTATTTGCAGCTCCTCGGTAAAACTCCCCGATTGGTTCATAACAAGGGCAGCTATAAGCGTACCGGCTTGATTGATTGCCGCTCCCTTGAACTGGAACACATCCTTAAAAACAGGAAATGTTTTTAAGTTTTTTTCTTCCCTTTTAGCAAAGGCCGTCTTCGTTTTGTTAAACCACTTTCTGTTATCATTCTCCCATCGCTGGTCGAATTCATCGTATGAGATTCCGGTGCCCTCTTTAAAGGCAGGATTAAAATCGAAATACGGAACTAAACCAACCAATGATTGACGGTGAACGTATATACCCCGAAGAGAATCTCCTTTAAACTGATTGAAATAATAATTGATTTGAGAGCGACCCAACATAATCTCAAGGTGATCGGCCAGGAGTGATTTTAAGGCTGCATCCGAATTTTCATTATGCCGGTAATTACGCATGGTGCTCACATCGTGGGGGGTCTGGCGGGGGATAGCCAGGTACGAAACGAATCCATCTGACCACGGCGACTGAGAGGAATTGGAAAACAAATAGTCGTAATAATCTACGGGGAAAGCAGTAATGTTTTCCTGGAAAGCGAATGCAATTTCGGCCCTCAGCCGCTGATTAAACGTTACATCACCCGGTAAAAGCCGCGGTAAAAAAGGGTCGCCTTTCCAGATGCTGTATGCCTCATCCGTATCCTGTGCCCTTAAGCCGCTAACAATCTCATCATTATCATTAACGTAAAGCGAAATCTTTTCTGATGGGACCGTACCCAACCGTTGCTTGTATTCTTGGTATATCGGCTCGGCCTGCCGGGCTATATCAGCGGCTGCCATTTTTTGGTCCGCACGAAATACAATTTTAAAGTGGGGCGTCTGCAAATAACGCCATTTTACTAATGCTGGGTTATTTCCATAGCTGTCAGGAATACCTTGCCCAACCATGCTTAAAGGAACCAGCATGAACACCAAGAACAGCATGCCCCCTATAAAAAGAGCAACAAAATCTGTGCGTTTTTGAAAGTATGGGTAGCCGTCTCCTTGATAAAGAGATTGAAAATTTCTCAATTAAGTAATTTTTAAATTTTCAAAACAATAGCTTGAGGTTGCCAAAATAAATCTTACCAATTTTCTATAATAAAATATTTTTAGCTTCATATTTTAACTAAAAATATTCGCTCATCCCATGAAATAAATAGCCCCTGTTGCCTCCTTTATTTCCCTCTTGTAGATTAGGCACCCGGTTCCATTACTGCACCATTATATCATATAAGCAATTAATGAGTACCCAAAATTGCATATATAGCGATTAGTATACTAATGCGAGTGAATTAAAATGAAGGTTAAATGCAGCTTTTTAAAGGTAAGTATTGATTCGGCTCAACCCTCCTGAACCGAGGAATCAAGCCGTGGCTTTAAGAGCGGTGAGTAGTGCTTCGTATTCTTCGCGGCAATCTCCGCATTTATCGAGATGTTCACGCACCAGCGGATAAGCGTCCTCGGGTGATTTACCGGCCAATTTCAACTCAATAAATTCTTCAATTTCATCACAGCAATCGCCACATCCCAGTTCATCATCATGGGTATAGGCTACGGCCTTGAACAATTTCTTTAGTATTTTAGGATTTAGTACCAACGGTATAACGTTTTTCTAACATTTACGATAATTAGACGTACTTGGTAATCAACATCTTACCCGCCCGATAATTCACTAATCATTTTTTTAGGATCAATGCCCTGCATTTCAAATTCATTTTTCATTTTCTTGCGCGCATCATGTACCAGTTTGTACAAATTATTGCGGTTGGTATCCATCTTTTCTGCCACCACGGTTACGGGCAGGTCATGAATCATGAGCGCGGTGATGGCCGTTCGCTGCTTTTCAGTCAATACATTTTTAATAATGCCTTCTACTTTTTCCATCATCATTTTCTGAGCCGTTGAAAGTTCCGGAGAGGCATCCTTGGATGCAAATTTTTCGGAAAATATTTCAGATGAATCAGAATCGGGATTCGGCCCGCGTAAATCATTCAGAGAAATATTATTCCACTTTTTGCGGCGTAATACGGTAAGCCCTTCGCGCACCGCAATTTTCATGGCCCAGGTTGTAAGTTTACTCTCTCCTCTAAAGCTGTGGATATTATCCAGAATTTTGAGCAGCGCATCCTGCGCGGTGTCTTTTACAAATTGCTCCAGCTCTTGATCTACATATTTCGAAAGGGCGGGCTTCAACCCGCGAATCAGGATAGCGCGAAGTTCGTCTATGGCCTGTTCGTTGGGCGGATTGGAAAGCAGCGCCACCCATTCCTCGTTAGAATAAGGCGGTGAAGCTTTTTTCTCTTTATTGTTTTTGGACCACCGGGGCATCGCAATACCTTTGGCAAATATGAATGTTGAACGTGATGATTCTTAAAATCGGTAATTTTAGCCAAAAATCAACATTCCTTTTACGAAATGGGAAATCATTCAAAACGTAATTTTAAAGGTCGTCCATTCGCCGTTACTGAACTCAACGGTGGCTCCCAGTTGGCTGGAAAGTGATTTCACGAGTGTCATACCCAGCGATGATTGGTTCTCTAAATCAAAGTCGGGCGGTAGGCCTTTTCCGTTATTCTCAACAACGAGCGATTTTGCATCTCCATGTTGTGTAAGTACAATTCGTACAATGCCTTCGCTTTTCATATCCCGGGCGTATAATTTCAAAGTCAGGGTCTTCTTTCAACATTTGCTCCGTTGCAAGCCGATACCCTTCTGTTACTTCTACAGATTCCTTGAATTGGCGATAATAAATTTGTTCCTCTTCCTGTAAATAGCGCACCAGATAAAGGGAGGCTTCTTTTTGCGTTTTAGACCAAACGCTTTCCGCATCTACAAAAGCTCGTGCGCCCGATAATACCCTGCTGGTTACATTTGTCACCACCACCAAAAATAACCCCAGCATAACCAGCACTGCTATTATCCCGATAATTTTTTTATCATCGAAAGGTTGATTAATTTTAGAATTGTCCATTATACTGTTACAGTGTACAAGCGGGTAAGATTTAAATGCAGAATAATATAACCTATAAATGACTTTTTTCAACTTTCATTGGGCCTCAAACAAATTGTTATGGGGGGTGATGTTCCTCCTTATTATAAGTGCCTGCGGTACCTCCGAGCGAGCCGCCAAGAATGAAGAAGCCCCCCCTCCCAAAGAAGAAGTCCGCGTCAGCCCTTCTGCAAATTATCCGGTTGATGAGAACTTAAATTCACCGAAACCGGAACCGGGAACTCTTTTATTTGCACGAGAAAATGGCATTGAATCAGTCCGGCTTATCGAGCGAGGCCGAGCCAGCTGGTATGGCCCTAATTTTGATGGCAAACTAACGGCCAACGGCGAGCAATATGATATGTATGGCATGACGGCCGCCCACCGCACGCTGCCGTTTAACACCTTGGTAGTTGTTGAAAATAGCGATTCCGGTAAATTGGTATTGGTTCGGATTAATGACCGCGGGCCCTTTGCTAAAAACCGAATTATTGACCTTTCAAAAAAAGCCGCGCAGAAAATTGGCATGATTGCTCCCGGAACAGCCAACGTTAATATTTTTGTAGGTGCAAATGCACTCAAAAATAATGCGCCGGCCAATATAAAAGTAGCCAGCTTTACCGTGCAGCTGGGCTCTTTTGCCACTAAAGCCAAGGCGTTTAATCACTCCAGCAAAATTAGAGGATCACGTGTAAAAACAATCCGCACAAAGGAGCGAACATTTTACCGCGTGTATTACGGACTGTATTTTGATAAAGAACAGGCGAGTGAAAAACTGCGGGAACTGCAACGCAAAAATATAAGCGGCTATGTAAAGCAGCTCGAAAATGGATAAGCTGCTGGATTTATTTTAAATCGATTCAGGTTGTAACCGTCTAACGCTATTTACTTAACAGAGCTATGTAGATGAAAAAAATTATTGTTATCGGGAGCGGATTTGGCGGATTAGCCACTGCATCCCGATTGCTTTCCCAAGGCTTCGATGTAGAACTTTTTGAAAAACGCGATAAACTTGGCGGACGCGCCTACGTGTATGAAAAGGAAGGTTTTACCTTTGATGGCGGCCCCACCGTTATTACTGCTCCATTCTTGTTTGATGAAATTTTTGAAGCCGCCGGGAAGCACCGCAAAGATTATATAGAATTTGTTCCCTGCGATCCCTTTTACCGCATTTTTGATAAAGACGGCAACGCTTTTAATTATAATGGCGACCACGATTTTGTGCTCAGCGAAATTGAGAAATGGAATCCCCCCGATAAAGAAGGCTACACCAAATTTCTTGAATCCACCAAAGCTATATTTCAAAAAGGGTTCACCGAGCTGGCGGATAAGCCGTTCCTGAGCATTTGGGACATGCTTAAAGTGGCACCGGATCTTATCAAGTTACAATCATATAAAACAGTCTATCAATACGCGGCTCAATTTATTGAGAATGATTTTTTGCGCAAATGTTTCTCCTTTCATCCGCTGCTGGTGGGCGGTAATCCATTTCAAACCACCTCCATTTATGCCATGATTCACTACCTGGAACGCGAGTGGGGCGTGCACTATGCCATGGGCGGCACCGGCGCCATCGTTGCGGCCATGCAAAAACTGATTCACGAGCAGGGCGGGGTAATTCACACCGAAGCCGAAGTGGATGAAATTATCATTGATGGACAAACGGCCAAAGGCATTCGTCTTAAAAACGGAAATGTTCATCAAGCCGATGCCATTGTCTCCAATGCCGATGTAGCCTTTACCTATCGGTACATGATTCCCGAATCCAAGCGAAAAAAATATACGAATAAGAAAATTGAGCGCACCAAATACAGCATGTCGCTGTTTGTAAGTTATTTTGGCACCAAGAAACGGTACCTCGATTCAGACCTGGCGCATCACAACATCATTCTGGGTGAACGGTACCGCGATCTGCTGGAAGATATTTTCAACCGAAAAGAACTGACGGATGACTTTTCGCTCTACCTGCATATGCCCACCAAAACCGACCCATCGCTGGCTCCCGAAGGCTGCGAAGCATTTTATGTGCTTTCGCCGGTGCCTCATTTAGACAGCGGCACGGATTGGACCCAAAAAGCCGAACCCTATCGCGATGCCATTCTGGAATTTCTTGAAGAAAATTATCTGCCCAATTTGCGCGAAAATATCGTGGTTGAACATCATATCGACCCGCTGCATTTTAAGGAAACGCTGAACAGTTATAAAGGCTCCGCCTTTTCGGTTGAACCGATTTTGACGCAGTCGGCGTGGTTTCGTCCGCATAACAAATCGGAAGATGTTGATCAGCTCTATTTTGTGGGTGCGGGTACGCATCCCGGCGCCGGGATGCCTGGCGTACTTTCTTCGGCAAAAATTGCTGAAAATTTAATTTGTGAAGAGTACCATTAGCACGAGCGGACGCTCGCGCTATTTAGATGTTACAAGCTACACACCCCGAATCATCACATAAACCAATGTGACGATTCACCCCTCTCAAGAGGGGAATAACAAACTAAAACCTACCAGAATAAATCCCCTCCGTGGGAGGGGTGCTCAGCTTGCTGAGCGGGGTGGGTACCCGCATTTTAAAGTGCCTTGTATCTTTCACTTATCTGATAAGTATTCGATTTTCAATTGTTAAAGTATCTAACAAAACTGGACTTTCTTCCTTCCTCTTATATATTCCTTACATATGTAAATACTTCAACCTTAAACTACAGTTGGCATGCGCATACCAAAATTCGCAATACTTTTGTTGTTAATAATTTTTTCGGCTTGTGAAAGTCAGCCCGATTATAAATCAATGGGCCTACAGGAAATAACCATCCCGGAACTGCAAGAAGGCTATGAAAATGGCGATTTTACCGTGGCCGATGTTACCCGGGCTTATCTGGATCGCATTGAAAACATTGATCAAAACGGG
>Ga0306907_1000266_pt1 | contig 25252 bp, 16 predicted proteins | sample AntRauTorcE11898_FD_190415 | JGI IMG/M metagenome (GOLD analysis project Ga0306907, IMG submission 190415) | Saline lake microbial communities from Rauer Islands, Antarctica - Metagenome Torckler E11 #898 (v2) (version 2) | ecosystem: Environmental > Aquatic > Non-marine Saline and Alkaline >... | reverse complement strand
CTGCTCCTCTATGGCGGGGCGATCCAGCAGGCCGGTACGGTCAAGGGCCGCAAGGCCGCGCGCCATGCGACCGCCGACTGGATGCAGATGGAGCAGCAGCGCGGCATCTCGGTGACCTCCGCGGTCATGCAGTTCCCCTATGGCGATCGCATCGTCAACCTGCTCGATACCCCGGGCCACGAGGACTTCTCCGAGGATACGTACCGCACGCTGACGGCGGTCGACTCGGCGCTGATGGTCATCGACGTCGCCAAGGGCGTCGAAGAGCGCACCGAGAAACTGATGGACGTCTGTCGCCTGCGTACGACGCCGGTCATGACCTTCATCAACAAGCTCGATCGCGAAGGCAAGGAGCCGATGGAGCTGCTCGACGAGGTCGAGGAGACGCTCGCGATCCGCTGTGCGCCGGTGACCTGGCCGATCGGCATGGGCAAGCGCTTCAAGGGCGTTTATCACCTCTGGAAGGAACAGGTCCATCTGTTCTCGGCGCGCCACGACGGTGGCATCGTCGAGGGCGAGAAGATCGACGGGATCGACAATCCGCGCCTCGATGAGGTGCTGGGCGATCAGGCGGCGGAGATGCGCGAGGAGATCGAGCTCGTGCGCGGCGCCAGCAACGAATTCGATCTCGAAGCGTATCTGCGCGGCGAACTGACCCCGGTCTTCTTCGGCTCGGCGATCAACAACTTCGGCATCCAGGAGCTGCTCGACGAGTTCGTCGAATACGCCCCGCCGCCGCAGGCACACGAGGCCACGACCCGCACGGTGGAGCCGACCGAATCGAAGTTCTCCGGCTTCGTCTTCAAGATCCAGGCGAACATGGACCCGCAGCACCGTGACCGCATCGCCTTTATGCGGGTCTGCTCGGGGCGCTTCGCCAAGGGCATGAAGGTCCACAACGTGCGTGCCGGCAAGGACACCAAGATCGCCCAGGCGCTGACCTTCATGGCGGCCGAGCGCGGCCAGACCGAGGAAGCCTACCCCGGCGACGTCATCGGCGTGCCCAACCACGGCACCATCCGCATCGGCGACACCTTCACCGAGGGCGAACGCTTCGCCTTCACCGGGATCCCCAACTTCGCGCCGGAGCTGTTCCGCCGCGCCCAGCTCAAGGACCCGATGAAGATGAAGGCGCTGCAGAAGGGGCTGGAGCAGCTCTGCGAGGAGGGCGCGACGCAGTTGTTCCGCCCCACCGGCAACAACGACCTGATCCTCGGCGCGGTCGGCTCATTGCAGTTCGACGTGGTCGCCCAGCGCCTGCGCGACGAGTACCGGGTCGACTGCATGTTTGAAGGGATCGGCGTACAGACCTGCCGCTGGCTCTACGGCGACGAACGGCAACTGCGGCAGCTGCGCGACAAATCGCCGCTCAACGTGGCCGAGGACCACGCCGGCGAATGGGTCTATCTGGCGCCGACGCGCGTGAATCTGCAGATGACCGAAGAGCGTTGGCCCGATATCGAGTTCCGGGCAACGCGCGAGCAGGGTGGCCTGCCGGCGTGACCCCGGCGGCGGCGCGGCTTGTGGTCCTGCTCGGGCTGCTGTCGTTGCCGGTATTGGCGACACCGGCCGCGCCGTCGGATATGGCCGAGCGCATGCGTGCGTGTACCGCCTGCCACGGGTCCGCGGGCATCCGGATCGAAGAGGGCTACGTCCCGCGTATCGAGGGCAAGCCGGCCGGTTACCTGTACAACCAGCTGGTGAACTTCCGCGAGCACCGGCGCACGCACGCGACCATGAATCACCTGGTCGCCTGGATGTCGGACGATTATCTCGCGGCCATCGCCGACTGGTTCTCCGGTCAGGAGCCACCCTACCCGGAGCCTGCCGCGCCGCCGGAACGTGAAGCCCTGCGTGAGCGCGGTGCGCAACTCGTCCGTACGGGCGACCCGGACCGGGATATCCCCGCCTGCCAGGCCTGCCACGGTGAACGTCTGGCGGGCGTGCGGCCGAACACGCCCGGTCTGATCGGCCTGCCGGAGCATTACATTGCCGGCCAGCTCGGTGCGTGGCGCACCGGCCGCCGGCAGGCGGCGAAGCCGGACTGCATGGCGACGATCGTCGAGCGCATGAGCGAGCGTGACGTCGAAGCGGTCGCCGCATGGCTCGCGTCGCGCCCGCTGCCCGACGATACGCGGCCCGCCTCGGGACTGGCCACGGAGCCTCCCATGCGTTGTGGCAGCGTCGAGTGGCCCGAGTCATGAGCCGCACGATCCGCCTTTGGACGGTTCCGGCCGTATTGTTAACTGCCGCCGTGCTCGTTACGGCAATGCTGGCGAATGGTGGTGGTGGCGGGGCCCGCACCGCGGTCGAGGACAACGCAGACACATCGAGCGTCGAACTCATCGAGCGGGGGCGCTACCTGGCACGCGTCGGCAACTGCAGCGGCTGCCATACCGAACCCGGTGGAGAACCGCTCGCGGGTGGGCTCGCACTCGAGACCGACTTCGGCACCTTCCGCACGCCGAACATCACGCCCGATGCCGAATCGGGGATCGGCGACTGGTCACGGATCGAATTCCGCGATGCGATGCTGCGCGGGCAGCGCGCCGACGGTGCGCCGCTGTATCCAGCCTGTCCGTACCCGAGTTTCAAGCATGCCCGGGGGGGCGATATCGACGCCATTTACGCCTGGATCCAATCGATCGATCCGGTCGAGCGGGAGACGCGTGGCCACGATCTCGATTTCCCCTGGGGCGTCCGCGGCCTGGTCAATCTCTGGCAGTGGGTCTTTTTCGAGCCCGGCAAGCTGGAGAAGAAGGACGACCGTGATGAACAGTGGCACCGCGGTCGCTATCTCGTGGAGGGCCTTGGCCACTGCGACGAATGCCATAGGGAGCGCGGCACGTTCGGCGCCGTCCGCACGGCGACCGACGCCCCGGGCGGTATGATCCACGGCTGGTACGCCCCGTCGCTCAACAGTCCGGAGGAGGCCGGTCTGCAGAATTGGTCAACCGCGGAAGCCGCGGATTTCCTGCGTAGCGGCAAGGCGAAGGATCACGCCATGACGGGCCCGATGGCGGGGGTCGTTTTCGACAGCCTGCAATATCTGCAGCCCGCGGACGCCCGGGCCATGGCCGACTACCTGCGCGGGCTGCCGACGGCCGAAATCCGGATGTCGGGGTACCGGGCGCGGCCCTCACCGGAGACGGTGAAGGCCATGATGGAACGGGGCGCCGAGCTGTACGCGCAAGACTGCGCCGACTGTCACGGCCAGTCGGGCGAGGGCGAAGACGGGGTCGTCCCGATGGCGGGCAACCGGGCCATCACCATGGACAACCCGGCCAATATCGTCCGCATGATCCGCAGGGGTGGCTTCCCCGCCAGCACGCCCGGCAACCCGTATCCGCATGGCATGCCGCCGTTCCAGGGATACGGCGACCGCGAGATCGCCGCGGTCGCGACGTACATCCGCCAGAGCTGGGGCAACGACGCACCGCCGGTATCCACGATCGGCCTCGCCGAATAATCAGCGCGGGTGGTCATGCTCGCGAAAAGTACCCGCACCGCATGTCGGAGATTTCAGCGCCGACGTAACGAAACAGCCCGTAGGCGCGTCTTCGACCGGCGCCACCGCACCGGTCGAATGCGCGCGGCATGCCCGAACCGCCGGATCCCGCTCCCACGCAAATCGCGCGCGTTCGCCTGCGGCGAAAACGCGCCTACGCAGGCTCGAACCCGTTGCGGGTTCCGACGCCCGCATGCACCGGTTCATTCCCCGGTAAAGACCCCCAGCCGCTTCGACAGCTTCTGGTTCTCGCGGTAGTCGATCGGGATTACCACCAGCGATGGCCCCTTGTGATCGATCGCGTTCTGCAGGGCGCCGCGCAGGTCGCGTGCGTTGCTCACGTACTGCCCCTGCCAGCCGAACGATTCGGCGAGGTGGAGCCAGTCCGGGTTGCCGAATTCGAGATCGGTGTGGCTGCCGAAGTGGTCGTCCTGTTTCCAGGAGATCAGGCCGTAACCGCCGTCTTCCCATACGAGGATGGTGATATCGGATTCAAGCCGTTTCGCCGTCTCCATTTCCTGCACGTTCATCAGGAAATCGCCGTCGCCCGCGATACCGACGATCCGGCGGCCGTCGGCGACCAGCGCCGCGCCGATGGCGCCGGGCAGGGGCATGCCCATCGAACAGAAACCGTTCGGGATGAGGCAGGTGTTCGGTTGATGGCAGTGGTAATGGCGCCCGACCCACATCTTGTGGGCGCCGACGCCGGACAGGACGATGTCATCGGGTCCGAGAACCTCGCGCACGTCCCAGATCGCCTTCTGCGGCCGGATGGTGCCCTCGGTGTCGTCCTCCGCGTGTTCCTCCATATCGGCCTTCATGCGCTCGCGGGCCACGCGCTGCGCGCTGAAATCGTAGTCCGGTATGCCGTCGCGCTCGAAGCGGCGGTTGAGTTGCCACAGGGCATGCGCGACATCGCCGACGAGCTCGACGGCGGGGTGGTACTCGTGGTCGATCTCGGCGGGGTCGAAGTCGATGTGGACGATCGTCTCGCTGGCGTCCGGGTTCCACAACTGCGGTGGATACTCGACGAGGTCATAACCGACGGTGATGACGACATCGGCATCGCGGACCGCATCCGCGACGTGATCCCACTGACCGAGCCCGATGGTGTAGAGCGCGTAGTCGGCCTCGTAGTCGACGGCACCCTTGCCCATGAATGTGGTCGTTACGGGGATGCCGGTCTGTTCCCCGAGCTGACGGAGCTGCTGTGCCGCGCGTTTCCGCACGGCGCCGTTGCCGGCGATGATGATCGGGGCGCGCGCGTTGCGGATCAGTTCATAGGCCTGGTCGCTGACCTTGTCGTCGACGCCCGGCCGGCGGAAACGCCGTGGCTCCATCGGCCGGACGTCCGTTTCCATTTTGGCGATGTTCTCCGCGAGTTCGATATGCACGGCCCCCGGCTTCTCGCCGCGCGCCGTGCGCACCGATTTGCGCACGATCTCCGGGATACTGTCGGCGTGATGCACGGACTGGGCCCATTTGGTGACCGGTTCATACATCCGGACCACGTCCATGACCTGGTGGCTCTCCTTGTGCTGGCGCGTGGTCGCTCCCTGGCCGGTCAGCACGATCAGCGGGGCATGGTCCATATTGGCGTCGGCGACGCCCGTGATCAGGTTGGTCGCGCCGGGGCCGAGCGTGCCGAGGCAGACGGCGGGGTTGCCCGTGAGTTTGCCGTAGGCCTCGGCCATGAAGGCCGCACCCTGCTCATGCCGGGTCAGAACGAAACGGATCTTGTCGGAGTGTTTCAGGGAATGAACGAAATCGGCGTTCTCCTCCCCCGTGACCCCGAAGATGTACTCGATGCCTTCATTTTCGAGGCACTGGACGAACAGATCGGATGCCTTCATGGCTTGTCCCCCTCCGTCGCATGGGTCCCCTGCACCGGGGGACTGGTGCGACCGCCAGCCTGGGTTGATATCCCTGGTGCAGTGACGAATGGTCCACGTGGGGCATTGTGACCAACACCGTGCACGGGAGCCAGTGCACGGGTGTGCGGTATCCTCTCGCCGTGCCGGCCCACCGGGGGGCGGCGCCGCTGCGATCGGGATTCCTACGACTGGAGAGGTGCCGCAGACGATGGCCAAAGGCGCAACCGGGGCCCTGCTGGGCCTTGTCACGCTCGACCGCGATGCCGACGTCCCGCTGTTCCGGCAGCTGGACCGGCAGTTGCGCGATGCGATCCTGTCGGGGCAGCTCGCGCCCGGAATCCGTCTACCGTCCAGCCGTCTGCTCGCGCGCGAACTGGGGGTGTCCCGGATCAGCGTCACGGCCGCTTTCGATCAGTTGATTGCCGAGGGATACCTTGAAGGGCGCCGCGGCGCCGGTACCTTCGTAACCTCGGAGTTGCCGATGGATCTCGCGGGCATCGCCGGACTGGAACCGGCGGCGCCGGCGGAGTCCGCGCCCGCGTGCGATGTTCGCGATGATCTCTCTGCCCGTGGACATCTCCTGCGCTCGACCCGGGCCGGAACCCGACCGGAAACGCCGGCCGCCTTCACGCCGAGCGTACCGGCGTTCGAGGAATTTCCGTTCCGGATCTGGTCGCGGCTGACGGCCCGCCATGTACGCAACCCCGACCCGGCATTGCTGCACTATGGCGATCCGGCAGGCTGGCGTCCGCTGCGCGAGGCCGTAGCGACCTACCTGCGCGATGCGCGCGGCGTTCGCTGCGGCGCGGATCAGGTCATCATCGTCTCCGGCGCCCAGCAGGCGTTCGAACTCGCGGGCTGGATGCTACTCGATCCCGGTGATCCGGTCTGGGTCGAGGATCCGGGCTATGTGGCGGGTCGTGACGCGCTGCGGGCGGCGGGGGCGGCGATCCACGGCATACCGCTCGACGCCGCCGGCGTGGATATCGAAGCGGGCAGCGCCCGCTGCCCGCTGCCGCGCATGCTCATGGTCACGCCCTCGCGCCAGCACCCGCTGGGCATCACCATGACGCTGCGGCGGCGTCTCGAACTCCTGCGCTGGGCACAGGATAACCGGGTATGGGTCCTCGAAGACGATTATGACAGCGAGTTCCGTTACCGGGATCGACCGGTTGCCGCCATGCAGGGCCTCGATCGCCAGGGGCGTGTCATCTACACGGGCACATTCAGCAAGGTGCTCTTCCCGGCGCTCCGGCTTGGCTACATGGTGGTTCCGCGCGATCTCGTCGACGCCTTCTGCGCCGCGCGCACTCTGGCGGGGCGGACGGTGCCGAGTCTCGCGGAGGCCGTGCTCGCGGATTTCATCACCGAGGGCCATTTCGCCGCCCATATCCGGCGCATGCGCCAGATCTACGCGGAGCGCCAGCAGGCATTGCTGGAGGCGGCCCATGATCAACTGGCGGGCCGGCTTGAACTGCAGCCGGCCGCCGCCGGGATGCATCTGATCGGCTGGCTGCCGGCGGGCACGGATGAGCGCCGTGTGGTCGCGGCGGCGGAGCGCCGGGGGGTCGTGGTGGTCCCGTTGTCGCATTATTCAATCGCGCGGGGCGGGCGTCCGGGGATCCTGCTTGGTTTTACCGCAACACCCGTTGCGGATATGCCGGACGCGGTCGCACGACTGGCGCAGGCTTTGGTCGAGGCCTGAGCACGGCGCCAGTCAGTCGCCGGCCGCCTCCGCCTGCACGCGGGAATCGGCATCCGCCACGAGTACCTCTACCTCGGCGTCGGCGAGTTGCTTGGCGAGCGAGGCCGGCGGTTCCGCATCGGTAACCAGCATATCCACCTCGTCGAGGTTGCAGACTTTCACGAAGCCGTCGCGACCGAATTTGCCTTCATCGGCCACCACGATCACGCGCTCCGCCTGGGCCATCACCGCGCGGGCGAACTCGGATTCGCAGGGGTGGTGGTTCATGAACCCCCAGCCGTTGATCGCGGCGATCGACAGGATCGCGTGGCGGACGTGGAAATCCCGTACGAAGGCGAGGGCCGTGGCGCCGAAGGTGGACAGATCGTCGGCGCGCAGTTCGCCGCCCGTGACGTGGACACGGTTGGCGTCGCGTGCCGCGAGGGTGCGCCCGATCTCGGTCGAATTGGTCACGACCTGAAGGTCCCGGTGGCCGGTCAAGGCCAGGGCCACGTGGGCGTTGGTTGCGCCGCCGTCGAGCATGAGCGAGTCGCCGTCCTTGATCTGTTCGGCGGCGAGCGCCGCGATTCGCTCCTTGATCTGCCGGTTCTCCTGCAGACGGCTCTGGAACGGCAACTCCCCCATCCGGTCCGGCAGCATGATGCCGCCGTGGACCCGAAGGACGAGGCCCTTGTTCACCAGTGGCCGGATGTTGCGCCGGATCGTCTCGTCGGATACCCGTAACTGCTCGGCGAGATCGTTGATGCGGCAGGTCCCGTGCAGCCGCACGAGACGGAGAATTTCCGCGGATCGATTGGTTACGGCCATCGTGCGCGTCCGTTGCCCTGGGGGCTTGTGGTCCGTTGCGGTGTGTGTTTCAGGTGGAGATGCGTGGCACTTTACCGCAATCAGGGCGTTCGGGCGAGGTTTCTGGCAGCGCCGGGACATCCGATGTATGTGGCTGCGTGGGCGTGCCGAACCGCATTTTCCGGCCATCGGCCCTGCAACGACCTCAAAAACGCGTTCTCGGGAGGCTGGCCGCACTGAATCACCCGTGATCCGGGCGAAAAATAGGTTCTTGCGACCGTGTGTGCTGGGATGTGGTTTTTCGTTGACATGTGTGGAGTTTGTTTGTAATTTCGACCGAAATCCATACCGCAAGCCGGTCGAACATGCCGGTACGTCTCGCGGTAAACAGGCCGGCAATGCGGATTTGGCCGGCAGACCCACAACCTGTGACGAGGCCGATCTCATGGCGGAATTTCCGGACCGGGCACGCGCTGTCGTAATCGGCGGGGGCATCATCGGATGCTCCACCGCCTACCACCTGGGCAAGCTGGGCTGGGACGACACCGTCGTTCTCGAGCGCCACAAGCTGACCTCGGGCACGACGTTTCACGCGGCCGGGCTTGTCGGCCAGCTCCGTTCCAACGCGAACATCACCCAACTGCTCGGTGAATCGGTCAAGCTGTACGACACGCTGGAACACGAAACCGGGCTGGTATCGGGCTGGAAGCGCAATGGCGGACTGCGTCTCGCCTGCACCGCGGAGCGTTGGACCGAGGTCAAACGCCAGGCCACGGTCGCGCGCTCGTTCGGCATCGATATGGACCTGCTGACTCCGGATGAAGCGCAGCAGATGTGGCCGCTCATGGACGTATCGGACGTCATCGGCGCCGCATTCCTGCCGGGCGATGGCCAGGCCAATCCGTCGGATATTACCCAGTCACTGGCGAAGGGTGCGCGCATGAATGGCGTGCGCATCTTCGAAGACACCGAGGTCACCGGCATCGAAACGGAAAACGGCCGGGTGAAGGCCGTGAACACGTCGCAGGGACGTATCGAGTGTGAGGTCGTGGTCAACTGCGCGGGGCAATGGGCCCGCGAAGTCGGACAACTGGTCGGTGTGAACGTGCCGCTGGTCTCGGTCGAACACCAGTTCATGGTGACCAAGCCGATCGACGGCGTGACGTCCGATCTGCCGACGCTGCGTGATCCGGACCGGCTGATCTACTTCAAGGAAGAGGTCGGTGGTCTGGTGCTGGGCGGTTACGAGTCGAACCCCAATCCCTGGGCCAGCGACGGTATTCCGCGTGATTTCAATTTCTCCCTGCTCGATTCGAACTGGGATCACTTCGAACAGTTCCTTGAGCCGGCGATCGGGCGCGTCCCGGCGATGGGCGAGGCCGATATCCAGACGCTCGTCAACGGGCCCGAGAGTTTTACGCCCGACGGCAACTTCATCCTCGGGGAAGCCCCTGAACTCCGGAACTTTTTCGTGGGGGCCGGTTTCAACGCATTTGGCATCGCCGCCGGCGGCGGTGCCGGCATGGCGCTCGCGCAATGGGTGGCCAGCGGCGAGCAGCCCTATGACCTGTGGCCCGTGGACATCCGGCGTTTTGGTCCGCCGCACCGCGACACCGAGTGGGTCCGCAAGCGCACGCTCGAGGCCTACGGCAAACACTATACGATCGCCTGGCCGCACGAGGAGCATGAGAGCGGGCGACCGTGCCGCCGGTCACCGCTGTATGAACGCCTGCGGACGGCCGGCGCCTGTTTCGGTGAGAAGCTCGGCTGGGAGCGGGCGAACTGGTTTGCGGAATCGCCCGAACAGGCGGTCGAGACGCACACCTTCGGGCGCCCGTCGTGGTTCGAGCGCGTGGCACTGGAGCATCAGGCCACGCGTGAGCGGGTCACGCTGTTCGATCAGAGTTCGTTCGCGAAATTCATGATGGTGGGGCCCGATGCCGAGGCCGCTCTGTCCTGGATCTGTGCCAACGACGTCGCCAAACCCGTCGGGACGATCGTCTATACGCAGATGCTCAACCGCCATGGCGGGACGGAGTGCGATCTGACCGTATCGCGGATTGCCCACGACCGCTTCTACATCACGACCGGCACGGGTTCGGCGACCCACGATTTCGACTGGATTGCCCGCAACATCCCCGAAGGCATGATTGCGCAGCTCGTCGATGTCACCTCATCGCGGGCGGTAATTTCGATCATGGGACCGCATGCGCGCGATGTTCTCTCAGCGGTCACCCGTGCGCCACTCGACAATGAATCCTTTCCGTTCGCCGCCATCCGCGAGATCGCGATCGAGGGTGCGCCCGTGCTCGCACTGCGGGTGACATTCGTCGGCGAACTGGGCTGGGAGCTGCATGTCCCGACCGAGAATGCCATCGGCGTATACGATGCCCTGATGGACAAGGGCGCGGAGTTCGGGATCACGAATGCCGGCTACCGCGCCATCGAGAGCATGCGTCTCGAAAAGGGTTTCCGCGCATGGGGCGCCGAGGTTTCCCCGGATTACACACCCCTGGAGTCCGGGCTCGGCTGGGCCGTGAAGCTCAAAACCGATATCCCGTTCCTGGGGCGCGATGTGGTCGAAGCGCAGAAGGCGGCGGGCATTACCCGGCGCATCGCCTGTTTCACCGTTGATGATCCCGACGTAATTCTTCTTGGCAAAGAGACGATCCTGCGCAATGGCGAGCGCGTTGGCTGGCTCTCTTCCGGGGGCTTTGGCCATACGGTCGGCCAGCCCATTGGCTATGGGTTCGTCCGCAATTCCGATGGCGTTGATCGGGCGTTTATCGAGTCCGGCGATTATGAATTGATCGTCGCCAATGAGCGGATTCCGTGTAATGTGCACCTCGGTCCACTCATTGATCCGCGCATGGAGCGCGTGAAGGCCTGAGCGCGCCGGCGACAGCGTTTCTTCGCGGTGCCGGGATGGCCCGCGCGACAAAGTGTGGAGGGATTCCGGGCGGACACCGCGGGTAACGGCAAGTCCTGTATCCGTGCTGGTCCGTAAAACGTAACCAGCAGCCAAGCTGCTAATAGACCGGGCAAAAACACGAACCCCGGCGGGAGGGAAGCGATCATGGCGGAAATAGGCAATATCGTCATTTACATCATCATGGCCTGTGCGGTAGCGGGTGCGTTCGCGTCGCTGCGTACCGATCAGGAAGGCTTGGGCAAAGAATTCTTCGAGGGCCTGTACACGATGGGCCCGATCTTCGTACCGGTGGCCGGTGTCATGGCCTCGATACCGTATCTGTCGGCGGCCGTTGAAGGCGCTGTCGGCCCGCTGTTCGAACTGATCGGTGCCGATGCGGCGATTGCCGCGACCTCGATCATCGCGGTCGACATGGGCGGCTATCACCTCGCCGAGGCGCTGTCGGCCACAACGGACGATTGGCTGATGGCGATGGTGGTCGGCTACATGGCCGGCGCGACGATCGTATTCTCCATTCCGGTCGGGCTGGCCATGCTGGACAAACGCGACCACAAGTACATGGGGCTTGGCATCATGTCCGGGATCCTGAGTGTTCCGGTCGGCGTATTCATTACCTGTGTGCTGATGACGGTGGCGGGCCTCGAGGTCCGTGACACGATCTCGACGACGTCCGAGGCGACGCACGTCTATGGTCTTGCGATCGGTGCGATTCTGGTGAACCTGTTGCCGCTGATTGTTTTCTGTGGCGCGATCGCGGCCGGTCTGCGTTTCGTCCCGGATCTGATGATCAACGGCTTCCTGTGGTTTGGCCGGGTCCTCTATGGGGCGATCACGATCGTCCTCGTGTTCTCGATCGTCGAATACTTCACGGGCTTTTTCTCCACCGTACTCGGCGGCTGGGGATTCGATCCGATCATCGCCGATGCGGAGGATCAGTTCCGGGCCCTCGAGATCGCCGGTTATATCGCGATCATGCTCGCCGGTGCGTTCCCGATGGTCTATCTGATCAAGAAGTATCTCGCGAAACCGATGGAGGCGATCGGTAAGCGTGTCGGATTGGAGAGTACCGGGGCGGCGGGTATTCTCGCGGCCGTGGCCAACGTGATCGCACTCTTCCGCCTGGTTGGCGACATGCGTGCGAAAGACAAGGTACTCACGATCGCATTCGCCGTCTGTGCTGCGTTCCTGTTCGGTGACCATCTTGCCTTCACGGCAAACTTCCAGCCGACCATGATCCTGCCGCTGATGCTCGGCAAACTCGGTGGCGGTATCTTTGCCTTCGTGCTCGCGCTGTGGCTGTCCGTGCCGCACGCCGAGAAGATCGAGGCACAGAATCACGCCAGGGCGTAAATCGACCGATGGGTCCGGCTGCCACCTTGTCCCCGCAAGGGGGATATGGCGCAGCCGGATTACTATCTGCGGGAGTTGAATAATGACTGACATCAGTGAGCGCGTGGCGCAACTGGACTTCTGGACGGGGAGCGTCGAGCCGCAATATCTGACCGGCGGTATCACGAACATCAATTTCTTCGTGGAAGATGCGACCGGCAAGTATGTGGTGCGCACCGGAGACGATATCCCCGTCCACAGGATCATGCGCTTCAACGAACGCAATGCGGCGAAAGCGGCGGAGCGTATCGGTATCTCACCGGGGATCGTCTACCATGAACCCGGTATTCTGGTGATGCGTTATATCGATGGTCGTACTTTGACCGAGGCCGACGTCCGCGAACGACGGAACCTGCCCCGGGTGGTCGATCTGATCAAGCGCTGCCATCGGGAGATGGTCCGCGAACTGCGGGGACCGGCGCTGGCATTCTGGCCGTTCCATGCCGTCTACGACTATGCGCATACGCTCAGGGAAGACGGCAGCCGGATGACACCGCGACTGCCGGAGTTCGTGGATTATGCCGAGCGACTCGAACGGGCCGTCGGCCGCGGAGAGATGGTGTTCTGCCATAACGATCTGCTCGCCGCCAATTTCCTCGAAGAGGGGGAGCGCATGTGGATCGTCGACTGGGATTATGCCGGCTTTGGCAGCCCCTTGTTCGACCTCGGTGGCCTGTCATCGAACAATCAATTGTCCGAGGCCGATGAGCACTGGCTTCTGGAAGCGTATTTCGAAACCGACGTGCCGGAGCGGCTGCACTATCGCTTCAAGGCGATGAAGGCGGTATCGCTGCTCCGTGAGTCGATGTGGAGCATGGTGTCGGAACTCCACTCGGAGCTGGATTTCGACTACGAAGTCTACACGGACGGAAACCTCGAACGTTTCTTCACTGCCTGGGACGAGTTTCGGCAGCTGGAGACCTGAGTAGTGCCCCGCAACCGTGTTGTTGCCATCCGGTAGCAGTTTCGCGTCGCGGGACGGGGTGCGACGGCCCTCGCGCCCCGATCGTCGCGTCCGGATGGTTGGCTGGCCTCGGAGGTTTTCCTCCGGGGCTTTTTTATGGTTTGTCGAGTTAGCGGAGAAGGCGAGTCTCGCGGATGCGCGGCGAGATCGGCCGCTATACGGGTGTAGGTCGGACTTCCAGTCCGACACGCCGAAGGGGCTTCGAGGTGTCGGACTGGAAGTCCGACCTACACCCGTTCGGGGCGTGGGCGCGATGCGGCTACGGTGCCATCGGAATGGTGTTTCGATTTCCTCCCGCGCAGCCCAGCGGCGACCGCGTTGGTGTCAGCGCAGCACTTCGAGCACGAATGCCCGGCTGGTGGATTGTTCGGCTTCGCCGGGGATCGAGATATAGCTCGGTGTTTCCTCCGCGAGTCGACAATTCCCGTCGTCGCAGAGTCTGTCGATGTGCTGGCGGAAATCGGTCTCTGCGAGCAGTCGATCCTTTACGGTAAACACGATAAATCCGCCCTTGCGAACCACGCGCAGCAGGTCATCGAGGCCTTCCGGACCGACATGACCGAGGGTGAATACGCCGGCGGACACCGCGCCCGTGAACCGGTCATCGTCAAAGGGCAATGTCTGCCCCATGAATCCCTGATGCAGTTCGTCATAAACGCCTTTGCGGCGCGCGACTTCGATCATTCCTTCCGATGCGTCCAGGGCCACCAGATCACGGTAGCCGATGATGCGCAGCCATTCGCCGATCAGGCCGGTGCCGGCGCCGGCATCGAGAATCGCGGCGTTGTGCGTCTTGATGTGGCGGGCGAGAAGGGCAAGGCAGATGGTTGGATGCCGGTACCCGCTGGCACCCATGTCGTGATCATAAGTCTCCGCCCAGCGGTCATAACCCTTCGCGACTTCTTCCGGCGACGTGCTCGCATAGACATGATCGAGATGATTGCCCGTGTCTGAATTGGACATATTCTGAACCTCCCATTTTCGTGAAAATGTTGCAGGCATAGCGCGGTGACGGTCGTGTGGATGTGCACAATGGCGCGCGCGAAACAGTGATTTCGCGTGCGGCAATCGTGATGATCACCACGATGATCCGTCGTTCCGTTTTCGTGCCCGTGTTTTCGCGTCGCGGGACGTTCTTGTGGCGGGGAAAATCGTTCAGGTTACTGAATATACGCCAGTTTATTGTGCGCGAATCGTTCGCTTCATTCCGTCAACAAATGACAGCGGCCCTTCGGAATCTTCGCGGTACGGGATCGTTTATCTCGTCCGCGAGAGGTGCAGTCTACAGAAACGGGAGAGAGATAAAACCCGTCATTGAAAGTGCATCTGGCGATGATGGTGTGATTGCCGGGTGGCTTCGTTGTACTCTGAAAAACGGAATTGAACATCAAAGTGGATGCTGACCGAATGCCGATGGAACCAATCAAAGGGATCGTATTCGACAAGGACGGAACGCTGATCGATTACCATTTGACCTGGTCGCCTCTCAACGAAGCGGCCGCGGCGATGGCTGCGGGTGGCAATCCCGAGTTGATCACTTATCTCCTTGATCTGGGTGGGCGCGATCCACGTACCGGACGTGTCCGTGGAGGCAGTCTGCTCGCGGCCGCCGATACGCGCGAGATCGCCGAAGTGTGGGCGGAGGCGGGTGCCATGCACGATGTCGACAGTCTCGAACGCCATATCGATGCGATCTTCGAGGCGGGTGCTGAACATGCGGTACCGGTGACGGCGATCGCCGAGCTGTTCGGACGGCTGCGCTCGCGGGGCCTGGTACTCGGCGTCGCTACCAGCGACAGCGAAGCGGGCGCGCATGCGACGCTGCGACGGCTCGGTGTCGACGCAACCGACGGCCTCTTCGTGGCCGGGTATGACAGTGGCCATGGCCGCAAACCCTCACCGGGTATGGTCGACGCCTTCCGTGCCGCGAGTGATCTCCCGGCGCGGAGCGTGGCCGTGGTCGGCGACAACCTGCATGACATCCGGATGGGACGGGCTGCGGGATGCGGCCTGTGCATCGGCGTGCTCACCGGCACGGGCTGCCGGAAGGAACTGGCCGCGGAGGCGGACCATGTGCTCGAGAGTATCGTGGAACTCGAGGCCCTTATCGATCATTTGCCAACCGCATGACGGGCGCGGACGCGGACGATGTCGCTGCCGGCGATTGCGCGGTTGCGATGCGTTGCGCACGCCGCGCTGAGTTGAGCTGGGCGGCGTGGTGTTTATGTGGAATATGTGGCAAATAATCGGTAATAAGTGTGGAGAAAAGTGGATTCGTGTTGACAACAGTGGGGTAGGCTTGTTTAGCTTGAGCGCGTTTTTTGCGGTGTGTCGACCATGGATCGACACGCTTCACACGCCACGGACGGGTAACCGGAGGAGAAAAACTGGATGACACAGGACTATCTGTTCACTTCCGAGTCGGTTTCGGAGGGGCATCCTGACAAGATCGCCGATGCGATCTCCGATCGCGTCCTCGACGAAATCATCCGCCAGGATCCGCAGGGGCGAGTCGCCTGCGAGACGCTGATCAAGACGGGTGTGGTGCTGGTCGCCGGTGAGGTGACGACCACCGCGTGGGTCGATCTTGAGGAACTCGTCCGCAAGGCGATCCTGGAGATCGGTTACGACAGCTCGGAGGTCGGATTCGATGGCGAGACCTGTGCCGTGCTGAACGCGCTGGGGAAGCAGTCTCCGGATATTGCCCAGGGTGTCGATCGCCAGAAGCCGGAAGACCAGGGCGCGGGCGACCAGGGGCTGATGTTCGGGTACGCGTCCAACGAGACCGACGTGCTGATGCCGGCACCGATCACCTACGCGCATCGGCTGGTCCGGCGCCAGTCCGAGGTCCGCAAGAGCGGCGAACTCGAGTGGCTGCGCCCGGACGCGAAGAGCCAGATCACTTTCCGCTACCGCGACGGGAAACCATCGGGTATCGATGCCGTCGTCCTGTCGACACAGCACAGCGATGCGGTCTCGCAGAAAGACCTTCGCGAGGCGGTCATGGAGACCATCATCAAACCGACGCTGCCAGCCGAATGGCTGAACGATGTGCCGGATGACCGGATCCACATCAATCCGACCGGCAAGTTCGTGATCGGTGGCCCGGTCGGTGACTGCGGCCTGACGGGACGCAAGATTATCGTCGATACCTATGGCGGCATGGCGCGCCACGGCGGCGGCGCGATGTCGGGCAAGGACCCGTCGAAGGTGGACCGCTCCGCGACCTACGCCGGGCGCTACGTGGCAAAGAACATTGTCGCCGCGGGCCTGGCCGAGCGCTGCGAGATCCAGGTGTCGTATGCGATCGGCGTGGCCGAGCCGACGTCGGTCAGTGTCGATACCTTCGGTACCGGCCGGATCGACGACCGCCGCATCGAGGCACTGGTGCGCGAGCACTTCGATCTGCGCCCGTACGGCCTCGTGAAAATGCTCGATCTGATCCAGCCGATTTACGCGCAGACCGCCGCATACGGACATTTTGGCCGTGACGATGTCGATCTGCCGTGGGAACACACGGACCGGGCCGATGTGCTTCGGGCCGACGCGGGCGTGTAGACTGCAGGATCCGACCAAGTGGAAATCCCGCCCCGAGGAGCGCTGCAACGGGGTCTGTCGCCCGGCATCATGCCGGTATGCAGGCACCTCGCCAGGCTCGGGCCACCGGGACCGTAACAAACGGCGCTCGTTCGACTCTCAAGAGAGGAGATCGATCCGATGAACGCAACTGTAGCTGAGAAAATCCCCAACGATTCCATCATCGCCGACCCGTCGCAGGCCGACTGGGGCCGTCGCGAGATGGCGATCGCCGAGACCGAGATGCCGGGGCTGATGGCCCTGCGCGAGCGCTACGCGGCGGAGCAGCCGCTGGCGGGGTGTCGCATCGCGGGCTCGCTGCACATGACAATCCAGACCGCGGTGCTGATCGAGACGCTCACGGCACTCGGCGCCGAAGTGCGCTGGGCGTCGTGCAACGTGTTCTCCACCCAGGACCACGCGGCGGCGGAGATCGCGCGCACGGGCGTGCCGGTGTTCGCCTGGAAGGGCGAGTCGCTGGACGATTACTGGGAATACACCCACCGCATCATGGAGTGGGGCGACGGCGGCTTCCCCAACCGCATCCTCGATGACGGCGGCGACGCCACCATGCTGGTCACGCTGGGCGCGAAGGCGGAGCAGGACCCGTCGGTGCTCGACAACCCGGGCAGCGACGAGGAGCGCGCGGCGTTCGCCGCGATCCGCAAACGCCTGGAGACGAAGCCGGGCTGGTACGCGCAGCTCGCCGAAGCGATCGGCGGCGTGACCGAGGAGACCACCACGGGTGTGGCGCGCCTGTACCGCATGGAGCGCGAGGGCACGCTGGGCTTCCCGGCGATCAACGTCAACGACTCGGTCACCAAGTCGAAGTTCGACAACCTCTACGGCTGCCGCGAGTCGCTGATCGACGGGATCAAGCGCGCGACGGACGTGATGATCGCGGGCAAGATCGCGGTGGTGCTCGGTTACGGCGACGTCGGCAAGGGCTGCGCCCAGGCCTTGAGGGGCATGGGTGCGACCGTGTGGGTCACCGAGATCGACCCGATCTGCGCGCTGCAGGCCTCGATGGAGGGGTATCGCGTGGTCGAGATGGATGAGGTCTGCGACAAGGCGGATCTGTTCGTCACGGCGACGGGCAACTACTCGGTGATCACGCACGATCACATGGCGCGCATGCGCGACGAGGCGATCGTGTGCAACATCGGCCACTTCGACAACGAGATCGATGTGGCGGGCCTCAGGCAGTACGAGTGGGAGAACATCAAGCCCCAGGTGGATCACATCACCTTCCCCGACGGCAAGAAGATCATCCTGCTGGCCGAGGGCCGGCTGGTGAACCTCGGCTGTGCGACGGGGCATCCGAGCTTCGTGATGTCGGCTTCGTTCACCAACCAGGTGATGGCACAGATCGAGCTGTGGCAGCGCCCGGAGAACTACGAGCACCGGGTCTACGTGCTGCCCAAGCGCCTCGACGAGGAGGTAGCGAGCCTGCATCTGACGAAGATCGGGGCGAACCTCACCGAGCTGAGCGCGGAGCAGGCCGCCTACATCGGCGTGCCGCAGAACGGCCCGTTCAAGCCGGAGCACTACCGCTACTGATGGAGTGGCGCCCGAGCCTGACGGCTCGGGTGGATAACGGGGCCGACCGGCTGTCCGCATGCACGTGCCATGCGGGCAGCCGTGTCGGCGCTCCCCCACGGACATCAGAGAGCGTAGGTCATGAAAGTATCTTTCGAATTTTTCCCGCCCCGCACGGAGGCCATGGAGGCACGCCTCTGGGACGCGATCATCGCACTCGAGTCGATGCGTCCGGCGTTTGTTTCCGTGACCTACGGTGCGGGCGGTTCAACGCGTGAGCGGACGCATTCGACGGTCCGTCGCATTCTTCATGAAACGGACCTTACGCCGGCCGCGCATTTGACCTGCGTGGGTGCGTCGCGCGCCGAGGTCGGGGATATCGCCCGACGCTATTGGGAAAATGGCGTACGGCATCTGGTCGCCCTCAGAGGCGATCTGCCCGATGACGACGCGGAATATTCGCTTCGGCCCGACGGTTATGGTTGTGCGGCCGAATTGATACCCGGTCTGCTCAAGGTAGGCGATTTCGACATCAGCGTCGCGGGGTATCCGGAAGTCCATCCCGATGCGACGTCAGCGAATGCCGATATCGAGTACCTCAAGCGCAAGGTCGATGCCGGTGCGAGCCGCGTGATCACGCAGTTCTGCTTCGACGACGAGCCGATTCTGCGGTTCCGTGACCGCGCGGTCGCGGCCGGGGTCGATGTCCCCATCGTGCCCGGCATCCTGCCGGTTGCCGATTTCCCCAAGGTCGCCCGCTTCAGCCGCAGTTGCGGAGCGACCATACCGGACTGGCTCGAGCGGCTTTTCGAGAGTCTCGAACACGATCCCCGCGAGCATGACATGGTCGCCGCGTCCGTGGCTTCGGATCAGTGCCGCGGGCTGATGGCCGAAGGCTTCGACCAGTTCCATTTCTACACCATGAATCGCGCGCCGTTGACGCGGGCCGTGTGCCGCATGATCGGCATCCTGCCAGATGACCGCGCGCGTTCCGAGCAGGCGAAACGGAACAACGTTGCCTGATCGACTGGAGAAATAATGAGTATCGATACCCTGCAGAAACGCCTGGGCGAGCGCATCGTCATCCTGGATGGCGGCATGGGCACGATGATCCAGCGCGAACCGCTGGAAGAGGTCGATTTCCGCGGTGAACGCTTCGCGGATGCGCCCGGTGAGCTGTTCGGCAACAACGACCTGCTGAATCTCACCCGCCCGGATGTCATCGAACGCCTGCACCGCGGTTACCTGGAAGCGGGCGCCGAACTGATCGAGACGAACACGTTCAACGCCAACCGGATTTCCCAGGCGGATTACGCCATGGAGTCCGTTGCGGCGGAGATCAACACCGAAGGCGCACGTATCGCACGGCGTGCCGCGGATGCGGTCGCCGAAGAGACCGGTGAACCGCGCTGGGTTGTGGGCGTACTGGGCCCGACCAATCGGACGGCCTCGCTGTCGCCCGACGTCAACGATCCGAGCAAGCGCAATATCCGTTTCCCGGAACTGGTCGAGATCTACCGCGAAGCGGCTGAAGCGCTGCTCGATGGCGGTGTCGATCTCATCATGGTCGAAACGATCTTTGACACCCTCAATGCGAAAGCGGCGCTTTACGCGCTCGATGACCTGTTCGAGGCGCGCGGTACACGTCTGCCGGTGATGATCTCGGCCACGATCACCGATGCGAGCGGACGTACGCTCTCCGGTCAGACGGTCGAGGGTTTCTGGAACAGCGTACGTCACGCGCAACCGTTCAGCGTCGGCCTGAATTGTGCACTGGGCGCGGAACAGCTCCGGGAGTATGTCGAGGAACTCGGCCGCGTGGCCGAGGTGCCCGTCAGTGCGCATCCGAACGCGGGGCTGCCGAATGAGCTGGGCGAATACGACCAGTCAGAAGAGGCCATGGCCAAGCTCATCGCCGAGTGGGGCCGCGAGGGCCTCGTCAACATTATCGGCGGTTGCTGTGGCACGACGCCGGAGCACATCGCGGCGATCGCGGCGGCGGTGCGTGGCGTCGCGCCGCGCGAACTGCCGCAGCCACCGCAACGGCTGCGTCTGTCCGGGCTCGAGCCGCTGAACGTCGGACCGGAGACGAATTTCGTCAATGTCGGCGAGCGCACCAACGTCACCGGCTCGGCGAAATTCCGGCGCCTGATCGAGGCCGAAGACTACGAGACGGCGCTCGAAGTCGCCCGCCAGCAGGTCGAGGACGGCGCCCAGGTGATCGACGTCAACACGGACGATGGTCTTCTCGATGGCGTCGCCTGCATGCGCCACTTCCTCGACCTGGTTGCCACAGAACCCGACATCGCCCGCGTTCCGGTCATGATCGACTCCTCGCGCTGGGAGATCCTCGAGGCCGGCCTGGAGTGCCTCCAGGGCCGCGCCATCGTGAACTCGTTGAGCATGAAAGAGGGCGAGGCATCGTTCCTCGATCAGGCCCGTCGCGTGCGCCGTTACGGTGCGGCCGTGGTGGTCATGGCCTTCGATGAGGAGGGTCAGGCCGAGACCGTCGAGCAGCGTGTCGAGATCGCGAAGCGCGCGGTCGCACTGCTGACCGAACAGGCCGGCTTCAAGCCCGACGATATCGTGATCGACGCGAACATCTTCGCCGTGGCGACCGGGATCGAGCAGCACAACGATTACGCGAACGCGTTCATCGAGGCGGTCCGCCGAATCAAGAAAGAACTGCCCGGCGTGCGGACCTCGGGAGGGTTGTCCAACGTATCGTTCTCGTTCCGCGGCAATGAGCCGGTCCGTGAGGCGATGCATTCGGTATTCCTGTACCACGCCATCCAGGCCGGCCTCGACATGGCAATCGTCAACGCCGGTCAGCTGACGGTCTATGACGATATCCCCGAAGATCTGCGTGAGCGCGTCGAGGATGTGATCCTCAACCGCCGCGACGACGCGACCGAGCGGCTGCTGGAGATCGCGGAGGATTACCGCGAGTCCGGCGAGCGCCATGAGGTGCAGGCGGCGTGGCGGGAAGAGGCGGTCGAGAAACGCCTCGAACACGCGCTCGTGCACGGCGTCGTCGATTATGTCGAGGACGATGTCGAGGAGGCCCGCCAGCGCGCGGAGCGCCCGCTCGACGTCATCGAGGGTCCGTTGATGGACGGCATGAACGTCGTCGGCGATCTGTTCGGTGCCGGCAAGATGTTCCTGCCGCAGGTGGTGAAATCGGCGCGCGTCATGAAAAAGGCCGTCGCCTACCTGATCCCGTATATCGAGGCGGACAAACGACCCGGCGACCGGGCCAAGGGTCACGTCGTCATGGCGACGGTGAAGGGGGATGTCCATGATATCGGCAAGAACATCGTCGGCGTCATCCTGCAGTGCAATAACTTCGACGTCACAGACCTGGGTGTCATGGTGCCCGCCGATAAGATTCTCGACACGGCAATCGAGAAAGAGGCCGACATTGTCGGTCTCTCGGGGCTGATCACACCCTCGCTCGACGAGATGGTGCGCGTCGCGAAGGAGATGCAGCGCCGCGGTATGGACCTGCCGCTGCTGATCGGTGGCGCCACGACCTCGCCGCTGCATACGGCCCTGCGGATCTCGCCGGAATACGATCAACCGGTTACGTACGTAAAGGATGCGTCACGCGCCGTCGGCGTCGTGAGCAAACTGCTCAACGCCGATCTGCGTGACGAATTCATCGCGCAGATCGCCAGCGACCAGGAGAAGCAGCGCGAGCGTCATGCCGGGCGTGGTGAGCGCAAGTCGTACGTGGATCTCGAGACCGCGCGTGCCAACGCGTTCACCTGGGACCCGGAGCAGCACCGCCCGCAGCAGCCGGCACGCACCGGCGTTATCCCGGTCGAGGATGTCTCCGTGGCCGATCTGCGGGAATTCATCGACTGGACGCCGTTCCTGCACACCTGGCAGATCAAGGCGAGTTGGCCGAAGGTGCTGGATGACCCGGACAAGGGGGAAGCGGCGCGCAATCTGCTCGCCGATGCGGAGCGGATGCTGGATCGCATGGAAGCGGAGGGCTGGCTGCAGCCACGTGGCGTTGCGGGGATATTCCCCGCCGGAGCGATGGGTGACGATGTCGCCATCTACGCGGACGAGCCGCGCCAGGCCGTGCGGATGCGGGTGCATTTCCTGCGCCAGCAGACCGAACGGCCCGAGGGCAAGCCGAACCTGTGCCTGTCGGACTATGTCGCCCCCGTGACCGCCGGTGTGCCGGACTGGATGGGCGCCTTCGCTGTCACCGCCGGCCACGAGACCGCGGCCCACGTGAAGCGTTTCGAAGAGGCCGGCGACGACTACAACGCCATCCTGGTGGAGTCGCTCGCCGACCGTCTCGCCGAGGCGTTTGCCGAGTACCTGCACCTGCGTGTGCGACGCGAGTGGTGGGGCTACGATCCGGAGGAATCGCTGGCGAACGAGGATCTGATCGCCGAGCGGTACAAAGGGATTCGCCCGGCGCCCGGTTATCCCGCCTGCCCGGAACATACCGAGAAGGCGTTGATCTGGCAGCTGCTCGATGTGGAGGACAACACGGGCATGCGCCTGACCGAGAGCTTTGCCATGGATCCGGGCGCCTCGGTCAGCGGCTTCTACATCGCCCAGCCCGAAGCGCGCTACTTCGGTCTCGGTGCCATCCAGCGCGACCAGGTCGTCGACTATGCCGAACGCAAGGGCTGGACGATCGAGGAGGCCGAGACCTGGCTGGCGCCGAATCTGACGTACGACCCGGAGAAAGAGCCCGCCGAGGCGGTGAGCCGCGCGGGCTGAAATCATCACGTCTTCGGACTGGAATCGCACGACGAATGCAACCATCCAGGGAGGATGCAATGACGCGAGAAGAAACAACCTTTCTCGACCAGGTGTACAAACTCGATGACGCCGACAGCACCAAGTCGCTGTACGACGATTGTGCCGATCAGTACGATCGCGAACTGCGCGAAATCGGCTATGCCTCGCCGGCACGCTGCGCGGCCGCGCTGGCCGACGCCGTGGACGACCGGAGCGCGCCGCTGCACGATCTTGGCTGTGGCACCGGGCTATCCGGCGAAGCCTTTCGGGAGGCCGGTTTTACGAACATCGATGGTTCCGACTTCTCCCGCCCGATGCTCGACATCGCGGAGTCGAAGAAAGGCGTGTACCAGCAGCTTATGGTGGCCGACCTGTACCACCCGCTACCGTTTGATGCGGCCGCATACGCCAATATCGCGGCGGTCGGCGTGTTCAGCCCGGGGCATGCGCCGCCGGAGATGATCGATGACGTGATCGCGAAACTCCCGCCCGGCGGCTGCTTCGTGTTCACGCTCAACGATCATGCCCTCGAGATGCCGGGGTACCGGCAACACGTGAATGATCTCGTGCGCGACGGACGGGTCGAGAGGGTGTTCGAGGAGTACGGCGAACATCTGCGCAGGGACGGGCTGAAGTCGCAGGTCTGTGTCCTGCGTCGAAGCGCCTGAGTCGTCGGCGGGTCAGTCGCCCGGGAAAACAACCATGAATGCCGGCATGACCATCCGGAGGTGGTCGGCGGCCGGCCGAAGCGAGATGAAGCGAGGAGCCGAAATGAGCAAATACGACGTTTATGGCATCGGCAATGCGCTGGTGGATATGGAATACAGCCTGACGCCGGAAGATCTGCAGCGTCTCGAGGTCGATAAGGGCGTGATGACGCTGGTGGATGTCGATCACCAGTCCGAGATGATGGTTTATCTCGATGAACACCACGTGCACCGCAGCGCCGGCGGTTCCGCCGCGAACACGGTCATCGCCCTGAGCCAGTTCGGCGGCCGCGGGTTCTACACCTGCAAGGTGGCCGACGACGAGCTGGGCCGGCTGTATGCCGACGATCTCAAAGAGAATGGCGTGGAGACCAACGCGCACGAGGTCGTGGAGCCCGGCTATACCGGACGCTGCATGGTACTGGTGACGCCGGATGCCGATCGCACGATGTGCACCTATCTCGGGATCACCGGTAGTCTCGGCAAGGCGGAACTCGTGCCGGAGGCCATCCGCGAATCGGAGTATCTGTATCTCGAAGGCTATCTGGCGACTTCGGAAACAGCCCTTGAGGCGGTCGCCGAAGCCCGTGGGATCGCCCGCGATGCCGGCGTACGCACGGCCCTTTCGCTGTCGGATCCGAACATCGTCAGCCACTTCGGTGACCAGCTCCGCGAGATGATCGGGGACGGCGTCGATCTGCTGTTCGCGAACGAGGACGAGGCGAAAGAACTCACGGGCAAGGACGCGATCGAGGATGCCATCGCGGCCCTCAAATCAAGCGCGCGCGAGTTCGTCGTCACGCGTGGTCCGAAGGGCGCGATCGTTTTCGACGGGGAGCGCGAGTTCTCGGTGGATGCGCGCCGAGTCGATGCGATCGATACCGTCGGGGCCGGCGATATGTTCGCCGGGGCGTTTCTCTACGGCCTGACGCAGGGCTGGAATCATGAACGCGCGGCACGGTTCGCAGTCAGTGCGTCCGCCGACATCATCACGACGTATGGTCCCCGGCTGACCCGCGATCGCGCATTGGGTGTGCGCGACGCGATGGCCGGAGCGGCCTGATCAGTCACCGGCGACGCGGGCCCACAGCGACGTGGGCTCGTTGTCGCGTGTCGTATCAACCGTAACGATCCGGTCCGCCTCGTCGGCGGTCACCGTTTCCTGCAGGCCGATCTGGCGCTCGAGAACCGCTTCGTCGGCCTCGGATGCGTCATCGCGACGTTGCGACCGTGCCCGTACCCGTTCGCGAAGGACTGTTTCAGGCGCGGTGATGTCGAGAATCACGCCCGCGATGCCGCGCACGCGCGCCAGTGAGAGGAACGGCTCGCGCTGGTCCCGCGTGAGGAAAGCGGCATCGACGACCACGGGCCAGCCCGCATCCAGCAACCGGTGCGCCTGTTCGAGCAGCCGTTCATAGGTACGCCGTCCGGCTTCGGGGGTGTAGATCCCCGCGGCCACGCCGGAATCACTGCTGTCGTCCGGCGTGAGGCCGTACAGGCGCTTG
>Ga0306907_1000264_pt1 | contig 25341 bp, 29 predicted proteins | sample AntRauTorcE11898_FD_190415 | JGI IMG/M metagenome (GOLD analysis project Ga0306907, IMG submission 190415) | Saline lake microbial communities from Rauer Islands, Antarctica - Metagenome Torckler E11 #898 (v2) (version 2) | ecosystem: Environmental > Aquatic > Non-marine Saline and Alkaline >... | reverse complement strand
TGTATTGCGGATGGGGTCTCTAGCTGTACGGGTCTGTGCCGCTGTGCATCTTCTTTGGGCGACTACAGGGACAGGGAGAGGGCGACATTTTATTCAGGGGGGCAGTGACAGCTGTGCCAGTCCCCCATGACTTTAGTGTCACTGGTTTCTTGCTTATGAGGGCTATTTCCCGGGATCCTGAGCCTACTTGGACCGCTCACTGCCGGCGTCAGTCACCTAAATGGCTCAACGCCCAACTATCCACAACCGCGATCTACACCGACGCCGTGATGCACCCGCTGGCGAGCTACGCATAATCAGGCACGGAGCCGCTCATAACCGGTCGCGGCCGCCTAGCCACGCTTGTGAACCCCTGCCCTATCTCTATCTAGGCTCCATTCAAGGCACACTCGGACAACACGCTGACACGGCGCTACCGCCCCGCCTCGCCCCGAGAGAGATCCAGCTCAAGCAGCCGCGCCAGGATAGTCTCGTCATCAAGCGGCCATTCCCACCCGTAAGCTGCAGCGACAGCCTTATCGAGTGCCTCGTGTGCGTGATCAAGCCACGCGGGGCACTCGTTGTACAGCTTGGTGAGCGTGCGCTGCTTCAGCTTGTCCTCGCAACCGGGTTTCGCCACGATCCGGTCGGGGTAGCCCTCGACCACCTCGGGCACCCGCTCCGTCCATTCCGGCGGGTTTAGCCAGCGTTCGCGCAGGGTGTCGATGTTGCGCGCCGCCTCGGCGATCGCCTCGGCGTGCGGGCTGTCGAAATCGGTTGGCGAACGGTTCGGCTCGAGGCCCGGCGGAAACGGGAACGTCTCAAACGTGCTGTTCGGTGTGTAACGGGGGTCATTTCCTTTCCCCAAGAACGACCCCATTCGCAATGACCAAATTTTGTGGAGATACGAGTGTAGAATGCCGAATGAAACATCATCGTTTCGCATGATGGCGACCAGCGCTGAATCCGGCCAAACGGTGCCGCTAACCCACACGAACAGGCGGTGTTTGGCAACCCGTGGCGTCGCGATATACCGGCCGAGGCGGCCAACCGCGCACACCATGCTCGTTCGGGGCCGCCAAAGACGCCACCACGCGGCGAATTGGCTCTCCATCCAAGACTGAATGGTCCCATCAGCACGTTTTCGTCCGACCTTATCGGCCAAGGGCTTGTAAACATTATCCTCTACATAGCGATACGGGGCCTCATACAAAGCGGCGACGGGCTGTGAACACTCGCCCCCAAAATTGACTAACCATCGATCCGATGGGCGTCGGAGTAGATCCTGGGCGTTAATCAGGGGGGCCAACACTTCAGCATTCGACCTGCCATCCGGGTTCGGTTCTGCCAGCCATTGCCGAGCGACCGCCCCTGACACATCGAAGGCTCCACTCTTCGTTATACCCTGACATGCAATCCCGGCATTCTCATTGAGCCTGACCGCCTGCGTGATATCTACATCCCCGCCGGTAAGATTGGCATAAATCTCGTCAACCGGATGCCCGTCTAAAACAGGATTCGCTGAGCAAGGATCTTCCGCATTGGCAAAAGCAATAAGCGATACCCGGACGGCCGCCCCCTCGTTAATCCATGGCTGATCAGACCATGCGGTAAATATCGGGGCGACTGTAATAACCCGTTCCAAAACCCGCCTATTCTGGCCATGGCGGATCGAATTGGTCGCTACCAGACCGCAGCGTCTTGATCGGCCTTTCTCGATCGCGTGTCGCGCTTTCTCGAACCAATAGGTGACAAAATCAGCTCCACGGGGCACGCGATCCTTATACGCGGCGCGAATCGTCTCCGCCTGCTCACCCAGTTCGGCAATCATGCGGCGATCCCCTATGAAAGGAGGATTCCCGACGATCGCCTCAGCCTCCGGCCACTCCGCCTCAAGACCGCCCTCCGTCACCAATGCGTCGCGTTCCTCGACCTGGTTCAACGGCTTCAGGATTGGCTTCTTGTCGAGCGAGAACCCGTGCTCGAGCATCCACTGGATCTCGCCGATCCAGAGGGTCACGCGGGCCAGTTCCGCGGCATACGGGCTGATCTCGATGCCGCGCATGTTCGCCACCCCCACATCCGGCAAGTGCCGTTCGAGACCGAGCGACTCGGCCTCGAGGCCGACACGATTCTCGAAGTCCTTGAGCCCCTTGAGAGCCAGATACAGGAAATTCCCTGAGCCACACGCAGGGTCGAGGACGGTGTATTTGCGCAACCGCAGCAAAAATTGCTGCAAGGTGGTCTGGGCCTTCTGGAGGCGGGGCTTCGGATTCTTGATCCGGTGGGCAGCCTCCATGTGAGCATCGATTTCCGCCCGTACGAACGCCCACTCCCGTTCGAGCGGCTCAATGACCACGGGATAGACCAGCTTGTTGATCGTCTCCGGATCTGTGTAGTGGGCCCCGAGTTGGCCCCGCTTTCTGGGGTCCATCCCCCGCTCGAAAAGCGTGCCGAGGATCGATGGTTCGATCGCCGACCAGTCGAGATAGGCCGCGGCCAGCGCGAGATCGATCTGCTTGCGATTGAGGGGCAAAGCGTCGTTGTCGTCGAACAGACCACCGTTGAACCAGTCGACACGCTCAAAGCCGACCCGCCCGCCGCTGTGCATGGCGCCGAACAGGTCTGACGCCATGCCCTGGAAATCCTCAGGCGCCTCGCGGGCGTGCTCGAGCATTTCTGTAAATAGGTGGCGGGGAAGGATCCCGATGTCCTCGGCAAACATGCAGAACAGCATGCGGGTGATGAAATGCGCCACTCGCAGGCGCTCGTAGCCGGCTTGTCGCAGTTCCTCGGCCAAGGCTGCGAACTTGCGGGCTGCTTCGGCGGTAATGTACTCGCGGGTTTCACCCGGCCGAAGACGTTCCGGATCCTTGAACGCGGCCTCCAGGTACGCCCGCTGTTCAGGGTCGGCGAGATCCTGGATCCGAAGCTCGTACGTAACCTGCTTGGTGTTCGTGAAATTCGCGTGGATCTGGATGCGATCCATATCCGACACGACCAGCAGCGGAGGATTGTCCAAGGCCGGCCCATAGCGCTGGAGTTGGCGGTAGGCTGCGGACAGGTCCTTGTGCTTGCCCTTGTACTCCCAGGCGAAGCACCCCTTGCGCCAGACATCGGCCCAGCCATCGCCGCCACCGGTCTTCTTGGCACCACGTTCGAACGTGAACCACTCGCCCTCCGGGTCGGCCTCGGCCGGCGTTTTGACCCCGACAAGCCGGCACAGGTCGATGAAATGTTCCTGTGACCCGGCACTCTCTTTGAGCGTACTCGGATCCCACTTGGCTACGAATGCTTCCGGAGTCATGTTCATACGGTCGTCCATAAGAGGGACTGCATGATCCGTTCGTCGTCCGATTTTCGCAATCGGGTAACTGTCGATATTCCCCCTGCCCCTTATGGCAGACGTCCTGCGACTGGATCACCGTCTCGATAACGACCGGTTCTGCGACACATGAACACAGGCAGGATCATCCCCGCGCAGTGCGTCTCAAATTGTCTAAAAACTGTGTATTGAAACCGGGAAAGGTGTTCGGTAAAATGGAGACGTTTTTGAGACACAGGAGAGCAGCAATGGATGCGGCGGTATTGAGTGATGAGACGAAAGAGCACGGCCACGCGATCGCGGCCGTGATCGAGGAACGCGAAAAGAGTCTCGGCGCTCGAGACGAGCGCCTGCGGACGTGTTTCGCGGCGTATCTGTGGCCGGTATCGGTACCGCTGGCGCGAGCGCTGGAAGGACTCGACGCGGAAGGATGGCGGACCTGGATTGAGCTGCAGCGCGAAATCGCACGTCGTGCGCTCTATCCAACCCGGCGGGCTGATGTGCTCGAGTTCGCAGCAGAGATCATCGGCGAAGAAGGAGGAGAGAAACGGTGAACGGCGAAAATGCAGAAAACCGGATCGAACGCGAGACCCGGGAGCACGCGGAACGCCGGGATCGCCTCGAGGCCGCCGGCGAGCCGGAGCGTAGTTAATGCTCATCGGCTACGCGAGAGTTTCGACCCGCGAGCAGGATCCGGCCTATCAGCGGGCGCAGCTCGAGCAGGCCGGCTGCGAGCGGATCTATATCGAGACCGCGAGCGGGGCCCAGCGGGATCGCCCGCAGTTGGCCGAGGCGTTGCAATATGCGCGCGAGGGCGACGTGCTCGTTCTCCCGCGCCTCGATCGACTGGCCCGGTCGCTGCGGCAACTACTCGACACGGTCGAAGACCTCGACGCCCGCGGAGTCGGTCTTCGATCCCTGGCTGAATCGATCGATACCACCTCCGCGGGCGGGCGTCTCGTGTTCCAGGTTTTCGGCGCGTTGGCCGAATTCGAGCGCGAGCTGATCCGCGAGCGCACCACCGCAGGTCTCGACTACGCCCGGAGCCAAGGCCGTATCGGCGGCCGCCCGCGGGTCATGGACGATAAGACGATCGAACAGGCGCGCACGCTACTGGCCCATTCCTCGCTTCCGGTCACGGAAATCGCGCGTCGGGTGGGAGTTTCACGTGCGGCGCTCTATCGTGCATTTCCCGGTGGCCGCAGCGCTGTGGCCGTGCACGATTCACGGTGACTCAGGGGGCGAACTGGCTCCTCGGTCTCCTTATCGATCAGCCGAGCCACCCCACGCATAACTAGGCGCTGGATCCAGCCCGCCTGTCGCTTGATCGCGTTCGCATCATCAAATGCCAACGAGACAAGCGCGGCTTTGTAGTCGCCCGGAAGCTGCGGCATCAGCTCGCGTACGAGTGGGCTCGACCCTGCGCCAAGGGTGGGAGTCGGACACGGTGAGTGCACTCATGGATGCGTAACCAAGGGTTAGCAGGGCATAGGAATGGAGCCAATGGTTAACGAGCGGCGTTGTAGGGATTAAAGACAACGCCCCGGGAACCCCATGCGCGCTCGCCTCATCCTATCCCTGCTGTGCCTGTTGGCTTTGGTCTCCCCCTCGATCGCTGCCGCGGAAATGGGCGCTGAAGATTGGTGGGAACTGGCCGAAGAACTTGAAGACCCAGTCACCATCCTCGGCATTGCGATCGATTCCTCCGTGGTGTTCGCGAACCATTTTTGGTCGTCTCTCGAGGACGCCTGGATCTCTATATCACTGATTGCCTTGATATTCGGATCGATCGGCTTCCTAGGCGGATGGTTCAAGGGCCGCGAATACCTGCTCGTGCGCATGTTCATCATCATGGTGATCATCACGTTCGGGATGGAGCCGATAAGGCATAGCACCTACGTCACGCAGGACAGGGATAGCCTGAAAGGCCCGGCCGTGGCCCTCGGATCGACCGATAGCGGATCAGTCGCATCGGACGTAGCACCGATCCTGATCGAGATACCGACGCGCGTATATATGGCGTTCCATCGGATTTTCGGCGGCGCCGTGGAGGAGGCGATCACGGCTAGCGGACTCAGCTCCGCGCACAGCCGCGTAGCGATGGCAGCAGGCTCCGCGCTCAACGACCAGGGCGTGGCGCGACAGCTTCAGTCGGCGATGGGCTCGCTATCCGAAGCTTACCGTGACTACCAACTCGGATGCGGCGCACTGATCCTGCGCGAGGATACGGCTGAGACTTTCAGCGAGAACGACAGGATCCTGCTCGGACTGCAAGGGGCATCGATGCTCATCAATCCGGCCGACATGGAGCAGGCTCAGATCAGCAAGTCCGCGCAGGAAACCATGCGTGGGCACTCCGTTCTAATCCATGACACAGGCCGGGTGACGCCGACCCGGAACGAGAATGCGGGCTCCGTCCTGCCGGTGAACTATCCGGCATATCGACTGCCCTCCGCGGAATACTGGTCCGCACATTTCGGGGGCGGGGTGAGTGATGCGAACGCCGGTCACCTGCTCGATCCACCCGACGCATTGAGTGGCGCCCGGTTCCGGCCCTTTCAGCAGATGATCCATTCGGGTTCGGTAACCAAGATGCATCGGCTTCCAGCGACGCCGAACAAATACTGGGTGCCTGCGAATTGCGCCCAGCACTATCGATTGGTGCAGACCGGTTTCAATCAATTATATGCGGGATATGGAGCAAATCTCGCCAAGGTCGCCGGCGACGAGGGACAAGCCGCGTGCGCCGCACGAGGCCTCGAGGCGATGCTGGCCCGCAGTGACTCGCTGCGCGCGGGCGTGACGGGGCGCCGCGCCGATGTGTGGGCTGTGGAGTGGCTGGAATCCGCGTTTGGCGACCAAGCCGAGTGTGACACCGGCGGCGCGGGGACCTCGGTCGGCAGCGGTGGCGAGGTAGCTCCATCCTCTGCACTTGATCTGGGTGCGTTGGCGCAAGGGGGCGCAAGTGGGGCAATGAGCCGGGCCCAGGCCGCGCCGGTCTCTGGCAATGATTCACCGCGAGATAGCGACGTGGCGCAGTCTATCGCCGACGATATATGGGGTGCCTGGCACTCTCTAACCTCGGAACTTGGTGCACTTTGGGCCTATTTGGATGCACGCCGCACGGTGCCCCTTCTGATCGGCCTGTGCGCGCTCGCGTATGGCGTCACCATTGTGGCCTTCCCGTTTCTCGCGGCGTTCGCCGTGTTGCCAGGACAAATCCGTCTGCTGACTACACCGCTGCTCGTGCTGCTATACATCCATGTACTGTTGTTCGCTCTGTACTTGGTCCTGCGCCTCGCGGGCTGGGCGACGGCCGAGCTGGTGACCATCATTACGGCGACACCGAATGTCCGAATGATGCTCGACTCCCCCTACGCATCGATGCTCGCAGCGCTGCCGCTGCTCACGCATATCGCAGTCGGGTTGGTGACATACGCTAGCTGGAAAATTGTCTTTGGCGGTGAAGAAAAGGGCCTCACGGGCGGCCGAGGTGGCGCTACCATCAACCGCGAGAACACCTCGATCGGGGCGGGAATAGGTATGGCGGCGATGACAGGGCCCGCCCGTGTAGCACGGATCAGCGGTATCGGCGGGGGCAATGGGGCAACCACAACGAAGCAGCAAACCACAAGCGGCGACCCGAGTGGAGGCCCGCGCGGCGGCAACGGGGGAGGACAGCCAACTGGCGGGAACGGCGCCATCCCGGGGGCCCGAGGATGGCCGCAGGATTGGCGGACACAGGGTGTAGACGCCTCGGGTAGTGGTGCCGGCGCACGGTCGCACAACAGTGGCGAGGGCGGAGCCAGCGATACCGAGGTCGGCCAGGGCGCACAGCGAGGTACCCAGGGTTGGACGAAGGCCGATCTGCGGGCGCAGATCGGCCAAGATCGAGACCTCAGCGGGCCGCGGCGGCGGTGATGGCGTCAACGCTCTCTTCGATCGTGTCCTCAAGCGAGCGATCGCCCGGCATATACGCACCGTCGCCGGTAATCCAGCGTATGCACTGGCCGCGCGTTTCGCGGACGTGATCCCGCCCGAGACCGTGTGCCGCGATCGTCGCCGGCACCTCGAAGCAATATTGCTGGATCGCCGATATGAGGGGTCGGAAGCGCGGTGCCACCTGCTCCCGCGGTGACTGCCACCGAACGCGAGTAAGCTCCGTATCGCGACGATAGGCCGCGCGTATCGCCTCGCTACCACCGATCGCATCGACATGCGCCACGATGTGATCCCATATGTCCGGGTCTGTCAGGCACTCGCCCCACTGGCGCCGCGATGCGGTCATGCAGCGCTCACCACGCGCTTCGTAGACGCCCCCGATGAACGCCGATGCACCGCGCGCGCGTGCAGCATCGACCGGGGCGCCGACCGACTCGAGTCCTTCGATGATTGCAGGCGCACGTTGTACGACATGTAGTGGCGCATTCGGCCCATCCAGCGTGAGCAGCGAATAGAGCTGCTCGCGGAGATCTTCACGGCGCCCGGCCTCGGCCTTGCCGGCCTCATAGAGCTGTAGATACTCACGCCGCACCGCCACCCTCTGCCCGGGCTCGAGGCGCTGCGCGAGATCGAGCTGATTCCCCTGCGGGATATCGACGTACTCCACTTCGACACGCGCTCGGGCGGTGGTGTCCGCAGCGCCAACATAGCGCACCACAGCATGCCCTTCTGTCGATCGCGTACCGCTGAGATTGCACTCCGGACAATTCAGGCGCAGCCACAGTTTTTCGCCAGCTTCGAATTCGCTGGACGAGCAGCCCGTTACGCTGAGCAGTATGGGTAGGCAGAGCGCAGATAAGTAATACCGGATCATATGAGCCTCCGTGCAGGATCGGCGTGGGTAGCAATGCCGCCGAGCCGTTCGACGACGTCGTCAATCGAGATGGCAAGACCGCGGGCCTGAAATGCGCGCCAAGCGGCCGCGTCGGCACGCAGATGGTACGCGATCGCGACCCGGGGATCGCGGACAGAACCGTATTCGAGGATGGGTGGAGCCCAACCGACCCGACCACCGAAGCCACGACAATGCCAACGCCAGATCCACGTAGTCAGTGCGCACGCGATGATGCGGGTATCGAGATCGGGGGCGAAGCGCAAGGCATACGGTCGGGTTTTCATTTGTGGACCTCACGTTATGCGTATCTAATATACGATGCTAGTCTATGCTAGCAAATAATATCAAAAACGGAGATGACCGCGATGATGAAAGTGATTTTGTTTCTCGGCTTTGGGGTGATCGTCCTCGGCGGGCTGGCCGCGGACGACGATCACACTTGGAGCGAAGATGATGAGTAACACACTGCTGGTAGGCTTGATCGCGTCGGCTTGGGTGGGCCTGATCTACGCGACAGCCGCGCGGCACGCGGGTTCATCGGGCGTGCGCCGCCTGTATCGACGACTCATCCGGACCGTGCCGGGTTCCTGGCGCCGCACCCGGACCTGGCTCTCTCCAAGCGCCATAACCGGATCCATCGCCGCATGAGGGATATCATCAACCCTGTACTCGCATGCGACGGGATACTTTTACGGTCTCTGGCGCTCAACCCAACTACGGGTTGAGTACACCCTTACATGTGACCGGATCCGCTTGCCAGGCGACCGAGGCGTCGTGAGACGCCGGCGCTGACGGCGTCATGGATGCCGGCCGGGAAATCCGCCGGGAGATCCTTCGCCGTTTTATCAAGTGCGTCCGTGGCGCTGTCGGCCAACTCCTCGATCGCTCGATGGACAGCCGTCTTTGGCAGACCCGCCTCTTGTCCGGTCTGCACGAAATTTCGCCGCATGATTTCTTCAATCCGATAATGGCGGCGGGTGCCCACCGACATGGCCAGCTTCATCTCTTTGCGCTCGATCTGGCGTTTGTCCAGGCTCGGCTGGGCGGTCAGGACATCATAGAGCGGGGTGAGCCGATAACCGCCACCCGGACCCAGGAATACACTGAAATTCTTCGCATGGCCGTCCGTGGCGCCGATGAGCCAGAACAGGATCTGGGCCTTGAATACCGTTTGACGGTCGAAGGCCGGGTTGTCGCTGCCTTGTAAAAGATCGAGGACATCGACAATGCCCGGTCCGCCGTCACTCTGGTATTTGCGGGTCGGGCTTACGGACAGGGCCTGGCAGCAGTCCTCCTGCGGCAGACGCAGCAGACGGCCCGTTCGGGTCCAGCGCCGGTCGAAGCGCTCAACGACAAGCGCTTTGGTGCTGCCGAAGGTCTGAATCCAGGCCTGATTGACGGGCAGCCCGAACGCTGCGGCGAGTTTCAGGCAGTAATACTCGTTCTCGACGCTGTTTGACAGGTCGATGCCATTGGGGAGCCTGCCGATCTGCGTTTTGAGAATGTGCGTGGTCGGGGTCGTGCCGTGAGGTTTGAGCCAGTGGCCGTCGTGCCACAGGAGCGCCGTCTTTTCCTGGGCCCCGGCGACCGATATTCGAAATGGATCCTCGCGGTTGAGTCCGAGCGGTGTCTGCACAAGGCCGCGCAGCAGGGCTTCGATGGTCCTGTCATCCACGGGGTCGCCGACGATGCTGTTGGGGTCATTGCCGTTGGCGCAGTGACGATGATCATGGTGATCGGCGTCGGCGTCGGCGGCGACGAATTGCAGGGCGCCGACACAATCCGCTCCGATCGCGGCCAGTAGGCTATAGGTGTCAGCGCCGGCGGCGCCTACCTTTTCGGCGACGCGACGGCGGAGCGCATCGGAGTCCGGGAGCAGGTTATCGAATACGGCGGCAACCGGTGCTCCCCGGTACGGATCCTCCCGTAGGGGCAGGGAGAGTGAGACCGGAAGCGCGTGCTCCCAGGCAAGCCAAGCCTCGTCATAGACGAAGGAAATGGTCCCGCCGGGTGCCTTGTTCAGATGGCCGACGAGGCGATTGTTGAGCAATACCCGCAGGAGGGCATGCTGACGGCGCCGTGCCATCAGAAGATCTCCTCAATCTCTGCGGCATCGCTTTTTGACCGCTTCGCGATGCGGAACTCCAGATCCAGTGTGGCCAGTACCGCCAGGATGGTATCCAGTCTGGTTGCCGGGTTACCGCTCTCGATCAGCGAGATCGTTTCCTGACGCAGCCCGGCCTGCTCGCCGAGCTGCGCCTGCGTAAGCCGGTGGCTTTTGCGGGCACGGCGAACAAGGTTGCCGATCTGTCCCGGTGTGCGTGCCATATCGCTCATCGTCGTCATCCCAGTTTCTATATGCGCCATATCCGATAAAGCTATAATATCGGAATCAACGCATACAGAAGTATTATGCGTCAAAAACGATAAAAACAACACCCGGTACCGGGCGTTCTAGCAATCCGGCGCCCTCTCCCCACCGTGCGCGATGGATGGTACAGTCGAAATGTCTATAGCTGCGCCGCAGCAGACCCGTGGGTCGAGCCTTTCTCGAGCCGCGGAAACCCGGCTCCGAGTCTTCCTCGGAGACCGGTGCGGCAGACCTGCCGCTCAATCTATCCATCACGAGAGCTCCCGGTCCCTGTGCGGTAGACCGGATTCCGCTCCTCGCTAGACGCCAACCGGCGTCCAGATCTCGACCGGATCCACCGGTCGCATATCCCAGCGCACCCATTCCGCGAGTACGGGCGCGATGATCATCGCCGAGCGACAGCGAGCCGATGATCGATCGCGCACGTACCCATCAGGATGGCACTGCGCCGCACCCGTCTCTGTGCATGCGCACAGAGACGGGTGCCCCCGGCACCCGCGCGATGCCCGCCAGCTCAAGGCTGGCGGGCATCGCCCGCGCTCTGCGAGCGCGGAAAAACCCGCGGTAAAAGGTAGGTAGGCGGCCACACCACGGCCACCGGCGACGGCATCGCCGGCGGGTCTACCACCAGCACCGCAGCGGCGTGCCACCCGATCCCGCAGCCGGCTAGACCCGCCGGCAGCTACCCCCCGCCCCGGCCGATCGGCCGATAGCGGTAGTGCGTGATCGGAATGCAATACAGCGATACGGGCGCGGCAGCGGCCCAATACACCAGCTGCCCCTACTCCGCCAGGTGACGGCGGTCCCCCTACGGCCGACCGGGGCCTATCCGGTTTCTTCTCTTACCACGCGAGGGCGGGATACTGGGGGTAGGTCGGTCCGATCGAGATCTGGCGTCGCGCCTTACGCGACCCCCGGATCCCGCCCAGCGTGGCGATCGGATCGGCCGAGTCACCGTTTGCGCTCCAACAAAAAGGCAGCGAGAAGATGGGGAAATTCGGTGGCTTTGAGTCGCGTAATCACGGATTCGGCAAGCAGCTGGCCTACGCCGGCCGCCAGGCGATACAGGATCGCTACGCCGGTGGGCACTATGGGTCCGTGCGTTCGCATAGCGAGCGCTGGGCCGATTTCGCCAGCTGGGCCAAGGCGCAAGGCATCAACGACGCTCGACGCCTCACCGTCGAGCACGTCGCGGCGTACGGTCGCGATCTTGCCGATCGCGACCTCGCCATTGCGACGATCCAGAATCGTCTATCAACGGTGAACACAACGCTCGAGCAGATGCGCGGCGACCGAGCGCTACGCGTATCGCCAGCGGAGATCGCCGGCGAGCGCTCGAATGTGCGCGAGGCCGCGCCCGCGACAAGCGAGCGTGATACCTACACGACGGCGATGGCCGCGCTCGATCGTGCTGGACACGATCGGGCCGCGGCGACGCTGGCGCTCGCGCGACAAACCGGGATGCGCGAGCGCGAGGCGATCATGCAGGACCTCCGGCGTCTGCAGCGCGAGGCGAAGGCGCACGGCCAAATCAACGTCACGGACGGCACGAAGGGCGGCCGCACGGCCGACCGCTGGGTGCCGCTGACCGACCGCGGCCGCGAGGCGATCGAGCGCGCCGTACAGGCCTCGCCGATCGGCTCGCGCAACCTGATCGATCCCGCGGAGCGCTACATCGACGCGCGCCGGGAGATCGATCGTGCACGCGACACGCTCAAGGAGCAGGGCGTGCCCGGCTACCACGACGCGCGCGCGGCGTATGCCGCGGATCGATACCGCGAGATCACGGGGGCAGACGCCCCGGTGATCGCCGGCGCGCGCCAAGTCGATCGGGCTACCGATCGTGAGGCCCGGGCGATCATCGCCCATGAGCTGGGCCATGGTCGTACCGACGTCACGGCTTCCTATCTGGGATCATCAAAATGAGCGAGATACGGCGTTTACTGGACCGCTCACAGCCGGGACCGCGCTCGAGTGTGCGCGAGCACGTCGCCCGCGGCGAGCGCATCCAGGCGCTGATCGCGGAACGGTGGGCGATCCACAATCCCCGACAATGGAAAGCGAAGCACGCACGCTGGGTGCTTGAGGTCGGCCTAGCCGATCGCGCGCCGGCGACCCGTTATCACCACTACCGAACGCTGCGCTCGCTGGCCGCCGCGATGGGGCGGTGGCAGCAGTGGGAGTCGCACCTGCGGGGCCCGTGGCAGCGCCCCACTGGCGCATCCGGTCCAATGGGCAAGGGGCGCCCCGCCCAGCTCGCCCACCGCACACGTCGCTGACCGCGGACGCGCATACTGCCCGCACACTGATCTCATACGGTCACTGTACCCCTCTACCGCAGACGCCCGCCCGGCAGCCGGCCGACGTACAGTGGCAGTGCAGCGTCCGTCTGCGCGGCCATTTCCGGGCTAAACGACCTGTATGCGTAGCACCAGAGACGTATCGTTTGCGGTGAATCGAGGACGAGGCACTATCGGCCGCATCGTTGAAACGGAGCATGCATATGGCAGGGATATTGATAGGCTTGGCAATGGTGATCGGCGTGGCAGTCGTAGTGGGCGTCCACGACGATCGAGTGGTACGTCGCCGGCGACGCGCGCGCCGCGCCAGACACGGGCAGCAGGCATGACGGTCCGGTCGGGCGATCGTGTACGCGTCACGACCGCGGAATATACGGCGCTCCGCGAGGCGGCAGAATCGTTGGGCCAAGGCCACTGGATGCCGGCGCGCATCGAGGAAAGGGGCGATCTCCTGCAGGCGCAGGCCGCAGCCGCAGGATCGCTGCTTATGGATGTGCTGTTCGACGCGGAGTCGGCGGCCGCGCAGGCCGTCGAGGCGGGACGGATCAGTATGCTCGAAGTGCTACGAGAGAACGCCTCGTATATACGGGGGTGAAATTAGAAGCGGATTGGGCCACCGTCGATTGGTTCGGTCATGGATCTCTCCGTTAGTGCATTGCGCCATCATTTGAGAAGGCCCGCCACACCATCCCGGGGTGGCGGGTCTGACCGGTCCCTGTGGGCGGAACACTGACGTGCCTGTCGTGCCTGCGCCAGGACATGGAACACGGGCCAAGAAAGAGCCTACAATGACCCGCGCCCTGCGGCAAACGCGACCGGCGTCCCGCTCGCGCCCCCAACACCGCGTTCTCATGGGTGCATCTGGAGGCTAAGAGATGCCGGAAACTTTGAAAAATCAGCTAGAGCGTGCCGCCAAAACACTCGGGGTGAGTTCCACCGATATCGCCCTGCGGGCGATCGAAGAGTTCTCCCGCCCCGAACTCAAGCGTTGGGAGGTCACCCCGCTAAACACAGCTGAGGCAGAACGGTTCGCGGCCGCTTTATCGGAGCCGCAAGGGACCAACGACCGCCTGACGCGGGCAATCCAGCGGCGCCGGGAGCTGATCGCAGACAGATGACCCCAACCCACGTCTGCACAAGACGGCCCCGACGATCCCGACCGGATTATCGGGGATTTCACGATCGCGACTCCCGGCGGACCGGCTCCCCAGTCTCAGACTCGATCAGCCGGTCAATCTCGCGCATGACCATTCGCTGAATCCAACCCGCCTGGCTTTTTATGATGTTTTGGTCCTCGGCGGCGAGCCAGCTCAGCGCTGCCTTATAGTCATCCGGCAGATGCAGCAAGATTTGACGCTTACGCTGCGGGTCGGCGTTGCGCCACGGATACGAATCGTCGGACACGGCGACCTCGAGGAGTGGATGATATGCTAGCTAATGCTAGCATATTACTCGATCGAGTCGGCTGTGAGGGGACACGGGGTCTGTGACAGCGACCACGCGTTGTTCCCATGAGCTTTCGGCACCTTTTGCGGCCAAGCCGCACCCAGGAGCGGCACCACCTGCCGCCCCCGCTCGTACCCACGCGGCGACGACTCGCCCACACCGAGCTGCCAAGCCGCCTCCGGCTGCGACCAGCCGATGCGATGGCGCCAGGCGGTAGCGCACTGATTGATGTCAATCAATAGCACCGATGGTGTCGTCGAGTTTGTGATAGAAATCCTTCTGCTCCGTCGACGCCCGCGCGTACTGGTCGGCTAGTTCGAGTTCGGCACGCAATGTCTGAATCACCTTGTCGTAGTGCTTAACGGTGCCGCTATCCATAACCCCTTTCGTCGCCTTATTGATGCTGGCATGGCCCACACCTGCCTCAAACTCTGCGATCGACGCTCGTGCACCGTCCCGCGCCTGCTTGGTGACGATGCGGTTAAGAATCTCGCCGTAAGTTGTGCCAGAGAATGCCACGAGAGGGAGTTGATCCTGACTCGGATCGATCCCACCGAAAGAGCGCTCAACCGCCCGTTCGCGCAGCAGCGCGAACTTGCGCAGGAGCAGCCCGCTCGGGGAAACCGCGTACGGTTCATCACGGTAGGCTCGCGCGCCGGCTTCATAGCTTTCGCCGACACCGGCTTGCTGGACCATCGTGTCGAGGCGCTCACCGAGACGCTTGCGTTTTTCCCATAGCCATTTATGGAGCTTGCCCGTGCGCTGGGCCAGCTCCGTGATTTTCTCGTCCTCGGTCTGGCCGTCCGCATCAGCGTCCTCAGACTCGGTCTCGACATTCTCCGCTACTTCCTCCTCGCTGGCCGGGGCGATGCTGGGGACAGCCACACGAAGCATATCGATTGTCTCTTTGCGCATCGTGATGTAGCCGTTCACGATCAAACGGTTGAATGGCCCGCCACACGTCTCATCTGAGCCACAGTTCCCGCGGTTCACGGAAGTGTCGACATCGCTGCCACCGGCGCCGCCGTCGTTGCCGCCTCCACTGCCATTGCTGTTGGCCGGGGAGTTGTTCGAACGATACGAATTACCGAAATCGGCACCTTCTATTGCGTTGACTGCATCGCTTTGAAGTAGATTCTCGTCAATGAACTCGGCAAGCTTCCGAGCGCGCTTGTTCACGGTCTCCTGTGCGTTCTCCGCGAGCTCCTCGCCGTCATTGCACGTGGCAGCGCTTCCGCCGGCCTCGAGACAAGCGCTTTTGACTTTGCTCCCAAGGTCATCGCCCCACTCACGAGCCTCGTTGCATCCAGCGAGCATCTGATCCATCGATGCCTTGAAGTCGGCGATGGTCGTGTTGAGCATCGTGTATAGGGAAGGCTCGGTGTAGATGAGAGCCTGCAGGACAAGATCACCGGCGTTTTCGGAGTAGTAGTCCGCGATCATCTCGATCTCGGACTCGAAAGAGGCCATCATTCCCTGCAAGCCAATCCCGTCACAGCCGAAAGTCGTACCAAAGCCGCTGAATTCGGCTTTTGCAACAATGGCGTCACTGTCGTCGGCCGGGAGACGAGGGGAACCGGGTAGGTCGACCGCAGACTCTTCCCAGGCGACGCCCGTATTCGAATCGCCGTCTTCGCCCGCGGCTGCAACAGTCACAGGCGTTCCCAGGGCAATCAGCATCAGTACGGAGCGATATAGGGATTTCTTATTCACTGTGTTTTCTCCTGTGCGACAGTCGTGAGGGTCGCGAGAAGCCGTTTCATGGAGACGTCGCCGGACATCCGGACCTGCTTTCCGCTACGGATGTGCTCGAAGATGGTCATGGGGAAATGATCGATCCGGCTGGCCCAGACCTCCCGGGCCTTCCCATCGAGAATCCGAGCGTCGAGGCCGAAGCGCTTGTTGAATCGGTTGAGCAGGGCACTGTCGCGATCCATCTGAAGGGCGGAAATATAGAGTTCCGGATAGTTGAATTGCAGGCGTTCGATCGCGTTGAGGAGTCCTTCGCTGGCCGCGTCACGCGCGCGATAGAAAACGTAGACCTTGACCTTGTCGATCGGTAGGGAAGGGGCGGACTTCGGCGACATCGGCTGGGGCCCGATGATCGCTTCGGCGGAGGTAGCGATACCCATGCGGCTTCGGGCCCGCTTGAACATCTCCGCGGAGCGCTTGGCGTGGTCCATTTTCGCGCGCAGGTGGCGGACATAGGCCTCCGCCGACTCCGGGGTCTGCAGCGTGTAGAAGCGGATCGCCGCAGTCGGGGTGTTGGGGGGGAAGTTCAGCTCGACACCGTCGCGGTTGATGATCCGCAGGTGGGTATTGGGGTCGGCGCGATATTGCCGGTTGATCCGCTTGCAGGTCTCCAGCCAGGAAAGCTGCTCACAGTCGAAAAGACCCGCGGAGGCGTCGTCGGTGACCTCCGGGGCGTTGGTATCCGGGCCGGTGTCAGCCGGCGTGTCGCTGGCGGCGGCGGGAGCGATGGCCGCCAGCAGGGCTAGGGCAAACGGGGCAATGTGCACAGGGGACCTCCTTTTCCCCTAAACAACGCGCTCGCCTGAACCAAAGGGCAGCACCTTAGTACGGCCGATTCCCCCACCGCTCGGCCGCAAACCGACCCAGAGCTGCCTTATAGTCATCGCGCAAAGGCAGCAATGGGACGCTTACTCTGCGGGTCAGCATTTCGCAACGGGTTCGAGTCGTCGGACACCGCGACCTCAACGGCTCGGTTCCATGTTAGCTGCATGCCAGCATGGAGCCCGATCTATTCGTCCAGATCGTGTCCAGCAAGGTACCGCCTCCACAACTCGCGCGTAATCTCGGCTATCGAGCGATCCTCCTCGGCCGACTGATGCTTCATTCGCCGGTATAGATCCGGCGGGACAGGCACGTTGAGGCGCTTCGAGTCAGCTGCGGTCGGGCGCGCGATCTGCTCATGCACTCGCTCTTGCGTGTGCCGCGCGGCGGCTGGTTTTTTGCTAATCGCCATCGAATAACCTCCGTATCTCCGCCGCAGCCCCGCGGATTTCCTCGGCCGCCTTTCCTGCAGGCTCATACTCGAGGGGCGTACTACCTTCATTAGCACTTCTGGGGTATGCCTGACGCTGATGCCAGCGCGTGTCCATCGCCTCGAGCCCGAGTTCCTGCAGTGCGTCCAAGATTTCGCGATCCATCACCGTCCCCGGGACCGCACGTGCAATAACAGCGCCAGCGACCGGCCCACGCCCCGTGATCGATTGGCGTTGTGAGATCAGATCCAGCAGATCGGTCACCGCCCATATGTCATATGGCGATGGTTGCACCGGGATCAAAACAAGATCCGCGGCCGCTACGGCGTCGGCCGTAATACGCTCGTACCGCCCTGCTCCGTCAATCACCGTCCAGTCATAACGCCCCTGCATATCCGGCAGGCTGCGCAGACTGCCAGCGCGGTCTAGTCCCACCACCGTGGTGGCGTTGTCTGGCGACACCCCATGCCAGTCACGAGCCGACGCCTGAGGGTCGGAATCGACCAAAAGCACCCGACTACCATCGTCCTCTAATGCCCGAGCAAGGCACGTGGCTACGGTCGTTTTGCCAGCACCACCCTTTGAGTTCAGCACCGCTATTGTCGGCATTTCACCTCCTTGAGTATTTGAAACATTGCGCAATGACGCCTATCCGCATTTACGTAATTACTCAGAACGCACCGCAGGAATACGGAGATCCCTTATCCACCGGGATCGGCCCCCAGCTACAGGAGGCATACGGGAATCACTACATGGGGATAGGCCACAGCCCGCACGGCGCTGCGGATCATCTCGGACGAGTGTTGGTACATATGCGTAGACATGTTGGTACATATGCGACGGATCCGGGCGTCGGGCGATGGTACATATGCGTGGATAACCTGAGTTATCCACAGACCGATACACATCACCCACTTGCCTCCTTGCGCAGGGGATGCCGCCGCGGTACGTGTGGCGGAGAGGGCCGAAGCACCAAACGGTCCGGATTGTTCGCCACGTAGCGCCAGCTCGAGCAAAGTACGGATATACGGCGAAGCGCGCGCCTCGCGTCATTGCGAAAATTGCTTTGACCGCGGGAGGTGGCCTCGTATTCACACCCGAATTGCGCCTGGATCGCTGCCCAGGGGATCGCCGTGTCTTTCCACAGGGTGCTATACCGATACGTCATCCAGACGTACATATCCAGCGCCAGCGGCGACTGACGCAACGCTTCGATAGCCCGCCAGTCCACCGGCACTGGTGCAGCGAGCAAACGTTCATAATAGTCTTCCGCGAGTTGGACGACGGATGCCCCGTTCACGCCATCGCGGCGCCAATACAGTTGGGCGGCGTGTATGGGCTCGATGTGCGCACTGGAAACCTCTGACTGATCGATCCGCGAAACCATGATGGTCGCGTGCTGAAGGCGGGTCATCTGGTCCCGTATTCTGTCGATATTCCCGCTGCCACCCGATGCCCCTCGGTAGCCCAAGCTTCGCAGCCAGTCGATCATGTGATCACCTAGCAGTATCTCGCGCGACTTGAGCCGGACCGCCTGCGTGGCAAGCCAAATCAGGATCAGCCGAGGGAGAGACCCGTATGGCAGCCCGATACCCGATGGTGCAATCACGTACAGAGTGGTAAGCCCGTTTGTTCTGACGTGCTCGGTCGCATCGCGCGGATCGCTATGGGGTAGCGTCGCTTGGACGAGCGCGCTCATTTGAAACCCGATAGTTCCCGCTTCTAGAGCGGATTGCTCGTGTATCCACTCTGCGGCACGTGCGAAGCGCCGCTGTGCACGGGAGGACCCCGGGCTGCCATGCTTTTGCTTTCGGGGCATGGTTCACGACCGCTTCCGCGGACGCCCCGGGCGTCGCGCACGAGGTGTCTGCTGCACGGCCGACTGCAGCCACGCGTCCACGCTGTGACGCGACCAGCGCAGCAGTCTGCCCATCCGGACGGGCGGCGGCAGCCGTTCCGGGCGACGCGACGCCCAATCGACAACGGTGTTGCGCGATATACGGAGTATTTCGGCGAGCTCGTCCGGCGTAAGCAGGTGATCGCCTGACGAGGTATCTACAGCATGGTTCATCGGTCGGCCCTCTGAGCAGGGCCGATAGCTGCGGGCGGGGCCTAGCCCGAACCACTTGGCTCAGTGGCAGACTTCCCCTGATTATGCCGCCGGCGCGGCCTGTGCAGCCTCCAGCTGCGAGTACGTGTCTCCCCCGACGGGGGACCGTAAGTAGATCGACCGCATCCTGCGGGATCTGCCGGTGATATCGCACGCCATCGGCGTGTATTGGACCCGGTGCCAACCGGGCGATTTGAGCCTACCGGGCAACGCCGGCTTGCGCAAGATGTCACACTACAGTCACACTTCGGCGTACAATCACAACCAAAGACAAACAAGGTAGCCTATTTAAAATAATAATAAACAATATTTTACAATCAACCCTTACCGGAAAAAGCGCATTTTTAAGGAACTCATAATTCCTTGGTCGCTGGTTCGAATCCAGCCGGGCCTACCATCTTCAGCGCCACGCGCTCCCGCACCCGGGATCCTCCCCCTCGCAGCAGGCCGCCAACCGCCCACGCGGAAGATTCGGTGTAACCGCCCGCCGCTTATCCAGGTTTTTGTTCCCCGCGGACATCAAAGCTACCGATGTTCGGTGACCACCGATCGACCTGGAGGTGACGGATATCAAAGCCCGGATGAATTGCTTGCCCGATCCGTATCAATCGATTGCCTACGTCTCCCGGACGACCTAAACAAATCTGTACGCCGGTCCCGGTAGCGCTGAAACGGCCGCGGTAACCGGCGCGTCAACACCCGGCGTCCAGAAGCGGCTAAAGCGATCCGTGGTCTCTGCTCCACGGGGATGAAAGCGCCTTTCATGTCGGGTTCGTATACGCGCGATGCGATGCACGCGGATCGCCCATGGTTCGAGACTGCCCGCGAATGAACACCAGTGAAGATCGATCGAAGCGCCGTGTCGACGGAAAACCGGGGACGCCGGTATCGGACTTCCCGGTAACGGGGTACGGCTCCGCCGACCGGAGACTGCCAAGATCGGGCTACGCCGCGGCGGTCGCGCTGGTTGTCGCCAGCGTCCTTGGCGGCTGCGGTGGCGGCAGCAGCGGAGACAACAACGACAGTACACCCGTTAATGATCCGGGCGGAAAGACCGAGTCCGACCCGACCGTCATCGCGGCCTCGTTACAGGCAGGGGACGAACCCAACACGCTGAAGATCAACTGGGATTTCGCCGGCCCGGCCGATTATTTCGTTCTGGAGGGTAATCCCGACGGTGCTTCGGGCTACACAGGGGTGGATATCAATGGTGATGGCCAGGTGGACGCCGGCGACCGGATCCCGCCGGGAACGCGCAGCGTCCGGATACCACTTTCCGTCCATCTGGCGGACTTCGACAACGCCCTTTACCGCCTGGCCGCGCGCGATCGCGCTGGCAACGAGCTTGCCAGCAGCCGTGAGCTCGGGCTGTTCGGCATGCCAACGGCAGACCTGATCGGTTATTTCCGGGCCGCGCACACGGAGGGTGCGAGTGACTTCCTGAGCACGGTGGCCCTGTCGGCCGATGGCGAAACGCTGGCACTCGGCGCCCAGAGCGACCGACTCGAGTTCGGCCCCGGCGCCGTGTACGTATTCGCGCGCGATGATGGCGGCTGGTCGCGGCAGGGGTACGTTCAGGCACCGGGTGACGGTTGGGGTGACGATTTCGGTTATGCCGTGGCCCTGTCGGACAACGGCAACACCCTGGCTATCGGCGCGCGGGCTGACGGCAGTGGCGCCATCGGTGTCGATGGCGACCGGAACACCAACCGCCCGGGGAATCTCTCCGGAGCGGTGTATTTATACGGGCGCTCTGGCGGCGATTGGTCGCGACAGGCCTACGTCAAGGCGTCGAACACGGACGAGGCCGATTTCTTCGGCTTCTCGGTAGCCCTGTCCGGCGATGGCAACACGCTGGGGGTCGGTGCCCCCGGGGAAGATGGCGCGACCACGGGTGTCAACGGTGACGACAGCGACAACAGCGCGGGGGCGTACGGTGCCATCGCGGGCGGCGCCGGGGCGGTCTATGTGTTCTCGCGTCTCGGTGGAAGCTGGTCACAGCAGGCCTACGTCAAGGCGTCCAACACCGGGCTGGGGGACAGCTTCGGCGCCAGCGTCGCGCTGTCGGGAAACGGGAACACGCTTGCGGTCGGAGCGGTCGGGGAAAGCAGCAGCGCGACAGGGATCGACGGCAACCAGTCGGACAACGGTGCCGGGGGCGCCGGGGCCGTGTACGTGTTCGGACGCAGCGGGAACCAGTGGTCACAACAGGCCTACGTCAAGGCGTCGAACAGTGCCTCCGGCGACCGGTTCGGACATACGCTCGCGCTGTCCGCGGCCGGTAACACGCTCGCCGTAGGCGCACCGGGAGAGGACAGCGCCGCCCGGGGTGTCGGTGGCAACCAGACCGACAACAGCGCGGATGGTTCGGGGGCCGTTTACGTGTTTACGCGGACGCCGGGTGACTGGTCACAGCTGGCCTATATCAAGGCGTCGAATACGGATCGCTTCGATCGCTTCGGCCAGGCCATCGCCCTCTCCGACTCGGGCCATATGCTGGCCATCGGGGCCAATGGCGAGGGCAGCGCCGCCACCGGCATCGGAGGAAACCAGAACCTGAACAACGCGGGCGGCGCCGGCGCCGCTTACGTCTTCACGCGCGGCGGTGGCGCGTGGTCGCAGAAGGCCTACGTCAAGGCGTCGAACACGGCCAGCGGCGATCACTTCGGCAATGCCATCGCCCTGTCGGCCTCCGGCCAACGGCTGGCCGTCGCGGCGCATAATTCGGAACCCGCGAGTGGGAGATTCGAGGACACGATCGTCGATGTGGCGTACCTCTATTAGGACACCACACGAGGCGCCGGGTCCACGCCCTTAATCCACGACCGCGGACACCCGGTCACCATCGAAGCGCACGACGCGGGTATCGTTGCCGCTCTTCCAGTAACGCCATGCGTCCATGCGAATCGACGGCGTTTCATGGGCGGGCGGAAAGCCGCGGGCGACCAGGACCGCATCCTTGCTCATCCCGCGTTCGATCTCGCCGGCCTCGATGGCTTCGCGCTCGGCCGCGCTGAACGCACCGAGATCCTGCCGCTGGTCGGCGAAGTAGCGGTGGAAGATGGCCTTGATATCCTGATCCGTGTACTGGCGCATGTTGATGATCCGGAAGCGTTCTCCGGTCTCGGGAACGGACACCTTGATTACGCGCTCGTTGGTGTCGCCGATGCGTACGCGCGTGTTGACGGGGATCATGTACTCGACCCGGTAGTTGGTCGTCTCATGCACGCCGCCGGTAACCCAGAGGTTGCGCTGGGTATAGAGGCTCTCGCCCTCGAATTCGCCGATAGGGCTGAAGGCGCAGGCGGTCAGCAGCAGGGTCGTGGCGGCCAGCCACAGGGTTTTCGCGATGCGCGGGGTCATCGGGTACTCCTTTTGTTATTGGCGTTCCGTGATGCGCGGACCGAGTGTGCCACCCCCGGCCGGAGCGGACACCGCGCGCGTTACCGGGCGGCGGCGGGTTCAGCGCCCCATAGTACCGGATCGGGTCAGCCATTCCAGGGCGCGACGGTGGCGGCCCGGTTACGGTACAGTCTCTGCACCGCGATTTCGGAGGAGCGTGCGTGGCAGACCGTGAACAGTTCCGGCTCGGGGTCGAGATCCGGTTCGAGCAGGACAACCCCGCCGTGGATGCGATCCTGATGGTGATCGAGGACGGGTTCGGCCGCGAAGCGGTCAGGCGCTCGGCCGCCGACGAGAATGGCGTCGCGCGGGCGACGATCCGCTTCGAGTCGCCGCGCGTGGATGCACGCCGGGTGAACTGGCTGCACCGGCAGCTCGGGACGCTGGCGAAATATCTGCTCGGGCCGACAGACGTCGAGTGCGAGGACGCGGAGGGCCGGGAGTCCTCCTACCGGCTTGATCCGACCGCACCCGCACCGGCGCAGACCGCGGATACCACCCCCGATACGGCCGAAACGGAGCCGGAAACGGCCGATGCGCCGATCCCGGACCCGGACGCCGGGGAAGCGGAGGGAGAGGCCGCGGAAATCCAATGGGACGAACGGGGCCATGGCTGACGAAGATCCAGAGAAGGCACAGGCGCGCCAGCGGATGTTCTATCGGGTCGGCCGCGCGGCCGGCAAGCAGTTCCGCAAGGGCGGCGCCGGGCGCCAGGTCGCCCGCCGGGTCGGCGGCTCGATCCTGAAACGGGGTCTGTGGAAGTTCCTGCGGTAACTTCTCCGAAGACCTCTCCGCTCCCGCCCGAGAGCCTCAATAGGTGCGACTGAGCACCGGGTTCCCGGAATCGAGCGTGGCCGACCCGTGGTCCAGCTCTACTGCTTTCGCGATCCGCAGGACCTGCTGGTCAGCGAAACGCCGACCGACGATCTGCAGGCCCACCGGGAGTCCGTAGGCGGTCCCGACCGGGACCGAGATCACCGGGCACTGCGGGACGAGATTGAACGGGCAGCACATGTCGAGACCGGCGAAGCGACCATCGGGCAGGTCTCCCTCGAAATCCTTGTCGGCGGTATCGAGCCCCGGGGCGATATTCGCGCAGGTGGGTGTGAGCACCGCATCGTGATCGGCAAGGATCGCGCGCAGTTCGTGCCAGAGCTGCGTGCGGTAGTTTTCGATCCGCTTGAAGTCGATGGCGCGCATGTCGCCTGCACCTTCGATCAGGGCGACCACATTCGGATCCATCCGGTCGCGGAACGCCGGCAGACTCTCGCCCCAGGCGGCGGCGAGCGTGACGCCCCAGATCTCCAGCCAGGTGTCGTTGATCTTCCGCGACCACGGCGGATCGACCCGTTCGACATGCGCACCGCGACGCGCCAGGGATTCGGCGGCCGCCTCGACGCGGGCGGCGACTTCGGGGTCGACGGCGTAGTAGCCGAGGTCGGTCGACAGGGCGAAGCGCATTCCTTCGACCGATGGCTGCACCGGGACCTCGATGGGCTCGGGATTCGGCTGCGACTGGATATCGGCGTCGTCGGGTCCCTGCGTCACCGACAGGAAGAGCGCGGCGTCATCGACACAACTGGCCAGCGGCCCGAAATGGGAGATGTTGTCGAACACCGTCGGCAGGATATCCATCGGGATGCGGCCGAAGCTCGGCTTCAACCCGACCACGCCGGACAGGGCGGCCGGGATGCGCACGGAGCCGCCCATATCGGACCCCTCCGCCAGCGGCACGCAGCCGGTGGCGACGGCGCAACCGGAGCCGCCGGATGACCCGCCAGGGGTACGTTCCGGGTCATGCGGATTGCGCGTAACCCCCCAGCGCGGACTGTGCGTGTAGCTGGAGTACGCGAACTCCGGCGTCGTCGTTTTACCGAGGATCACCGCACCGGCGGCCTTGAGGCGCCGGACGATGACCGGATCGGTATCCGGGACATGATCGCCCGTGCTCCAGGAGCCACGCGTGGTCAGGTGGCCGCGTGTCGGCGTGAAGTCCTTGATCGCGATGGGGACGCCCTCGAGCGGCCCCGCATGGCCCGCCGCCGCCCTCGCATCCGAATCGACCCCGGCCGCGCGGGCCCCCTCGTGATCCACGAGGACGAAGGCATTGAGCCCGGCGATCTCCCGCGCGCGCGCCAGCGCGCGTTTCACGAGATCGGACGGCCGCAGCGTACCCGCACGCACCGCGGAGGCCATCGCCAGCGCGCTGCGCGGCTGTTCGGTCTTCGTCGCCATCCCCTACTCCGTATGAATCTCGACGCGGCGTTTGGCCGCGGCACGCCGGCGCATGAATTCCGCGAAGAACAAAAGGCCCAGACCGGGAATGAACGTGATCGTCGCCAGCGCCGGATAGATCGGCGATGAACCGACGGCGATCCCGCTGAATACGAAAGTCGGCAACGTCCGTGCAGTCCCCGCCAGACTGTACGTGATATAGAAGTTCCCCCAGGAGAGCAGGAACACGAAGATGGCGGCGACGAACACGCCCGGCCACATCATCGGGAAAGTGACCTCCCGGAACACCTGCCACTGGTTCGCACCCGCGTCGCGGGCGGCATCCTCGAGC
>Ga0306907_1000251_pt1 | contig 26124 bp, 33 predicted proteins | sample AntRauTorcE11898_FD_190415 | JGI IMG/M metagenome (GOLD analysis project Ga0306907, IMG submission 190415) | Saline lake microbial communities from Rauer Islands, Antarctica - Metagenome Torckler E11 #898 (v2) (version 2) | ecosystem: Environmental > Aquatic > Non-marine Saline and Alkaline >... | reverse complement strand
TTTCTGAGGATTGAGTGCGATTTCGAGACGGGAGTAGTAGATTACAGTAGATAACTCGATTTTGCCACCTGAGTGCAGACAGTTTCCACGCAATACGATGGAAATAAGCCATCCTCCGAAAGTGCGGCTCTTGGAGCCGGTCGGACGCAAATAACCGTTTTTCAGTGTTGTGTGCGCATGCTTCGTCGTCTAGCCCACTGTTAGCGTTCGAGACCTCCTCAACCGAGATATCCTCCGGTATCGCGTTGATAAGCGCCTCCTGAGGAGCATATCGTGGATCTGTATCACCCCGTACCCAGTTCCCGGCCGAGGCTCTGGTGACGCCAATTCGATCCGCGAATTCAGCCCGTGTCTCCCCACGTTGTTCCCGGATTAGGCGAATCCCCGCGGGATGTCGACCTCGGACATATTTCACACATCAAATCCTCACAGAAAAAGCATTGCTGTTGATGGTCTTTCGACACTCCACCATGTACGGTTAAGTCAATACGAGTTCACTTTCTGCGTAGTCGCCGCCAGACGGAACGCCGATGAACAGCGGATAGTCCTCTGGGTCGCGAGTGCCAGTACCGCGAGTGAGTTTGACCGTGAGTGAGACGCCGACATCGCTTCGCTCGACGTACTCGGTTGGTGCCTGACGCTCACGGTTCTGCGGCGATTCCGGGCCCGTACGAGGCTGCTGGGTGTGTTCTGACATTGATTGGTCTCTGTGATCGTTAGTTGACGGACGGGGCGACTGGATCGTCGACTATCTCACGAAGGGCTGCATCTATCTCGTGTCCGGTGAGTTGCCAGCAGCTGTCGGGTCCTGTACACTCTAGCTGGCTCACAACCTCGGTCTTGAACGCCTTGTACTCCGCCAGTGCCACCTCCACATTGTCAGTGTAATCGAGCAGAAGGGCGAGTGCGAGCTGCGCCGGCCCACTCCCACCATATCCCCATTCGAAGCCCGAAGGACTGTGATTCGCCAGCTCGAGACTCCGCTCTGGCGTGAGCTGTTCTTGGTCCGATTGCTTCTCGACGATGGCGCGGCCTCGACGACGGTAACCGACGTAGATGACGTCGGGATCAGCCGAGGTCCGTGCCTGTACGTGCGAGCGTGGGTCGCTGATTCCACTCATAGGTTGGTTCGCGGGAGGCTCGTTCGATCACCCCCGCACCCCTCTCGGGGGTTCAAAAACAACACGGGGCTGCGTTCGGCAACGTATTTGGCAGTTGCAACGTACTGTCCACATAATTCGGGATGGCTGTACTGGACGATCTCTCAGGGTTCGAGTTCGAGGACGTGATAGAGGACGTCTTCCGCAATCTCGGCTACGAGAACGTCCGCCAGGCCGACCGCACGGCTGACGAGGGTCGCGACGTCATCATGGAGGAGGTCGTCGACGGCACGCGGCGTGCGATCATCGTCGAGTGCAAGCACACGGGGACGGTCGGGCGCCCAGTCGTCCAGAAGCTCCACTCGGCGACCGCGACGTTCGACTTCGACGGCCCCAAACGCGGAATGGTCGTCACGACCGGCCGGTTTACGAACCCTGCTCAGGAACGTCGATTTTGGCTGATTTGAGTGTGCCGCCACGTAGGCCCGGGGATGGCTAATCGCTAGACTAAATCCGATTATGAAGATTTTTGAGGCTGTTTTTCGGGGTCGTGGACGACTATCGAGAAGGCGGAATCTACGTCTAGGGGGCTTCTGAGCTACGTTTCCGAGCAATCAAAGGGGTTTGGCGACACCGAGTCATAATCGGTTTTGGGCAAAATATAGATTGTACTTGCGGGGATTCGAAACGATTATCATGGCGCTACAGGCCTGAAGCGGAGGGTATGATTTTCAGAAGTGGTCCCGTCTATCGATTCGGGGTTTACAAATCCGATTATGGAATTCATATCAGATTTTCCCACTCCTCAACCCAGCCATGAGAGATGACCAACAACGCCTTGCAGTTCCTCGCCGATTCCCTGGACCGCCTCACCCTCCTCGAACGGCTGCACGAGGACCCACAGGTTCAGCCAAGTTCGCCGACGACCTAGACTGCGCCCGATGGACCGTCCAGCGCCACCTCACAGCTTTCGAAGACCGGGGCCGGACTCTGGAGCCGGCTACCGACCCGCAGGCGCCGAGCGCGCCGGCCGGTACGAGGACGACATCCACCTGAAGCGATTCGGAGTGCCCAGCGACATCGCGGATTCGGTGCTCTTTCTTGTCAGCGACGCCGCGGCTACATCTCCGGCGAGGGGCTGGTCGTCGGGGGTGGGATGAGTTCGATCTAAGACGTGTGTTCAATCGATTCGTACCGTGATAACCATCCGCTTGCTACTGCCGTTAACTTCCACGTCCGCACCGAATTCGAACGTTCCGCTGACACACTCTTCCAGCGCGAACAGCAGATATCTCGTCCGCAATCGTCCGCCGGCTGTTAATTCTTCGGAGACACCGACCGGGTAGCTGGTTGGCTCTCCTTCCAGTTTCCAGCAATCACCCGTCCACTGGGTTCGGTCTGACGGGGCAGTTCGGCTATCGTTTTCCGCAGAGAGGACGTACTGACCATCAGTACTGGTGGCCATGTCGAATGGGAGGTAGCCTCCGCTGGAGACGGTCAGCGTTTCAGTTTCACTTTGGTTCGTCAACATTACCAGAAGGGTCGCAGCGGACTGTTCGGTGGCAACATTGACGAACTGAGCATCCACCGAGAGCGGGTCGGCGCTGTCAGCGAATGCTGCTTCGATTACCGTCACTCCCGACGACGTGTTCTTTCCCGAGTCCTGATTCAACCCACATCCAGAAAGGCTGCTGAGGAGGGTAATCAAGTATGCTCTTCTGTCCATGATGAGTTCTAAATGGTCACATCCAGTTCACGCTCTAAATCGGTCATGAAAGTGTGCCATTTTTTCGTGTCGTCAGAATGAGAATGGCTAATTATCCCGGCGATATCCGCAGTCTGGCTGAATGAACCGGTCGTGACTTTGTAAACTGGTCCACCTGAGTCTCCCTTCTGGATGTCATGGGTGGTGTAGAATTCGGTTCCAGCCACCCCACCTACGGTAGAATACCCGTTTGCAGTTGTAGCGCCTTGCTTGTTTAGCTGTTCGTCCGTGCCTTCCATATCCTTTACGTAGTCTTTTGATAAGGCACCAGAAATACCTACGCCTTGATAACCGTCTGAATCGCGTGCGGCCAGGTCATACTTCGTATCAGTCCCGTTCTGAGGAGTGACAACACAGCCATCCAGCATGTTTCCATGTGATCTATTTTGGAATACGTTCCGGGCAACTTTACCCTGTAGTTCCGTTGCGGTGTCCCAAGTGTTCTGAACAAGACTTTCGTTGTCGTCGAAACAATGCCCCGCAGTCACCCAAGACTGAACATCTTTCTTATTATCATATGCTGGGGTGCCGATGGTGCAATGTTGATAACTTCCATTCTCATAGGTTGCACCTCCGGGAACGGGGCGATATTGTCGGTCGTAATAATAGTAGTACTGCTTCTCCCCAACTTCATCGATTAGAACAGGTATATCTTCAACGGTTATAGGGTCCATCCCTCCTTTTCCCGCAACTCCGTTTGTCCGGTCAGGGAGAGCATCTCGTAATTCGTTGACGGAGAAACCAGTTTGAGAATTCCTCGGATAGAACACCCGAATCTGCTTTTCACCGTGCTGACCAGTCTCTACAGCAACCTTGAGGTCTGTTTCGAACTGCTGATTGATTAGCTGGGCAATCGATCGACGTGCGTCATGCGCACTTTCTGTGATAGCCCATTCGTCCCGAGGGATAGTGTAGTGAATCGGCTCACGCTCTGGCCTCACACCCTCATTCACGACCTGTTCGTGGTTAGTATGGCGGTACGCCTTCACACGGGGGACCTCTTGACGAGGTTTCTCGGTGAGCTTAGCCAGTGTAGTCGGTGTAAGTGACCGAATGGCAGCTGCTGAGACACCGATACTACTGAGCGTTTTAACAAACCTTCGTCGCCCGAACCCCGACATTCGCGTACTTGTCGGCTCTTTCATGAGCATTTCCATTCCCAAACTCCTAACTTAAGAATCTTTTGTATCACAAATATAAATACTAACTGGATGTTTATATAATATATTTCATAGAATGGGACAACCGATATTCACTACGAGTGGTGCTCAGCGGTGAACTGCGATTTTAATAATCCATATCGCCACACGTCGATGGATTGGGCGCGACCTTAGGCGGATCCCTCGGCTTTTTCCACTCCTCGACCCAGCCATCAGAGATGACCAACGATGCCGCGCAGTTCCTCGTCGACTCCTTGGACCACCTCGCCTTCCTCGAACGGCTCCGCGACGGCCCCGCGGGACCGGCCAGAACTACCAGGCCTACTATCTCTCACTGAACAAAGCCGTCGGAGTTATCGACGCGTCGCCAGAGGAGATGGAATCAATGCTCTACGACGCCGGGTTCCATCGGATGCCGCTGGCGGACCTACAAGACCCTGCCATGCACTACGCTGGACGGGGAGAGGTTGGTACGTGGGCCTACCGAGACGGCCTGCTTGTGCCGAGGCAGACTCACATAATGATGTTCACGCCGGCTCAGCCACCATCTCTTCGAGCGCGTGCTCGAGCGGGCCGTTGAACCGCCAGCTTGCCCGCTCGAAGGCCTCGTCGGTCGGACCATCCCAGCGCGGGAATGCGGTATGACCGCTCACTTTGACCGTCCACTCTGCCGGCTCGTCGAACGGGCTCCGCTTCGGGAGCTCGACGACGTAGAGGTACTCCTCGTCGCCGTGAATACCGTCAGCTGGATCCTCGACGCCGTGGCCCAGCAGAAACACCGGCTGGTCGAGATGCTCCATATTGTCCGGGTCGAGGAAATCCGAGGGTTGGTCAGCGTGGATAGTTCGCTCCTGGTCGCCATCTAGATAGAAGCCGACCGTCGAGAGCTTGTCGAGGAATACGAACGTCGCCGCCGTGTAGCCCGGTCCCCGCTCGGCACGGGTCGCATCGAGAATGTCCTTCAGTTGCGCGAGATCCCGAAGTACGCTCGCCGGGTAGCCGTCCGAATGCCGGTACACCTGTGCGACGCGGTCGTCATCGGTTGAGTTGCCGTCCTGGTCTACTCGTTGAACGAATCGGAGTTGACTCCGTGTCGACATCGATACTCTCCGGCGCGTGTGCGCCGGCGCCCCTCACCGGCGCTAAAACAACTCGCTCCGCTCACTCGGGCGGTGGAAGTGGTTGGATCGGTAGCTGTTCGAGTTGTCTGTGACAGCCCGCACAGACCGTCAGTAGGTTCTGTTGCACGTCAGCATCCTCAAGTTCTTGATTGGAAGCTTCGACGAATTCTGACCGCGGGATTCGATGATGGACATGAAGGTCAATCCCGTATTCATCCTGATGCCGTTCGCGGGCCATCCCACACCAAACGCACTGTTCGTCGTCCCGGAGAATGATCTCTTCCCGCTTGATGTGCCAATTCTCGCCGAACCGTTGCGTGGGACGGAGGGTCTTTCGCAGGAAGTACTCCTCCAGAATTTGTTGATCTGTTGCCCGGAGTGCTGCTTCCCACGTTGAGAAGATTCGCCGGATTGGAACAGGCGAACAGGATCCATGTTTCCGAACATCTGTTGTCGTGGGTGAGCGCCCCAACCGCTTGTAGAGGTTCCGTAGCGCCTTACAGGCCTCCTCCTGGGTGAAGGGGTCCGGTTGATTTAGAGAGGCTTCAATCGATTGAATCGCAGCATTCCACGACCCAAATCTCCGCATGTAGGGTTCGGGGCTGTATTCCCCATGCTTGATCATATCCCGCTTGCGGGGGGTTCGCTCCAGCTCATCCTTAAGCCGTTTGAGCTCCGTCTGAAGTTCGGCCCGAGACAGCGCATCCGGCTGGTTTGGGTCATATCCTGCGGCTTCCAGCGCATCGTTCCAGCTGCCGAACTCCGATAGGTACACCCAACTACTGAACTTCCCTTGTTCATCCATTTCGGCAGCCGTCGGCGACGAATCAAGTCGGCTTCCCAAACGCCGTAGCTCGGCAAGGAGGTCGTCACTGTCCAGTTTCCACTGTTTTGCAGGCTGATGACCCGTTTTTCGGAGAGCGTCGATCCAGCTACCAAAACGGTTCTGATACGTCGTTACGCTGTACTTCCCGTGCCGTTCCATATCCCGCTGTCGCGGTGTCCGATCGAGGTTTACGGCTAGTCGACCAAGTTCCTCCAGTAACTCTCCGTCTTCGATATTTGCTGTGCTACTGTGCCCCGGTTCCAGCCCTGCTTCCTCTACTGCGTCGTTCCAGCTTCCAAATCGGTCTTGATACGTCGTCCTCGAATAGGAGCTCAATTCGTCTATTTCACGGGACGAGGGGGTCCGACCAAGTTGATCCGCTATAGATTGTAGTTCCTCTATGAGTTTTTCAGGAGGAATACGATTAGGACTCATGTTCTCACCGGTGGCTTCGCCAGTCGCGGACGAATTCATCCATCTTGGTATATGAAGTTCAGCACCCGAACTGCACCGCCGGCACCCATCGCCGGCGCAGGAACAACCTCTCCTGAATCGAGTGGAATCTCTGGGATCTCGACGAATGGCTGTCACTGGACAACTTAAACCCGGTTAAAAATGAAACCCGGAATTCGCAAGATGGCGGTTGGGTGGGGGGCTTGCTCGGAAACTGATGCTGTTCCAGCCCAAAGGTATACGTATGTCATCGGAGTCTGAGAGGGGCTCACCGCTCCCCGATCCGGATGAGATTGCCAGGCGGGCAGAACGGCAGCGTAGTCTGTACGAGGAGGCCGCCGAGAATCCAGACCGGGTGGTGCCAGCGATGTTCATCGAGGACTGCGCCCGGTGCGAAATGCTCGCCGACAAGCGGCGTCGTGAGGGCTTCTATAAACACTTCTATCGGACACTTCCGGATCGAGAGACGGCGGAGCTGTCCAGCGACGATCTCCCCGAGGAGATTCAGTCCGCTGCGCCCGTTCATCGCGCAATCGATGATACGACTCTCGAGGACGAGAGCGCGGACGTGGCCTCCGTTTCGGAGCTGTGGGAACAGATCGGTACTGGTGAGCACCCAGGCAAGCTGTGTCAAGCTCCGCTGGTTCACTATATCGACCGTGAGGACTGCTATATCCACGCAGAACCAACGCGGGTCGGCTTCAGCTATGGCCTCCCCGTATTCGTGTACAAACGCCGGCAATCAGACAACCACTACGGAGTCTTCTTCTCCAGTGAGAAGGCGTATCTGTGGCTCTGTGGGTGGATTCTTCACGCAAACGAGTTCTTCGACCCGAAAGAGTTCATCCCATCACTCTACTTCTTGAAGGCCTCGGACCCATCCACAGTTGCTCCTGAGCTGGTGTCCAAAACAGAAGATCTCGTGTTTCGTAACGGATTCCCCGGCGTAGACGCGCCCGAAATCACAGACCTGCCGGACGGGGTCAATCTGTACCAATTCCCCTATCACAAGGACATGTACGCGGACAAGTTCTCCCGGTGGCGCCGGCTATACTTCGAGAAGCGATCACCTCGAGGGTGTGGGGATTGCGAAGTATGTCGAACGTAACAACCTCCCGGCCTTGTCCTGCCTTTCTACGCTAGATGCGAGACCTCGTCTGGTTCCTCGATGTCGTCAAACTCCTCTCGCTCTACCGGTTCCCAGTCCTCACCCGGTTCCGGACTCCACCAGTCGACTTTGTAGGCACCGGGTGCGCCGAGAATCTTCACGCGCGCCGATCCGTCAGGGAGGTCGCGCCGGAGCTTCTCGTCGACGTGAAGGTTCCACGTCGAGTCCGTGTCGAAACAGGCGAGTACGGCTTCCTCGTAGCCGCGTGTCTCCCGTGATTCCTGGAGTTCAACCTGCGTATTGCAGTTCTTACAGAACACCCCTTCGAAGGGAATGTGACTGAACACCTCGTGCCCGCAGACGGGACACCAGAGGAACTCGAACAGTGCCTCACTGTGTCGGTTGAGTACTTCAAGGCTCATTGTTGAACCGACCCGGTCGAACCGGGCCACCCGTTCCTGCCCGGACGAAAAACAGCGAGGCGGACGTCCGCTCAGTTACCGCTCGGCGCCGTAGACGATGCGTGATGGTGCTTCGTACCCACAGTCCGGGCAGTCGAACCAACGCTGAACCTTCGCCCCGTCTGCTGACTTCTCGCCGACGAGGACGTCGTCGTTCGGACACTCCGGACAATTCAGCTTGGGCACAGGCCGCTTCCGGAGTTTGTCCCGGAACGATTTCCCGTCCTTCGTCTGGTACCCTCGCGACCACACCGGGTAGCCGTCGACGAGGATCGCGCCACGCCACTTGTAGCGGTAGGAGTCTGGCGCTCTGTGCAGGACAGCCCGAGCGCCAGTCTCGGTGTTTCGATACGCGAGCGTCGGCGTGCGACTTTCTCGTGCCCAGTTAGTGATCCGTGGCATTGTCGGTTAGAAGTGGACGTCTGCGGGGACGATCCACAGCGTTTGACTGTCCTCTTCTTCCTCGAGGACACGATCCAGCTGGCCGCGATGCCGAATTCCCTGTGCGTGCTGATCGTACAACGGGATCGACGGCCCCTCGTAGGCGCCGATCTGGTGGAACGCGTGCCGAGCGAGGTCCTCGTCGCGCATGATCGCCTCGTCGTTTAGCTCGTCGAGCGCGTCTCTCACGCGGTCGAGATTTCGCTGAAACTCTTCCTTGGTGGCCTTCCAGGCCCGGTCGAGAAGCTCGCCGCCCTCCTCTGAATTGATGGGTGCTGCCGTCGGCAGGTCTCCCCAACGCGCTTTCCCGGCTACTGTCGTATCCTCTTCATCGAAGGTGCAGTAGTAGTCAAACACGGCGCAGCCGTGGGGATTCGCCCCGACGAGACGGTCGAAGACTGCTTTCCCTTCGACCAGGGCGTCGTGCTGTGTCGGTGCTTCGACTAAGGCGTAGATGACCATATGCATCTTCGTTCACCTCGGAGCGCCGACTCACCGGGCTCTGCTCCGCTCTGTCTGCTCGGTGCGCCGGCACCCATCGCCGGCGCTCGAAAAACTCTCCTCGTGACGGTGGATTCTCAGGAGTCGGCAACACGCTCGACAGTGATGGTTAGATCCCCGGACTCGTAGTCCGCTTCGAAGCCGACGGTGTGCGCATCTGAATCGTAGGCGGCGTGGTAGGCGCGGTGACGCTCGAGGGACCCGGTCGCCTTGAAGTGGAAGAATGCGGCCGCAGTGTAGGGCTTGCTCTGGGTCTCGATTTGCGTCTCCACCGATGCCGGAAGCGCGACCTGTGGTGTGTCGGTATCGATGCTCGCCGCGAACTCCTTGGCCTCCTCGACGGTCGCTTGCGAATGTGCAGGCGTTGCGCCAGTCAGCACGTTCACCGGAGTTTCGGTCTCGTCGGTGAACAGGACGTCTTCGAAGGTGTGCGTCCCGAGGATCGCGTCGGGGGCTAACTCGCAATCGTCGAAGGGATTGTCAGCTGTTTCATCGGTCATCGAATCACGAGCCTACGGCGGGGCTCACCCGTTCCTGCCCCTGAAAAACAGCAGCTGCCTCGAGGCAGATCGAACTAGGGGGCTCCGTTGAAACCCTCAGGAACTGATAGAGGTCGCGTGCTGAATATAGAGGCTGCATGCAGCAAGTACTCACTCTTCGTTGCAGGCAGCGAGCAACGAAACAACCGCTAGGTAGGTGTGCGAGTATCGAATTGATAATGGGGGCTCACTCCTCTTACAATTCCCAATGAGCTTAGCACCTTTTTACCACTACTAGACATGTTTCCCATCAGTTTGCCGATGGTTGCAGGTCTCATGTAGAAGTCTAGGGCGCTTCTACCGTGAACCCGTCCTTCACCAATTAAGGTTGACACATATCTATCCAATCATTATTGTGTAAATCGAATAGAATAACACAGATATGCAGGATATTCCGACCAAAAGATCCCAACCTAATCCTGGTGGATTCCAAACTCTGGTCAATATGTCGAGAGCGGATATGATTACGAGCATGGCGACTAACCGTTGAACGATTTTGACCATTAGGAGTAAGAGGTATAGTATATATCCAGACTATTATCTGTTCCGCTATGAGATGCACAATAGATTTATATATAAGCAGCCAATAATTGCCTCTGGATTCATGAGAGAATCTGATAATAAAAGTCAATCCGATAAACGAAAAATCACTAAAAGGCATGCAATAAAGGCTGTCGGTGGCACAATCGGCGGTGTAGCATTTCCTTTTGGTCAAGCAACAGCCACAATGACGGGTGAATACAACGGAGAAGGCACCCTGGTTACTGTTCCACGCTCTGAAGCATTAACCCCACAAGAGGTATTTAATATCCAAAATGATGTTATAGCCAAATTCCGTTCAAACAATGATCTCTCTCAGAAGCTAAAGATTGGTTTATTCCAACCTGCCGATAAATATGAGATTCACGCTCTCTCTTTCCGCGTAGATGGGGACGGACAAGTGTCCGTGTATATGGGCGGTTCATCTGTTGAGAAACCGACATCAAAAGGAGAAGTTGCAACACTACACAAGACTGCGAAAGATCACGCAGAAAAAGTGAGAGACGGAGTTCAGTCAAAGAGAGTCAACCACGAACATATGACTGGTGTTGTGTCTGCTGGATATGCTACTGGTTGGGACCAAATGGTTGCTGAATATGCTTTCGAAAATACAGACTGCCCCGCAGGCAAAATATACGCTGGGGGAGAAGTCTATGAGAAACAAGGTACGAGTTACTATGGATACGGAGTCGACACGTCACACCGTACGAATCCCGGACAAAACTACTGTAGCAACTCCGGATATAACGTAAATGACACCTATCTCCGCCACGAGTGGGATGCGTTTACGGCAGACTCTGACCCGATCTTCCATGAGCATTTCCCGAATACCGACAGGGATGGTAGCTTCACTGTTGATGGTAGTGCTTCATACGGAGGCGCTACAATCGGTGTGAGCTATAACCCCCCAGATGTCTATCGTGATGTCCGGTCAGAATATAATGGCACAAATAATGCCGAATGGGACTGGGACTATACGTGGGACCCCAGCACAGACACTCAGCATAACACAACCAGTATACTGAAGTCCGACAATGAAGCTGCATATGGTGGAAGTGTGAGTTATACAGACACGTTACTCAGGGTCGAGTCAGGAGCAAACTTCACAGATCACACGGGTGGAAATACTCTCGTTGATGTTCGAGGCCTGGTAAAGGCCCAAACGAACTAGCAGGCAAACAGCAGCCCAACCGTACTTAGCGATACTCCCTCCAGTTTGCGGCTGTGGGTCTGAACAACGAAATTGTACTTCCCACCACTGTTAACCAACGAAACCCGGAGCCACCTGCGGAGATGTTGGTTAACCGACGCTCAGTACTGGCCCTACTCGGACTGGGTCCGTAGCGAGTTGCGCCACACACCTGGCACTCCCAGATCGGTTGGCCCGTCCACGCCTCATCCGGGACCGACTCGCGGGTCTTGAACCGATGGTCGGTCGTCCGTCCACAGGTTTGACAGTCGAGGTTCTGCGTCGTCGGCACCGACGACACCTGGCGATCAGCCGTGCCCTCGACAGGGGATTCGGTCAGTGCGATCCCTGGAACCAGCCATATGGCGTCGTCGGCGTCGTCGAGGACTGCTTCGAGACGCGACTCGTCGCGGATGCCGTTCCCTCGCTGGTCGTAGAGCGGCGTCGGGGAGTGTGGGCCATTGCTCGGCCAGCTGGCGCGCCGGCGCCTCGTCTAGATCGTAGATGAGTGTGTAGTCGTCGACGGCCGGCTCCGCCTCGTTGGCAGAAAGGAGGTTCGCCGCGGCGCCGCCCTTCGCGACGGCCCCGTAGAAGGTGGTCGACTCGACGACCAGGTGGACGATGCCGAGGACCCTCGTCGACGCTGACTCGTTCGTGCTCGTGGCGTCACCACCGAGATGGTTGGTGAGACAGAACCGGCATTTCGTCTGCCCGTCGGGGACGGACGCCCCACAGGACCGGCACTCGCCATCGGCGGCCGTCAGCGCATCAGGGTAGCCACCAGCGCTCGTCGCAACGCGTTGTCGGCGGGGGTCACCGTCACACCCGTCGTCCAGCCTTGTGTCTGGAATGTGGGACGCCTCGCCGGTCGGCCGCAGTTCCTCAAAGTCGGAGTAACGACCGTTCATAGAGTGATCTACAGAGAACATGGCTCGTCTTCGTGTTTAAATTGTAGCGTGGATCGAACGATATGTAGTACAGACGGAGAGACAGTGATCTGCCTCAGGCGACCTGTTCCTCCAACGTATCCCGGTGCGCCCGGACTGTCGCCTTCGAGGCGTTCGCCACGTCCGCAGCCTCGGATTGCGTCAGCCATCGGCCCTCTTCGCGACCGGCCTTGTAGAGGCAGGCCGCGGCGAACCCGGCCGGATGGACGCCCGTCGTGACGCCGCGATCCTCGGCCTGCTCTGCGAGGGTTCGGGCACGCTGTCGGATTTCGTCCGGACACTCGAGGTCCGAGGCCAGGCGCGGCACGAACATGCTGGGGGAGACGGGCTCAGCGGGGAGACCCAGCTCTTCGTTCAGCGTTTTGTACGCGTTCGTGACTCGTGACTCCGCGACGCGGGCCATCTCGCTGACGTCGTCCACTAACCGCGAGAGGCCGTTGCACCGGCAGGCTCCGTAGACGCTGGCCGCGGCGATGGCCTCGATGGATCTGCCACGAAGCAGATCCTCGTTCTGGGCGCTCCGGAAGAGTTGGCACGCCTGATCACGGACCGAATCGGAGAGCTCGAGGGCACTTGCCAACCGGCGCACCTCGCCCAGCCCATGCGCGAGATTCCGTTCCGCTTTCGACCGCCAGCGGCCACGGGACTGCTCACGGCGCATTCGAGCCAGCCGCTGCCGCTTCTTCCCAGAGAGTTCGTTCCCCTTCGCGTCGGTCCTACGACCGATTTCCGTCGACAACCCTCGATCGTGGCGAGCTGCCGTGAGCGGCGCGCCTGTACGTTCGCGCTCCTCGTCGTCGTATGCCCGCCACTCCGGCCCGTGGTCGATTCGCTGTTCATCGATGACCAGGCCGCAATCTTCGCAGACCGTTTCGACCGCGTTCGTAGTGACTCGGCCGTCGCACTCGGGACATTGATTCGCGCTCGACTCTGCTCGGACGTCTTCGTCGAAGCCAGTTTCGTAGATGTCTCTGGTTGCCATCGATTTCACCGTGTTTTGGGACCCCGCCAGTACAGCGAGCCCCTCACCCATTGAGGGGTAAATAGACTCTCCGGAGTAGCGCGTCCTCCGTTTCAATTAGTCCTCGATGTCGGCCGTAGAGGAGAGCCAGAACGTTTCGTAGTCGATATTCCAATGCGCCGCATTCGAGGCGACGCCCTGGACATGGTTCTCGCCGGTAATCAGAACAACCTGCGAACATTCGTGCTTCTCGCAGGCTGAGAGAATATTTTCAAACATCCGTTTATCCCTGATTGGTCGACGAACATCGCCGAGTCTCGTCCCTATCGTCGTCGCGAAGGCAACCACTCCTAAGGTCGAAATCATCCAGGGTATCGAACCGGTAAGTGCCAGTACTATCGACACCAGGAGAAAAACGACTGCAAGCCAGCTCATCAACGTCAAGTGCCGAGGGACCAACTTGGCCCGTTCTGTTAAAGAAACGTCTACTGACTCCCATTCAATTTCGTGTTTATCGGAGAGCTGTTTGGCAGCCTGAAGACATTGTGTTCGTCCGCCACTCTTCAACGTGAGCTGATTGGCTTTTCCTGAAGCGACCATCTTCGCTGTGAAAGCTAGATTGCCGACGACAAATGCAGCTAACCGAAGCATGCCGAAAATCACTGCTAACGGGTTCTTCACTACGATCCACGCAGAATATTTTATCTTCGATGAGTCACCCTCTGGTGATTCATGGAAAATTCGGTCGACCTTTCCATCGACTTTCTCATCAACTAATGACGGAACACGACGATCGGGATGTCGCACTCCTAAAATCAATAGGTGGTTCGGTTTTTCAGCGCTCATTTCACGTTCATTTTGTGGTGGCTGGTTGACAGGGTGTACAAGTCATAGGAGTCAATCTATGGGCTACACTCTGGACTAAGGCTGAGGAAATCGAAATCGAAGCTGGAAGACTCGAGTTCCTCTTCATCCAGCGCTTCGACTCGTTCTACTTCGTTTTCGTCCAGGAACTCGTATTCCTCGCCGATTTCACGAGTGATCCGCTTAATCACAGCTAAAACCTCTGAGATACCCGACCGAGTCAGTGTGAGAAGCTCCTTGAGCAATACTACGTAAGCCTTCAAACCTAGCGTCCGAGCAACGAACCCGAGCAAGTATTTTCGCGCCATACCCACAAGGAAAGACGCCACACGACCTGTAACGCCAAACGCTGTTGCAAGAAGGTCAGCGATCAAGATTCCGAGACTCAACAACATATTCTCGATCTCACTTACTGCCTCTTCTGGATCTGCCCCGGTGACCGCACATGCATCATCAACTAATTGACTGAGACTACTGACTACAGGAAGAAGTGACATACTCCACCGTGTCCAGCTCGTTGTTCGGGTCGTCAATTGGTACGCCAACGAAGCATCGTACCCTAACTGATCCTCGACGAGGCCCAAGACGATTTTGAGACCGGAGAGAACCTGAGCTGCTTCAGGTACGGACTCCTCCAAATCACTCCCGTGGAACTCCTCTGGAACTTCGACACAGATGGCAGATGCCAAGTCCCGTCCTGCCTCCACTAATGGTGATTCTTCCTCTGGGAGGCCCGTATACAGCTCCTCCATCTTCGCGGGTACCTCGTTCTCTACCTTCTCCAACGCAGGATTGACCGCTCGAACAGAGACATCTATCGACACCCTGTCCTCCGAAGTAGATTCCAGTACATCATCCGTCCAGTCGAATACGACAAAGTAATCACCTGGCTCCACCATATGCGACTCCGTCAACTCACTGGACGATTCCCGGGTTAAACACTCCAGAGCATACATATCTACTTGAGGAGACCCTTCTCCCCAATCCAGAAGGCTATCTCTCCACTTTGGAATATTATCTAAGTGTATATTCTCGCGGTGGGTTTTTGTCGGCAAAGAGATCTCCCCTAACGGTCCCAGCGAGTACGTATTATCCGTTAGAAGCGGTCCATCTACAATCGGGAACCGACCGACCTTCGTCTTGTACTCCCTGAAATCGTCCTCATCAAATATCAAGACGTCCGGCGTATCGAATCCCTCGTTCGGGTTGACCTCGTACTCAATCAGCATAGGTTCGTCCCACCCGCCATCAATCTCAAACGCCCAGTAACGACGCTCGGACGACAGCACAAGTTCGCCATATGCTTCTGAGTATACTATATCAAGAGTCTTGCCATCTGGAGGTTGGGGTGTTGGCAGATCGCTTTGAGAGCCTGCTCCTTGGACTCTACCCGTTCCACGGAGATATGACCCTCCGATGACAGCACCAGATTTAGTCAGAAACTGTCGACGGGACCTTTCCATTCGGTTCCCAATTTATAGTCCACTCAAAAATGTCTATCCCCTCAATCGGACGATTCTGTATTGATTTGATATAATATATTTTTCAGCCGTGATTCAGCGAGCAGCGAAGAGTGCATGGAGCGGAGAGTGAGGCAGCGGGATCTGGGTCAGCCCGACACACACGAATCACGTTCCTTGGGGAAGCGGGGAGATCCTTTGCACCGGTGCACGCCGAGGTCAGATTCCGACGCTGAGAGTTGCGATAGCGTAGACACTACGGCTACGACCGAAGGGAACAGGTTGGTGGCGGGAGAAAACCGCATTATGCTCGAGAGCCGGGCCGAGTGTCTCGCTGGAGAGTTTACCGAATAATCGAACCTCAGTGACCTGGGAGTGGAGGCTGCGATGAAGGCGGCACGGAAGGCGGAGTTGGAGAGCGCCGATGTGAACCGGGGCCGTCGACAGTAGCAGCGGCATCGGTCTACTTGAGAAGCAAACTATCGCGTGACTCCAAGACTCAGGTCGAGGTCGCAGGAGTAGCAGGTGTTTCTGACGCGGGAGTTAGCGATGCTGCCGAAGACGTGAAGTTCATCATGTTCTCAGGGACCCTTTGACCAGCACGGGGAGCGAAGCGGACTCCGACGAGGCCGAAAGGTCGTCGTCGACATCGGCGGGGAGCTGCTGGAGAAACCGTCACCCCGAGGACTATCACGGTGGGGAACGCTGACGAAGACATGAACGACGACGCCGACACCGGAGGCGAGCAGATGGACTTCCCGGAGAGCGAGCCGCCGACTCTCGTCGACGACGGGGCACTCATCGTCCCCGATTCTTGGGAGGAAACGATGTTCGAGCGGGGGGAGTTCGGGCCCGAAAATGCGGCAGGTATCGAGGCGAAGTTCAAGACTGGCGCCCATTCGATCCACCTGATGCCGGTCGTGTTCGAGCGAGCTGGGCGTGAGGAGCGAATCGAGGGGGCAACTGCCGACTCGGGGATGACGAAGTTCGGGTCCGAAATCGAGGAGAAGCCCGACTTTGGCCCGGAAACGGTGTTCGCGGTCCAGTTGGACTACTCAACGTTCACCTCTCAGGAGATGGAGTTCTACGCTGTCTGTCGTAATTCAGGAGACGCCTTGGCAGTCGCGTGCTGGCTGATGAATGTCGAGACGACCGCAGAACTGGAGGAGGTCGTGAAGATCCACAATGGGACGATGATGGACTCCTACATCGACTCTGACGAGGAGGCGTTGGAGGACCTGCGCGCCCAAGAGGCGACGAACTGTTTGCTCACGGGGTCTCCGACCCAGAGTCGCGAGGTGATGGTCCCGTTCATGTATGCGGCGCTGTTCGAGGGCTATCCGGCTAGTCACTTGGATATGCCTGCGGTGCCCCACGCCGTCGACGGCTTCGAGGCGGTCGTCTCCCACACGGCTTGGAAGAACCACGATCTGTCCGAGGGGGCGTTCGAGGGGACGGTCGAGCGCGAGGCGGCGGGTCGGTACGTACTGCCGGCGGGGGTTGTTGAGCTCGTCGACGGCGCACCTGCCGAGCGGGTTCGGGTGAAGGTACTGTAGACGGTTGTGAAGTCGAGGGTGAATGCGAGGTAGGGATTCTGGGTTGGGGCTGCTCGCGACGGGGGCAGTCGTCGTCGACGCCGAGGCCGGCTTGCGTGTCTCCAGCTTGGGTTCGAGGTGGTTCCGGACTCTCTTTGCGATTGGATACGGGGTTGTTGGCTCCCCGGTGCCTGCATGGGAAACGGCTAAATGCCTCGCTGTGGTACCATAGCGTATGTCCAGCGACTACTCCCGAGATAGTGGTGGGAGGTTCGACGGGTCTGTTGACCGGCAGGACATCCTGTTGGTGTTCGACCGTCTCGGGGAGGATGAACCGCTCACTACCTCGGAGGTCGCCAATGAACTGCCTATCGGGCGACGTGGCGTTCACGAACGGCTTGAAGCGATGCGTAAGGACGGCGATCTTGGGAAGAAGAACTTTGGGAACCGTGTCGTGTGGTGGGCGGAGATCGCCCCAGAACTCGACGCCAACCTCACTGCAGAGTTGGAGGCGACAGCCGACGAGGAGTACGAGGCGCTTGCGAGTGGGGACACGACCTCGCAGGAAGACTTGGAAGCCGAGCTCGGACTGGAGTAGATGGCCGAGGTTGAATACTCAGACCGCGCCGCCGAATGGTTGCGCGGCGCCGAGGACGACATCGCCAAGCGAATTGTCCGCAAGCTCAACGACATATCGGACTTCCCGGACCACTACTTGCTCCGTTTGAGCAACTCGCGGCTCTACAGGCTTCGCGTGGGCGACTACCGCGTGATCATCGACTGGCGGAAGAACGACGGCCTCCTGTTCGTCCGCCGTATCAGCAAACGAGAGGGCGCATATCGGTCGTAGGTTACTCTTGGCCCGTTTTTGGGTGTTCTCGGACCCGCTGGTCGGTTTTTGAGAGTGCCTTGGTCGCCAGTCGGCGCGTTCGGCGGCCTCGATGTGCTGGTAGGCTTTCCGGACCTGCTGTTCGGAGTTGTCGAGGTAGCGGGCGGCGGCGTAGCCCTCCTGTCGGACCATCACTTCTCCCATGCCTCGCCGCCTTCCGTGAGGGGCGAGGTAGTCGTGGCGATCGTCGTCGACGTCGATGTCGGCGGCGTCGGTGAGGCGCTGCATCACGCGTCGAGCCCCGTTCGGCTTCAGCGCCGGCGGGGTGATCTCGTACTCGGCAGCGAGAAGGAGGTCGGGGTTGGCAGTGCGTTCTTGGTCGATGTCGCGCTCGCTTATCCCCTGTTCTCGGAGGTGACGGCCCTCGCAAGCGTCGGGCGGTGGAGGGTGGTGAAGACGGGCCAGTCCTCGGGAGGGTCGAGGAGGCGTTTGTAGCGGCGGAGTGGACCGGGGACCGAGGACCGGGTCCGGGAGGGAGGCTTCGTCCCACTGGCTTCTTCCGGAACACGGTCGCGTTCTTGTCCTGGAAGGAGTCGTCCGCCCACCGGAGGCCGTTCCGGCCGGGGCGATCATCGTCGGGGGAGTCGAGGAACTTGGACCCGCGGAGGGGCGTGTAGCAGAGTACGTAGGCGAAGGCCCGTTCTCGGCACCGCTTGATGGCGTCGAAGCGGGCGTATATTTTCTCGCGATAGGTGTCGCTGGTGAGGTCGCCGCGTTCGTTCGAGGGCACTTCGATCCCGCCGAGAGCGTCGAAGGTGGCGTCGGCTTGTTCGTCGACGTACCTGGTGAGGAGATCGCGCTCTTGGGGAGACCACGCCTGTTGGTCACCAGGGCGGCGACCGTCGTCGTCGAGGAGTGGGTCCTCGGCGTCGGACTCGCGGGCGGAGTGGCGTGGGAGGTACCCTTGGCCCTCGGTCCAGCCGCACCAGGAGGCGACGTAGATGTAGTAAGTCCGGACGACGCTGTTGGCGAAGCCGGAGGCGACGAGGTAGCGGGCGTAGTCGCCGGACACCCGTGCATCGAGGTCGGAGAAGCGGACATCTCGGGAGGCTTCCCCGGGGATCCGTTTGGATGATGCCCGTCCACGAAGAAGATGGGGAGACACAGACGTTCATCACGAACCGCTCGGTCGCTCCTGAGGATGCGGAAGCGTGGGGGGAGCGCTATGCGAATCGGTGGTGCATCAAGAACGAGTACCGCGCAATCAAACAGGAGTTCCTTGCGCGGACGTCGTCGACGAACCACGAACTGCGTATCTACTACTTCGTGTTCGGGATCCTCATGTACAACGTCTGGCGACTCGCTGACGTCCTCCTGAAGGCAACCGTCACACGAGAAATTGCGGACTACACACCAGCAATCTCTGCGGGAGAGCTGGCGGACTGGCTCGCGATTCACCTCCAAGACGAGCCCGACTAAGGGGCGCGACGTTGGCGAGTTCGACGACTCCAGAGCGACAGCTATCGGCTGGCCCACCGATTCTTCTCAGCCAAGGCGGATTTTCGCGCCGAATCTCGCAAATTCTCGATTCACGATGGATTCGGCCCGATTTGGCGATATTCTCGACGTCGACGGCGAAATTCCGAGTACACTCCGAAGTCAAGAAAGCCACCAGAAGAGTGGACCAATGTGTCCCGACCGTTTTCGAATAAAAACCGAACGTAACCAGTGCAGGACGAGCGTGAGCTCTACCGGCCCACGACTAAGCTATAGCTCAAAGGACTATTTGTTCTACAACCAGTTTAATCAATCCAGAGATTAGTTGTATCAATATGAAGCGTAGGACCGTACTCTCGACGCTGGGTCTCTCGCTATTCGGAGGCTGTGTCGGGAATCCCCTACAGCCCGCCGAAGAGTACACTCCAACGAGCATTGCAGAAGTCCAAGGAGACGAGGTTCCCGAAAGTGAAGACGTAGCCCTCGAACTGGAACTCGAACGGGACTTCTCGGAGTCGGCACCGGCGCGGTTGTCGATCAGCTTCACCAACACGGCGGACCAAACACGGACGTTCGAGTTCGGCGGAACCCCGCCGTTCAGTTCGTTTCACGGAACCGCGGTCGGTGGGAACGCACAGATGATCCTCGTTCCTGACGACTTCGAGTACGTCGGTATCGTCAGCTACGACGATAGCACAGTCGAGACAGTCGTTCCGTCCCAGCCGATTGAGGGCTGTTGGAAAGCGGTAAACGGGATCGTCGGAAACGATATTATTCTCGACCGAGAGCTGGGTCCCGACGAGTCGATTAGCATGACGTACACGGTGGTAGCCCACCACGAGAACGACGCCTGTCTCGAACCGGGAGAGTACCGTTTCGTCAGCCAGAACTATTTCTCAAACGGGAGCTCATGGGGGTTGACGGTCACCGTGAAAAAACCGGAAGACGAAACGGGAAGCCCCAGTTAGACACCGAACTGAATCCCGTGGACTTCGTTGATCCGGTACGCCGGACAGCCGACTGACTCACCGCCGTAGTGCGGCATGATGATGGATGCCTTCGTCTCGCCGTTGAACGTGAACTCCTTGTAATGCGGCGAGCCAGAATCGCCGGGGTCGGTCGGCGTTGATGTCTTCGCATACTCGTAGCTGACGCTCTCGTACGATGTATCCTGACACATCCGGTTGTTCACGTCGAGCTCCTCCACTACGCCGCTGGTCTCACAGCTGGTGATCCCATTCTTGTACACGGTCTGACCCGTCGATTTCAGGTCTTTGAGTCCAGAGCGAGTAACGTACCCCGTCACGTCGATGAACGTGCCTGCGATGGTGTTGTCGAACCCGTTGACCTGAGCGTTGTCATCGAGCGGTGCAGTAACCCAGTCTTGCCGGACAGAGCCGGTTTCGATGAGCCCCACGAACTGACCACTCTGGTAAAGCGGTTCTCCGACAGGATTCGATTGACAGCGATTGTACAGGTGAGCGCACGTCATCAACTGATCGGTGCCATCCGGCATCTGTACAGGACACGTAGCGGATGCAGTCCCGTCACCTTCTACTTGGGCCCCACCCGGAACCGTGTCGTAATCGCCCCCGTAGCAGTCCGGTTCGGGGTTGTAGCTCTCCTTCCGGACGATCGGAACCCCCTCGGCCTGGTCGGGAGTTTCGACGGTAGGCGTCCGGTCAGGATTCGTGAAGATGATGACCTCAGAGCCTTTCCGGCCAGCGATACGGTCTGAAGACGTCCCAATGCCGATACCGTCAATTCCGGGGACATCAGCGAACCGAGACCGGAATCGTCCGGCGACCGCCTCAGCTTTCTCCTCGTGATCCCACCACTTCTTCGACACCTCCTTGCTTTCGAGCACCTCTCCTTCGTGCTTCACTGTCGGGATGATGACCGTATCGTCACTATCGGATTCGCCAAGCACAGTTGGAGTGGCACGGAGACCCGCGAGTCCGGTCCCTACCGCCCCCAGACTCGACAAAACCGTTCGACGCCGAACGGATGAGTGTTCATTACTTTTGCCACCTTCGGCCTTATCTTTTCTCCCCATTATGCGATGAAATAGCACATGCCTATTGTAATACATCTTTTCATTATTGTGAATAATTTTATACTGACCGCTATCGAGGTCTCCTAACAACTGGTTTCCCATGCAAAGGTGCCCGGCTATCGTGACTCCGTCCCTCGATTCACCATCTGCTCAAGGGTAGTGGGAGGCGAGTCAACACGCTATGGTGGGAAACAACCGAAGTTCTACTCTCCCAGTGTCTCCACAGCATCCCGAATCTGCATCGCAAAGGCGCCCCCGTGGTGCCCCCAGAACGTACCGATTGTCACTCGTTCTTCCCGCCTCCCGAGCGATTCACGCTTTTCGAGTACGTACGTCGACAGAGTTGAGTGATCCAGAGCAGGTGCCCGCCGAATCGCAATCTGGGGCTCGCCGTCGACGGCATTGGGGTTAACGACAGTCTCCCAGTATTTAGCCCCCTCCTGGTCGAACTCGACACTCTCCGGTTCAGGTGGCGCTGGGTCATTATCCACTTCACTCTCCGCACCCCCCCTCCGTCCGTTCTCCGAGATGATGCCTCTCAGCAGCCTCAAAAGCGTCGGCGAGCGCCAGCCGATTCGCCTTTTGGATCCCACAGATGTCCCTCTCTACGGCGTCGTCTTTGAGCCCGGTGTGGATGAGATAAAACGGAGCCCCGTCGTCCTTGAGAGCTAACGCCGCAAACCACCAAGAGACTTGCTCGGCGTCGATACCCATCTGGTCGGTTAACCGCCAAATCATCGCCGGGCCCGACTTGTACGGGTCGTAGTAGTTCGCGGAGCTTGTACTCCCATCTGAATCGCGTTCCCTGAACTCCTCCTGTGCTTCCTTGATCAGAGCCTCTATTTGACCGATGAGCAGGTCCGACACCGAAATCTCCCCAGATGCAAGGGCCTCTTGGAGCATTTCCTCGTACCCTTCGGGAAGGTCTGGTTCGTCGTCCATGCAATGCCAACAGGCTGAACAAAGGTGAATCCGCCGACGAGGGGCGTCGAAGCGGCAGGAAATCGTGGTTCATCGGGCCCCTCCTGAGGGTCCCCCCACCCTTCCCGATAAATTGCCAAATCTCCCAAAATCGAGAGATAGAGTAGGGTAAGACCCAGAAAGCCGCCAACGCTGATTTTATACGGGATGGAGGAGTATAAGAAACTGGTACAGAGGTGGTGAGGCGAACTTGTTGTTCTCACCACTCTACTACGTCCTGAGTAGCAACGCCGAAACCTCGTCATATACGAACCGACAGGAGTCCGGTTGAACTCCCAGAGATTTCACTCGTTCTCGAGCCGAACTATCCGATATTTCATTAAGTAGCAACAGACCCCTTCATTTCGCATCTGGAAAATGTCACATCCGCTCAAAGTGCCAAATTCCGCACCTTCGAAGGTTCCTTATGACGTTCATAATCTCGCCGGTAGCGTGCCATTTATAAACCGCCATCACGTACACTATGACAGGTCCGAAACGACCTCACCACCTCTGTACCACTACGCGGGAGGTCAGCCAACTTCGGGGGGCAGTTCTCGGGAGAAGGTGTCCGCGTAGAGAGTTGGGCAAAAACTACGAACGAGCTTGTTGACGGCGCGACCGGCGCCGAGCACCAGCGGTGCGTATGCTTGCCCACCACCCGACACCCGGTTCGTCGGTTCGAGGAGACGTTTCTACGTCCCCCCTCGTGGTCGCGGCGAGGCGCTCCCCAGAGCTGGTGCTCTGCCCGCCGTCACTCGTTCGTCCCGCGCCGAGCGGGGACACCTTTCGGCGAGGTTTCAAATGGCAAACGAAAACGCAGACGAGAACGCGGACGAGATGCACAGCAACAACGACAACGAAAGCGGGCGCACCTACGTCGTCCACATCGGCGGCGTGAAGGAGAAGTTCGACGAAGCGGTCGTCCAGGCCCGCACGATTATCGAGTTGGTCGAGGACGACGTCGACGATTTCGTCCTCCAGTCCACCAAGGGCAAGAACGGCCAGAGTGAAGCCGAGTTCACTCCCGACGAAGAGGTCGACCTCTCCGAAGACCACCGAACGCACTTTCGCATCATGTCCCGCGGCGGCGGGAACGCATGAGTCGGGCGACCAACCCCGACGGCGGGGGCGACAGCGGCGACGCCGAGTGGCCCGAGCCACACGTCCTCCTCTACGACGACCGTTTCAGCGACGAGTTCCGCAAGGGGATTAAGGCGCTCCGGAAGCGCCGGCCCGACGATCCCGTTCGCGTGGCGGCCGTCGGCGGCAACTACGCATTCGTGGCGCTGGGGTCGTTCGACCTCACCTCGCTCAACGAAGCGTGGGACCAAGACGAGGCTGACGCCTACGTGCGTGTCAGCACGAACTTCCCGCGAGGCAAAGCCTACGGGATCGTCACCGACCCGTTCCTCACACGGACGGACGGGAAGGACGTGAAGCGCCAGCACCGGAACGACAACCACGCTGAGAAGAGCGAACCGCTCGCTGAGGCCCTCGGCGTCGAGTGTTCCGACCTCGGCTGGTGGAGCTATCGGTGGCAAAACGTCACCGTCACCGGCGGCGAAGACATGACCAAGGCCATCGCCCTGGTCCAACGCCGGCTCTCCGAGCGGGAGGCTCACGACGCATGAGCGGAGACGAACCTGACGCGGCCAGCCTCCCCGACCGCGAGTTCCACCTCGCGCTCACCGAGGGCGTTCACGAGGACCTCCGCGAGGTGCTTTACCCCGAGGAGGGCCATCCCCACGCCCAACTGGGCGAACGCGGGGCCATCGGAATCATCACCGAGAGCACAGGGGTCGAACGGACCACCTACCTCCTCCAGAGGATCATCCGTCCCGACCCCGGCCTCGCCGTCGGCGACGACGGCACGCCCGAGGACATCTACGTCGAGGGGACCGGCTTCGACCAGCGGCTCTGGTTCTCGCGTGACTACCGTACACGGGTAACCGACGCCGCCGCCGGCATCGACGGTGGAGGTCTGATCTACCTCCACACCCACCCGTTTGGCGGCGTTACCCCCAGCACGAGCGACATGGACCAAGCGGCTGAGGACTATCGCCTCCACCAGCAGCACTTGGACGGGCCGTTCGCCAAGGGCATCGTCGCCTGCACGGACCCCTCCGAAGACGACCGGGATGGACCACAACTAACCGGAGAGGAACCCCTCCAATGGGGGGTTCGAGCCTACGAACCGGGGGTCGACTGCCCCGAAATCACCCACGCAACCGCAGTTCGAGTCGTGGGGCAGGAACTCCAGAAGCGCCCCACCCCCGAGGCGGCCGACGGGCCCGCCGGCGCCGGAGGAGAATCCCGGCGGACCACGCAGGACTCCGTGGAACAACTGTGGGGCAAAGCGGGTCAGGAGACTCTCGCCGGCCTCCGCGTGGGACTCGTGGGGTGCGGCGGCGTCGGGTCGATCCTGGCCGAGCACCTCGCCCGACTCGGCGTAGGCGAACTCGTGACCGTCGACTTCGACGTCATCGAAAAAGCGAATCTGAACAGGGCCCAAGGAGCGACCGAGGCTGACGCCCGCCTGAACCGGCCGAAGGTGGAGGTCGCCAGCGAGGTCGCCCTGGAGAGCGCCACCGCCCCGAACTTCGACGTGCGGCCCATCGAGGGTAGTGTCGTCGAGCAGGACGAGGAGTATCGCGCGGTCGACGATCTCCTCGACTGTGACATCATCGTGAACGCGGCTGACTCCGCATGGGCCCGCTGCGTACTGGACGACGTGGCCTACGCCCATCTCATCCCCGTCCTGAACGGCGGGACCATCCTCCGGATGGACGGCGACGGGACGCTCTCGGCGAGCGGGAAGTCCGAAGTGACGGTCAGCGGACCGTCTCATCCCTGCATGGAGTGTAGTCACGTCTACTCCAACGAGGACGTGAGCGAGGAGATGGAGCGAGAAGGCGCTCCCGAGCGCGGCAACTACCTTGAAGGAGCCGACGAGGAGGCCGACCAGCCCCGAGCGCCGAGCGTGATTGGGGCGAACGCGACCGTCGCCGGCATGATGCAACTCCGGTTCATGGGCGTCTCCCTCGGTGTCACCGAAGACACCACCGGCGTCCAGCGGTATCTCCCCCGAACCGGGAGGGCCCGGTGGTCCCCGACCGACGGGTGCAAAGACGGGTGTTCCCGCTCCTCTGGGCTCCCAGAAGGAGACACAGTATCACTCCCGCTGGGCGAAGACACCACTCTTCGGGCCCAACTATAAGGGCAGATAAACTACCTTTCTCTGTTAACCTCCGCTTAGAGCCCTGCTACAGGCCATTATTATATACAGAAGTATTAGCTGTGGTCAAATATGCGGAAATGATTTGATACATACCGTCGTTTCCCGATAGTTCAATAGGATAGAGACTCGGTGGTGCACTCTATTTTGAGGAACGTTACAGGGCTCTTCGACTGGAAGGATATATAATGATGGCCGGTAGTACACTCCTCATCTTGAGACCAGATCTAACACAGAATATAGGGCTCTGACTATCGCTACAAATGGGAAAGCCAAACTCGGCGTGATTTTGGTTATATCAGCCTTCAAGAGTGCAGACGGTCCTCAAATGCGTGCCGGACCAGAGCAGTGCATTCACAGGGAAGTTGTGACAGTGGGGCGAGTTCGCGGATGCTCTCAATATATCCCTCAACACCACTGATCGAGCGTGCCGGCTGGTCATGAGAGAAGGGGATTCGAACGCTCGACAACAACCACGAGCATCAAGAATACTTCTCCCTTCTCGACCGCTTGAAGCAGCGCTGAGATAATGTTGCCAACGAGAAAGCTATCGACAGCTGTGCTTCAATTATC
>Ga0306907_1000247_pt1 | contig 26334 bp, 22 predicted proteins | sample AntRauTorcE11898_FD_190415 | JGI IMG/M metagenome (GOLD analysis project Ga0306907, IMG submission 190415) | Saline lake microbial communities from Rauer Islands, Antarctica - Metagenome Torckler E11 #898 (v2) (version 2) | ecosystem: Environmental > Aquatic > Non-marine Saline and Alkaline >... | reverse complement strand
CCTCAAGGTTTTAAAACCTTGAGGGTTTAAAATGGCTTGGTGTAGTTTGTGCCTGCACTCCGAAGCACGGCCTACGTAGCTTTGCTACTTTGGCGTAGTGGGCCCTTAGCGCAGGAGTGCGGAGAGGGGATTCCTCCAAAGGAGTCCCTGCGGGAGAACCCGGGGGTTCGAGAAAAGGAACAGTAATAAATACAGCCTTTGAAATGCAGAAAAAAGTATTAAATGCGGAGAGAGGGGGATTCGAACCCCCGGTACGCGCGAAGCGCACACACGCTTTCCAAGCGTGCGCCTTCGACCGCTCGGCCACCTCTCCAAAGAAGCGCAAATATAGAGTATATTCACTCCCTATTCAAAATTTTAACCTCCTCTTATTCCGCATCTACATCCGGTAATTCATAATCCTAATAATCAACAGTAAATATGCCGGTAGTATACGCCCGCACCGGCTCTCCGTTGTCTTTTGCGGGCCGAAATTTCCAATTTAGTGCGGCTTTAATGGTCCGTTTAATGACCTCTTCATCGATTTGGTCTACGCGAATACTCGGATTTCCATCGTCATCGTATAGAAATATTTTTTCAATTACGGCTTCCTCGACCAATCCTTTTTTACTCACCAGGAAAGTGACATAAATATCCGCCTTTTCCGGGGAATTATTTGAAAAAGTGGGTTCTTCGATACGCAGAATGCTGGGACCTATTTGCGGGTTGCCGGCAATTTCGTCATCACCCTGCCCGCCTTCTCCGGCCGTTGTGCTTAACGTATCATATGATTCAGAAAATATATCCTCCGGAAATTCTATTTCTTCTTGTATCACTTCGTCATTGGGTACAGGTATGGGAACCTGAGGAGCCGGCGGGGGCGGTGGTGCATTTTGCTGCTGGGTACGCACCGGGGCCTGAATAGCAATTTCATCATCGTCTGAAAATATTACGGGTTCTTTTTGGGCATCCGGCAGCGGCCAAAATAACACCAGTGCAAGACAAAGCAGCTCTGCCATAATGATGGCAGCCATCATCCGATTTTTATATGACAATGAGCTAATAGTGGTATGTGACTGAGAATCACTCACTATTTGATATCGTTTTCTTTTTGCATGCTTTTAAGCTCGTCTTTTATCTGCTGCTGTGCAAAGTCTTTGAGCTTATTGGAATCCTCAAATTCAGAGGGATCGAGCGGCTTTAAGACGGAAACAGTAAACGTTTTATTAAAATTAAATTTCCACGAGCCCGAAGGCATAGCCTCATATCCCCCTTGCAGAACGACCGGGAGGACCTGAAAATTATATTTTTTCGCCAACACAAATGCGCCCTTTTTAAAGCCACGCATCGAGCCATCGGTGGTACGTGTGCCCTCAGGAAATATCATGCCCGGGATACCGGCCTGAATGGGTTGAACGAGTGCATCCATAGCCCGAAATGATTGCATACTTTTTCGATCGATAGGGATATGACCGGTCATGGCCGTAAGCCAACCCAGCACCGGAATACGCAGCAAATTCTTTTTTGTGACCCATTTCATCCTCCACGGCAAAAGGTAAAGCAACGGTATATCCAAAAAACTCTGGTGATTGGCTACCACTATCGTGGGTTGATGAATTTTTCCATAATCCGCACCTCTAATTTCCACGCACCATGTGGGGATAGGTTTGATAACCAGCCATGCCAGCAATTTTAACACGCGATTGGGGATTTTTCGGTAACGGTCAAATGGATAGGTAATGACAAATAAAATGGTAACGAGGACCAAGCAAAAATGAAATACGATGGTCCAATAGGCCCAAACCAATGTGCTTAGGAATGTGCGCATATCAATTGCCCTGTATGCTTAAATACGCATCCCGAATGAATCCATCATGTTCCGAAAGAAGCTTTTTGGCGTCGCGTTGCGATACATTAGCCAACTCCATAAGCAGGGCTGTTTTAACATGCCCGCCGGCCTTTTCCAACGAATTAGCGGCTTCATCATAGCCAGCATCCGTAAACATCATGATGATACGCTTGGCGCGTTCCTTGAGCTTCTCGTTGGTCTGCATCAGGTCAACCATCACATTTTCGTACACCTTGCCGTAGCGTATCATGGCGCCCGTAGTAATCATATTGAGCACCATTTTTTGGGCCGTAGCGCTTTTCATGCGCGTACTTCCCATAACCACCTCGGGCCCCACCGGAATATCAATCATAACATCGGGTTGAGCGGTGGTTTGATCAGCCGGAACCGTAGTTACAAATATCGATTTACAGCCGCGGTCGGCCGCTTCTTTTAACGCACCCAGAACGTAGGGCGTTCGTCCGCTGGCGGCAAGACCGCATAATACATCCGGTGGTTGTAAATCAATATTATCCATGGCTTTTCGGCCGTTACTTTCTTTGTCTTCGGCCCCCTCTTTTGCGGCAAACATGGCTTGATTGCCACCCGCAATAAGGCCCTGAATTTGATCAGGCCTCGTGCCAAAAGTAGGGGGGCATTCTGCGGCATCGATCACCCCCAAGCGTCCGCTGGTACCGGCTCCGGCATAAATAAGCCGACCGCCATCCGTAATTGCTTCTTCTACTAAGGTTATAGCCTCAGCAACCTCGGGAAGTTTTTTTTCTACTTGATGGGCGACCTTTTTGTCTTCGGCATTAATAAGGCGGGCAATTTCCAGGGGATCGGCTAAATCAATTTCTCGGGTTGACTCATTGCGTTGCTCGGTATCCAGCTGTTTGAGCTGCCTGAATAACTGTTTGTCAGATGTTTGATTATCACCCAAACCTACTCCAATTCTTAAATGTGCAACCTATTTACGCCTGTTCTTCCACCATTGCGAATGCCGTTCAGCTGTTGCCGGGGTTGAGTGTTCAGTTGATGCACTCCCCTTTGATTCATTCAGCTTAAGCAACGACGCTGCAACTAATTGAATTTCCTTTTCTTCACCTTCTGCAATGCCCATCTCTGCAGGTATAAACTGCTCTTTAACAAAATGGGTATCATAACTCCCGGATGTAAAATCTTTGTGGCTGAGCACATAGCGGCAAAACGGAATAGTAGTGCGGCAGCCGGCAATTTCATATTCATCCAGCGCACGCAGCATGCGGCTGATGGCCTGCACACGATCACTTCCATACGCACAAAGCTTGGAAATCATCGGGTCGTAATTGATAGAGATGGTCTGCCCCTCTTCTACGCCGGCATCTACCCGAATGCCATTGCCCGATGGTATGCGATGTTTGGTGAGTGTTCCGGTGCTGGGCAAAAACTGATCGCGTGGATCCTCGGCATAAATACGACATTCAATGGCGTGTCCTTGTGGTTTAATATCATCCTGACTAAACGGAAGCGGTTCACCCTCGGCCACTTTTATTTGCAGGTTGACCAAATCCACCCCGGTGATAAGTTCTGTAACCGGGTGCTCTACCTGCAGGCGGGTGTTCATCTCTAAAAAGTAAAAATTGCGGTCGTGGTCAACCAAAAATTCCACGGTTCCCGCGCCCACATAATCGCAAGCGTTGGCCGCAGAGATAGCGGCATCGGCCATTTCTTGCCTTAATTCATCCGTTAAAATAGTACAAGGTGCTTCTTCAATTACTTTTTGATGCCGCCGCTGTATGGAGCATTCCCGGTCAAATAAATGCAGTACATTTCCGTGCTCGTCGGCAATAATCTGAAACTCCACGTGGCGCGGTTTCACCAAATATTTTTCGATATATACCCGATCATCGCCAAAGGAGTTGCGAGCTTCCGATTTGGCTGCCTTAATGCTCGACTCAAATTCTGAGGGTTCATCCACAATGCGCATGCCTTTGCCCCCTCCGCCCGCGGCTGCCTTTACCAGCACCGGGAAGCCAATATCATGGGCAATTTCTTCGGCTTCTTCCACACTTTCGAGGGCATTGGTGGTACCGGGTGGAAACGGAACGCCGACTTCTTTCATCAATTCACGGGCTTCGGTTTTATCGCCCATTAGTTCAATGGCCTTGGGATTTGGGCCGATAAAAGTAATATTCTCTTCCTGGCAGCGAGCCGAAAAGTCCGCATTTTCGCTCAAGAATCCGTAGCCCGGATGGATAGCATCTGCCCCGGTTTGGCGGGCGGCGTCAATAATCTTGTCAATCACCAAATAACTTTCTGAAGATGCTGCGGGACCAATATGCACTGATTCATCGGCCTGGAGCACATGGGGTGATTCAGCGTCGGTTTCAGAATAAACGGCCACCGTCTTTTTACCGAGGTCTTTACAACTACGGATAACGCGAAGGGCTATTTCACCCCGGTTGGCGATAAGAAGTTTCTTTATTTCTGGCATGATTTACATCAAATAATATGAGTGTTAAGCATTTTTTTCCATACATCCCACTCCTCAGTCGAGGGCGTATCCCACACATCAAGCTGATGCTCGATAAATTTAGAGCGAAATATATTACCGAGCTGGCGGGCACTTGCTTTGCGCTCATCGTTGGCATAGCTGACCAGCCGGAAATCAACATTGCGCACTTCATTGAGCAACGGCTGTTTGTTGAGATTGGGTACAAAATCGATGGGGTTATTATAATACAGCGTGTCGCTGTAAAATTCACCAAAAAAGGAACGTACATCATACACACCGCTGATTCCGATGGCTTTATTAAATTCGCGCGGATGTTTGAGTGCAAGATTTACAGCGTGATACCCGCCCAAATCTACCCCTGCAACCATCATGTAGCCGATAGAGTTACGCTGTTGAATATATGGAATCACTTCTTCCATGATGTATGAATCAAACTGCTGCTGGCGCATGAGCTGCTTGGGCGGCTCTACTTTTTCGTTTAGGAAACTTTCTTCATCAACTGCATCCACGCAAAAAAGCTGATTATATCCATTCGCAAGCTGATCGTTGATGGCTTCAACCATGCCCCGCCTTTCCCATTGATCTGATTTTTTGCCTCGCGTTGGCAACCCAATGATGGGGGTACCCTTATTGCCGTATACGCGAATGGTCATATCTTTTCCAAGGCTGGGGCTTCGCCACGTCTCTTGCTTACTATCCATAAGAATTTAATTCGTATTTATTGGTTAGATCGTTGCACGAATATAATGGATCGTCAGCTTTAGTGTAAATAAAGCTTTAAAAGAAAGGCGTTAACTGCTGGCTATCTTTGTTCGGTACAACAGCCGCGGGATAATGGCAAATTTTTCGGTGGCGCTGAGATACGCACGCTGCGAAAGAACATCAAAATCATTCTTTTCAATTTTGCCTAAAATATTGCTGTAGTTGTAATGTGCAAGATAAACGGGCAGCCTGCTATCATCATTGAGCAACGATATTCCCTTTTCGGCCTCACTGTAATAATGGCGGGCACGCTGAATTTGGAACTTCATCAAAGCGAGAAAATTATCATCCATACGATGAGCATATAGATCTTTTTCTGAGACCCCGAATTGCTTGAGTTCATCCGCCGGCAGATAAATTCTGTTCTTGGCAAGATCTTCGCCTACATCGCGCAAAATATTGGTCAACTGCATGGCTATTCCCAGGTCTATGGCGTAATCGAGGGCATCATCGTCTTCATATCCGAACACCTCGCTGGTCATCAGTCCCACAACAGAAGCCACTTTATAGGAATAATCGTATAGCTCATCAAAAGTTTGGTAGCGGTTCTTGTAAAGATCCATACTGACGCCATCGAGCAGCTCAAATGGCAGATCAATGGGAATATCATAGCGCCGGAGCACATCAGCGAACGCCATCAGGATGGCATCATCATGCTTGCGCCCTTCGTAGGTTTGTTCAAGCTTTACTTTCCAGCGGTCAAGCTTGTGTTTGATGTCGTCGTAAGCCAGGGATTTTTCAAGTAAAAGATCCTCTGCCTCATCGACCATATCGTCTATATAGCGGCAGAGGGCATAGATGGCAAAAATTCCGCGCTGCTTTTCATTGGGTAAAAAGCGCGTGGCCATGTAAAATGTTTTGGCGTGTTGACGTGTAATAGACCGGCAGGTGGAGTATGCGTCTTGGAGTTTATGGTCGTCCAGCTCCTCAATGACGGAGCGATGCATGGCCGTGCGCTCGTACAGCGGACGAATCAAAACGTATGGTATGCGAAGGAAATTGGTCATTACGCTTTGTTAATTACTACCCAAAGTACTTATAATGTAAATTATATTTTCTTTAGTTCCCCAACTGCATTAATTCCTTACTGTAATAAACGAGATATTATTGATTAAAGATTTCAAATCATAAAATAATTTATGATTTTAAGCTTCCAATTTTGACTCTAAAAAATTTTAGTTGTGCCTGAAGATATTTCCGATCCCAATAAAGCGTTAAAAAATTGCGTCACAGAAACAAATTTAACGAATTATCCTGATCCCTACCGCGGGAAAGTCCGCGATGTTTATACGCTTAATGATCATACCCTGGGGCTGGTGGTCACCGATCGCATCTCGGCCTTCGACCATGTTATGAAACAGGCTATTCCTTACAAGGGACAAATTTTAAATCAGCTGGCGGCCTTTTCGTTTGAAACGGTGGACCAAATTGTGGACACGCACATCATTGATGTGCCTCATGCCAATGTAACCATTGCCAAAAAATGTGACCCCATTCCGGTTGAAATAGTGATCCGAGCCTGCCTTACCGGCCATGCCTGGCGTGAATATGAATCCGGAAGCCGCGAACTTTGCGCCGTAGCCCTGCCGGATGGCATGAAAAAGAATGAACATTTTGATGAACCCATCCTCACCCCGGCTACCAAGGCCGAAGAAGGCCACGATGAAGACATTTCGGAGCAGGAAATTTTAGACCGCGAATTGGTTACTGAAGAGATTTGGAATGAGGTAAAAGAAAAAGCTTTTAAAATTTTTAGGCATGGCCAAGAATTAGCTGCCCAGCAAGGACTTATACTTGTTGATACTAAATACGAATTTGGGTTAAACAATGGCAACGTTATACTCATAGATGAAGTTCATACCGCTGATTCTTCCCGCTTTTTTTATGCCGATGAATACGGTCACCGTCTCAGCAATGAGGAACCCCAAAAACAGCTCTCTAAAGAATTTCTGCGCGAATGGTTGATGGAGCACGACTTTCAGGGTAAAGAGGGACAAACCCTGCCCGATTTACCTGACAACTTTCGGCTAAGTGTATACAACCGCTATGCTGAACTCTTTGGGATGCTTACAGGCGAAGACTTTACCCCCAAAGATACCAGCGACTTTGACATTCAGCTGGAGCATATATTCAAGAATTATCATTAGAGCACTTGTCATTCCTACATCGGCGGAACGCGGCCGTGTTGAGGCTTCAATATTATTTCTTCGGCCACGCTTCGTGCACTCAACTTGCTCAAAGTCACTAATAAATCAGCCACATCCTGCGGGTTGATCAGCTTCTCCGGATCCACATCCGAGCCCTCCCATGACGTCGACTGTGTTTGGCCCAGATTCAAGGCGGTTACTCCTATTTCGCTATCCAGAAGTTCTTGACGCAGCGACCGCGTGTATCCCAATAGCGCATGCTTGGATGAAGCGTAGGCACCGCTGTCTCCCAACCCTTCCAGTGCACCCGATGAACAAATGTTGAGAATAAGTCCGCGATCCAGGGTATGCAGAGTCGGCAAAAACCGATTCACCACATGTACTGCAGAAAAAAGGTTTGCTTTAATTTGATTTAGGTATTCATCGTAAGATGTTTTTTGCAATGGTTTTAACAAATATTGGCCGGCGTTATTGATTAAGATACCGGGCTGAGGAAAATTTTCAGGATAGGCTAAATCTTTAACGGATGAGGGATCGGTTAAATCGCAGCAAATGTGTAGGGCCTGCCTCGCACCGGCTTCCAAACAGTGCTCTTTCGTTTGCTTCAAATCATCAGCAGAACGAGCTAAAAGAATGAGCGGATGATTCGTTTTTTTGGCAAAGGTGGTAGCTATCACCCGCCCGATGCCCCGGCTGGCGCCTGTAATAAGTACCGATGAGTTTGCGTATTTGTCAGCCATCACCGAACGCCCAGATGTTTGTGGGTTTGAATACTGATACCCCACTGTGGATTTTGTTTCACATATTCCACAATAAGCTGCCGTGATGATTCGCGACTCCATTCCGGCTGTAAAAGCAGCTGGGTATGATCAGGACATTGAGCGGCGGTTTCCTCGGCCCACTGCAGATCTTTATTTGTCAGCACCACTACTTTCAACTCATCAACGTGCGGATACACTTCATCAAGTGGCTTCTTGAACCGTTTGGGCGACAGTGTCACCCAATCCAATTGCCCTGAAAGCGGCGAAGATCCGCTGGTTTCGATGTGCACATTCAGGCCGGCTTTATTTAGCGCTCGGCTGATGGGATCTAAATCATGCAGCAACGGTTCGCCCCCGGTAATTACGGCAAATGGCGCGCCGCTTTGGCCGGCTCGTTCAACAACTTTATCTATTTTTACCACGGGGTGATCAGATTCTTCCCAGCTCTCGGGTACATCACACCACCAACAATTCACATCACAACCCGCTGTGCGTATAAAATAAGCCGGTTTGCCGGCATAAAATCCTTCACCCTGAATGGTATAGAAATCTTCTACCAGCGGAAGGGTAGCCTTTTTTGTATCTGTTTGACTGACTTTTAACTCCATGGGAGTGGTTTCTGTAAACATTGATACGTTATTTCACAGAGTTACACAAAGAAGGCACAGAGGATCACGGAGAATAACTCTGTGAATCTCTGTGGGTACTCTGCGAAACTCAGTGGTACTTAATTTACTATTCAGATGCCGGAAACTTGATGGTGCAGCCCAGCGACTTGGACGTTTTGTCACTAATTTCTTTGCCGGCCGCCATCTCTTTGATGGCATTTTTCAGGTAAGGCTTCTCTACCCCCTCGGCGGAGCGTGCATTATCATCAATAGCACCGCGATAAACCAGCTCCATCTCACTGTTAAACACATAAATATGCGGGGTACGCGTAGCACCAAATGCTTTTGCAATGCGACTGTCTTTATCCAGCGCGTAATAAAAGTTGTAGCTGTTTTTGTCGGACCGTTTTTTCATATCTTCCAGCGATTCCCCGCCGTCGCGAATAGCTGCATTGGGGTTCAGGGCAATCACACCAACACCATGCTCTTTCGCTAATTTAGCGATGGGATTATACCGATCTTCCCAGCGACTCACCCAGGGACAGGTATTGCAACTGAAATTAACCAGCAGACCGTTTTCTTTGGCCACTTCTTTCAGGGTGGTTTTTTTGCCGGATACATCCATCACCGGGGTTTCCAGCATGGGAGCCTTGGCTCCAATTTTCAGTTCATCTTTAGCAGCTTTTTCAACCGGAGAAAAAGCCCACAGGGCTACCACGGCCAAAGCAGTACATGCACTTAGGGTGATTATTCTTTTCATAGTAATCAGGGTTTTATTGCTTGCTTAACGTGCTTATTAAAGGTATCGAAACTGGCTTTATTTTCCCAATGAGCCACTTCATTTCCCTTTCTGTCAATGATTTTTGAAAAAGGAAGCGCTCCCGTCCAATCCTTCGATAGAGAGTTGATAAATGCTTCATCTTTAGCCGTTTTAAAATAGGTGGTCCAATCTACGTTATGGTCTTTAAGAAATTTTTTAGCCCGGCTGCGGTCTTCCGGGAAATCGGCTGATACAAATATAACTCTTAACTCTTTGGGGTATTTGCGCTGAATCTTTACAATCTCGGGAAATTCTTCCACACACGGTACACACCACGTGGCCCATACATTTACTAAAACAGCTTTCTTGCCTTTATATGAATTTATAATCTGCTGCAGCGCTTCTCCATCCACATCTTCGAGCAGTGGGGTCTTTTTTTCAACATGGGCCGTTTTAACTTCTGGTTCATCCGGGGAATTGGAACAATTCATTACAGAAAAAACCACAACTACCAACAGCATGAAGAAAAAAAGTCTTTTCATTGCTATGTATTTTTTGAAGATTCCAGTTTATCCGGGTCCCAAAAATGCTGATCGATGTCAACAGTATACTCATCGGTAAATATAACATCCTCTTGTTGCAGGCGCTCGCGCATGGCATCACCCGGAAAATGGCGGCGACCTGTTAGTTCACCCAACCTGTTTAACACCCGGTGGGCCGGTATTTTTTGAGTCGCCGAGCCGTTTAGTGCATATCCCACCATGCGGGCCCCGGAGGCTACCCCAAGATAACCGGCTATCGCTCCATAGGTTGTTACTTTTCCAACCGGTATTTCGGCAACAACCTCGTAAACACGCTCATAAAAATCACTGCGGTCAGTCTCACTCATCATTAAAAAGTTTATTAAGCTCGTCTTTTTGTTCCGGGGTGATCGATTGCTTGCGTTCTGCTAACGCTACAGCTGTTTTTCCCAGCTGCCGGTAAATCATGGAAAGCTGCGGATTGTTATCCAGCAATTTCAGGTGTTCATTTACCGTAACAATGTCACCGCGAGCAACGGGACCGCTTAATGCATCTTCAAAGCCGCTGCTTTGCGATATATTATTTACGCTTTTCTCAATTAACGGCATCAGCGCCGGTAAAATTTCATCTTTGTCCATTCCGCCCTCCTCGGCAATGGTTCCAGCGGTTTCAACCAGTGCAACCAAGTAGTTGGAAGCCATAACTGCTGCCGCATGCAAATAAGGCTTGGCCTGCGGACTAACTTCAATATGATGCGCTCCTAACTTTTCCGATAGTGTTTTCAACTGCGAGATAACATCCACGTCCCCTTCCAGGTCAAAATAAATGCCCTCGAAATCGGAGGCGTCGGACGCAGAAGTAAAGGTTTGCAATGGGTGAAAAGAAGCTACGTCGGCCCCTTTTTGCTGTAGTGATGCCAGACATTCCGATGATTCATTACCCGAGCAATGCACGAACGATTGGCCCATAAAATCATCGGAAATAGCAGCTAATTGCTTTGCTGTGTATTCAATGCTTCGATCGGGAACCGCAATAAACGTGATGCTACCAAGCTCAGTTTTCGTTTTTGGGAATGAACCCCAATGATCAGCGTCTAATTCTTGAGCAAGCAAAGTAGCTTCTTCTTCCGATCTATTATAAACACTTCTTATGGAAAATCCGGCTTCACTTAACCCCCCAGCGAGTACCTTTCCCAAAGAGCCGAGCCCAATTATAGAAATAGTGGTTTTTTGCATATCAAGAATTAAGGGATGATCCGTTGACCGTTGGCATATTCAACAAATTTGACACATATAATATTATTTTTTATCAACATATGTGGCTACCGCCAACCAGTTTTTGTCGTGCACGAAACTACAAACTTTAGCTCGGTTGTCATTATCACATTGTGCAATAAATTCGTCCCCATTTTTCGACTCAATGATCAACTGATTCAAGTTCGTTCGCATTCCTGTACCCATCAGCTTAACGAGTGCTTCTTTTACAGTCCAAATACGCATGGTTGTTTCATCGGCAAGCAGGTCTTCTTCATCCGTATTTAAAATTCGTGCCCGCAATTGGGGGATTGATTTTCGGCTTGCCGGTTCCATATCAACGCCTACAGCTATACGGGCCGACATGGCACATAATACCCGATCATCGGTATGAGCAATACTCATATTAATATTCTTCCCGTTTATGTGTCCATAAGGCTTGCCCAGGTCATCTTTCTTGAGCGTGAACATTTCTGCATCATGTCCCTGACGTTCAACCATTTGCCTGATTAACCGCCGCGAAGAAATATGCTCTTTTTGCCGGGCAGAATTTTTAAAACTGCGGGAAATTTCCATCTCCGAGGAGGTCAAGAAAGCCACATCTGTATTCTCTTCAATTCGCTTCCAGGCAAAAATAATATCCGTTGAAAACGCTTCCGGTAAGAATGATGACAAAAGTTCCACAGAAAATTTTTTATTGATTATTCATTTTAAAAGGGCTTTGCAAAACTAAATAATTGTGCCATTCTGTACTTGTTTCAGAATCTAAAATGTCGTTTACGTGCTTAAATCCAAGATCCTGAAATAAATTCAGGATGACAAGGGTGGTTTTGCACCATAGGCATACCTACGGTGCAAAGGTCTCTTTAATATAAAAAATGAATCTGCGGGGATTAGAAACTTAAACCAATTCCATTATGCAACGCTGACAATAATATTCAGAATTGTGCGGTTAAATCACTATTTTTAGCGACTTAAAATAACGTAGAATTTAAAAAATATTTCATTCAAAAATAATGGGCAGTAACGAATCATCCGTAAGTGAACAGCAGCAAATCCGTCTTCAAAAATTACAGGAACTGCGAAGCATGGGCATCAACCCCTACCCCTACGAATTTGATGCCACCCATAGCAGTAAACAGATTTTAAATAATGAGGGGTTGGTAAAAGAAGACGATCAGGATGAAACCGAAGCAGAGCAGGTAGCCATTGCCGGCCGCATTATGACGCGGCGCATCATGGGTAAATCAACCTTTTTTAACCTGCAGGACGCCAACGGCGAAATTCAGGTTTATATTCGTCGCGATGACGTGGGTAAAGAAAATTACAACACGGTTTTTAAGAAGCTCACCGATATTGGCGACATCGCGGGTATTAAAGGCCATGTATTTATAACCGGGACGGGTGAGACTACCGTTTATGCCAAGGAATTTGAGCTACTAAGCAAAACGCTGCGCCCTATCCCTATTCCCAAAGAGGTGGAAGAAGACGGTGAAACCAAAGTGTATGATGCCTTTTCGGATAAAGAACAACGCTACCGGCAGCGTTATTTGGATTTGGTTGTAAACCCTGACGTGCGCAAAACCTTTCAGCAGCGCTCGGAGATGGTACAGGCCATGCGCAACTTTATGAATGACCGGGAGTATCTTGAAGTTGAAACCCCCATTCTTCAACCCATTTACGGCGGGGCCTCTGCCCGTCCATTCGTTACGCACCACAACAGCCTTGATATGAAACTGTATCTGCGCATCGCCAATGAGCTTTATCTCAAGCGACTCATCGTAGGCGGATATGACGGCGTGTATGAGTTCTCAAAAGATTTTCGCAATGAGGGGCTTTCACGATTTCACAACCCTGAATTTACGCAGGTTGAACTCTACGTGGCCTACAAAGATTACAATTGGATGATGGATTTTGTAGAACAAATGGTTGAAAATGTGGCCCAAACCATGCACAGTTCTGCCAGCGTTCAAGTGGGTGATAATGAAATTGATTTCAGCCGGCCCTGGCCGCGCATCCCCATGTTTGAAGCCATTGAAGAAGCCACCGGCCATGATTTGTATCAAAAAAACCTGTCCACCCTTAAAGAAGCCGCCCATGAATTGGGCGTAGAACTTGAAGGCAGCGCCGGCAAAGCTAAAATTATTGATGAAATTTTCGGCGAATGTGTAGAACCCAATCTCATTCAGCCCACCTTCATCACCGATTATCCTATTGAAATGAGTCCACTGGCTAAAAAGCACCGAACCAAAGACGGACTCGTAGAACGATTCGAATGCGTGTGCAACGGCAAGGAAATTGCCAATGCGTTTTCCGAGCTCAATGATCCGCAGGACCAACGCCAACGCTTTGAAGCCCAGGCGCAGCTGCGCTCTGAGGGTGATGAAGAAGCGATGACCATCGACGAAGATTTCCTGCGTGCCCTTGAATACGGCATGCCCCCTACCGCCGGGCTGGGCATTGGTATTGACCGGCTGGCTATGATTATGACTGATTCTGATTCCATTCGCGACGTGCTGTTCTTCCCGCAGATGAAACCGGAGTAAGATGAACTACAAATACCAAATAGCAAATTCCAAAATGCTTAACCCCATTCCTGATAGTGAATTTTGGTATTTTTTTGCTGATTGTTATTTGGAATTTGAGATTTGTGAATTATGAACTTCCAATGGTATTTGGCGCTCCGCTATTTTAAGGGAAAGCGCGAAGGCTCCAGCTTCCTTTCTTTTATCAAAATAATGGCCATCAGCGGCGTGGCTATTGGTTCGGCCGGCCTGCTTATTGCACTTTCTATTGTGCACGGCTTTAAATCAACCATTGATGATAAAGTACTGGGCTTTGCGCCGCATGTAACGGTGGCCACCTTTGGACAGGATCCCATTTTTCGAACAGATACCTTGCTGACAGAGCTCGAAAACTACCCACAAATTGACCGTGTGCAACCGGTGGTTACCGGGCAGGCTATGATTCAATCATCCCAACAGGTTACCGGCACCTTTTTTAAGGGCGTGGACCCAGCCGGAGATGTTACCGATCTGAAACAGTACATCAACCGTGGAACATATAACCTTGAAGCTGATTCAACCGGGCTGCCGGGCATCATCATTGGTAATAAATTAGCTCAAACCCTGCAAGCCCGTATTGGTGATAAAATTACAACCTACACTGTCAACGGCATCCCTTCGCCCCTGGATTCCCCCGATATTCAACAATTCCGGCTCACCGGTATTTATCAAACCGGCATTGAGCGCTTTGATGATGTACTGGCCCTGATTGATCGCAAATACGCCAAACAGCTGTTCAATACCCCGGGTTTACATTCATCCGCCGTGGAAATTCGGCTTAAAGACAATCAACAAATTGAATCATTCGATACCGAGCTCTCGTCGCGCATTGCTTATCCGTATTACACCGAAAGCATTTATGACCGCTACGGCAGTATTTTTGCCTGGGTTGATTTACAGGAGGAAACCATCCCCTTTGTAATAAGCGTGATGATTATTGTGGCCGCCTTTAACCTTATTGGTACCATTTTAATGATGGTATTAGAACGTACGCGCGATATTGGCATCTTAAAAACCATTGGGACGCAAAGCCAGAAAATACGGTCTATTTTTCTGCTTGAAGGCGTTTTTGTGGGCAGTATAGGCTTGGCTGTTGGCATGGGTATTTCCCTTCTTTTTAACTGGCTGCAGACTACGTATCATCTCATACCACTCTCCGAGGAGAATTATTACATGTCATATGCCCCGGTTGAACCGCATGGGCTGGATTTTATCATTGTAGCCATCGTCACCATCGTATTATGTGCATTGGCTTCATGGCTGCCGGCGCGCATTGCTTCCAAAACCGATCCGCTTAAAGTGATTGCCTTTGGGCGATGATGAACCCCTTCATCCCAGAGCAAACCCGCTCCTGCGTGGAAGAGGCTCACAAAAGATCAAAACCATGTAGGCCGATTTGCTTAATCAGCCCGTGTAATCTGCTTATCTACTCGGTCAAGCTGACCGAGCTACATACAGCCTTACGTAGATCGGGCAGCCTGCCCGATCATTTTGAATTATCCGGGGTAAGTTTGCGCCCCATTGCCGGCCTGTTTACATGACCTTTCGTTACACCCTCATCCTGCACCGCCGGTGGACGGCGCATCCTTCTCCCCCGGGTAAAAAGAGTGAGTACAAGCTAAAGATAAAACCATGTAGGCCGATTTGCCTAATCGGCCCCTATGATCTATTCCCCAGATGCACAAAAAATGGGTCATGCTTGAGCCGGCCGGGAGCGATTAAGCAAATCGCTCTACATATCTTCATCTGCCTGTCCACTCGGTAAAGGGGTACGATCTACGTATGGTTTTACGTAGATCGGGCCGCCGGCCCGATCATTGTATAACTTTTACAAACGCTCGCTTGTGTACGGCCACGGAAAAACAACACACCCCGAGCTTCCGCAAACCGCGGAAGCCCACCCCTCTTTTTAGAGGGGAATTATGGGTGCTGTTTTAGGATTTTGTATTCGATTTACGGATTGAGGAGCGTGTAGCATTGAAGTCCCCTCCGCGGGAGGGGTGACCGCCGGATGGCGGGCGGGGTGGGTACGAAGAGCAGTAGATTTGTGCTATTTTTACCACTTATTCCGGGCATCAAACCACGGCAAGGCTTCGGTTTGCGGGCGACGGAAGCAGTAAAAAAGACACCACAAATGTAAGCCGAATTGCTTAATCGGCCGATATGATTTCGGTGAAAAAAGTATATAGTTCCTAACCCTATTAATGAGCTGACGGGCAAGATGCCCGTCCTACCTTCATTTTTGCATCTACAACGCCGGGGTGATCTCCATTTCCAGAAACTTCTCAAACATAGCATCAAACTTATCAATACGGTTCGACCAGTCAAGGTGGGTATTTATTTTTTGTAGTGAGGTCTTAGGTAATGGATCATGTTTGCCCGTAAGCAAATCTTTCAAATAGTGAAATAAATCATCTTCCGTATCATACAGCACGGGCGCATGCAGCAGTGGCTTGTGCAGGTTCTCGGGAATAAGCTCGGGGTAATGCAATCGGTTAGGCACCAGCGGATGGCATCCGCAGTAGATGGCTTCCATGATAGCTACGCAGAAAAATTCATACGTAGCTGTTGAAACCACAATATCACCACTGTGCAGCAGCTTGCTGTAATTTTTCTCGTTTTCCACGTACCCAAAGTGAGTAATGTGCTGCCCGTATCGCTCCCAGGCCTTCTCAAACTCTTCCGGCTTTTCGTGCTGCGTATCACCGGCCAGGATGAGGTCAAATTTAAGATCAATATCATTGAGCCGATTCAATACACGAAAAAACATAGCCGGATTACGATCAAACTGCCAGCGCTGGTTCCAGACGATGACCGGATTTTCGTTTGATTTGCGCGTATCGGGCTGGGCATCAAAGCGATGCAGGTTCAGCCCCGGATACAGCACAATGCTTTTATCAGCGATTTTTTCTACCGTAGAGTAGTGCTTATCTTCAGGATGATTTTCTAAAAATTCAGGCAATGCGCGCAAAAAATCATTCCGGTGAAAATCAGACGAAAATATGAGTCGATCGGCCGTGAGCATACTCAGATAATTGATGTAACAGTAGGTCATATCCCGCTCCTCCTCTTCCGGCATGGGCTGGGTGAACTGATTTTCGTGCATGTACATGATTTTGGGCACATCGGCAAAGCGCGGATTGGTAAGCGCCAGGAAAGCCGGCAGGTTGGTCATACTACTGATAAAAAGAAGATCAATGGATTCTTCAATATCTCCCACCATGCCCGCAAGCATTACTGAATCGCTATGCATGCGCCATTTATGTCCCTTGAAACTCAAGTTCACGGGAATGACATTGTGCGCAGAATGCTGCTTCAATCCTTTTAAAAATGCTTTGTGCGAACCGCTGTAAAACGGTTCCACGGCCAAGATGTTCATAATAATATCGTTACACTAAGTTACGCAAAGAATTCACTAAGGTACTCAAAGAAAACTTAGTGGAACTTTGTGTCTCCTTTGTGAGACTTGGTGGCAAAGCTCACCGAAATCGATTTTCAATATCTTCGAGTGAAAGATACACAATGGTTGATTTTTTTAATGGATCGCGATACGGCTCATCGCAGGCAAACAGCCGGTCCACCAGATCTTCCATTTCGGTATACGAAAGCGTTTTGCCACGCGGAATGGCCGTCTTCGAAGCAAAAGCCACGGCCAGCGTATGCCGTGCATCCAGCTCCATTTTTGCATCCAGGTCGCGGTATTGATGCAGCATCGCCTTTAAAACCGACTGCTCATCTCCGATATCGGTATCCGCCGGAACGCCGCTTACCATGGCCGTATTACCACTCAGAAGCTCTACGTTGAAACCCATGCGCTGAATGATGGAATGCAGCTCTTTAAGCAACGAGTATTCCGTGGCCGAGAATTCGATAGTCTGCGCAAAAAGCAGTTGTTGCGTACTGGGCAGTGACGATTGCGTGGCTTCGAGCGTTTTTTCATAAACAATACGTTTATGGGCGGCATGCTGGTCAATCAAACACAAACCCGAGCGCGTTTGAGTGAGGATATAACTATTGTGTAGCTGCCAAAATCCCTGCTCCGGGCGACTTGAGACTTGTTTTGTATCATCCTGCTGAAAAGGTTGGTCATCGTTATTAGCCTCATCATACAAGGATTTTGCCCATTGTTTGCCGCCTCCATGCGGTTGCTTGTCAAAATTAATACGCGACGGAATATTCCCGCTGCCGGAACCTGATGACGGATTAAATGAAAAATCCGATGAAAAATCACTCTTCATGCGTCCCTGCCCGGCCACCATATCATCCTCGGGCACTTCGGGCACCATAAAGCGTTCGTTGAGTGTCTTTTTTACCACTGATTTAATAAGCTTGATGATGCTGCGCTCGTCCTCGAATTTCACTTCTTCTTTGGCGGGATGAACATTGACATCCACCTCGGCCGGATCAACCTCAATGAAAAGCGCAAAGAAGGGATAATCTCTTTCGCCAATCCATGTTTCATAAATATTCAATACCGAATGGATAATATACCGATGCTGAAACGGGCGGCCATTCACGAATAGAAACTGTTCTCCGCGACTTCGCTTGGTCAATTTCGGGTCACATAAAATACCGCCCACATTCACGTAACTGGTTTCTTCTGAAAATTGAATGAGACTGGCCTTATAATTTTTGCCAAACATGGCGGCGATGCGATCTTTTATGGGCTGGTCAGCCGGAAAATCATAAATGTCATCCGCATCGGCCAGCAGGTGAAACCCAATATCGGGATGCGCCAGCGCGGCCTGCTGCACTGTTTTAAGAATATGGCGAAATTCAGTGGCGTCGGTTTTTAAAAACTGTCGCCGCGCCGGTACGTTATAAAAGAGATTTTTGACCGCCACCGAAGTGCCATCTTCTACACCGGCCGGTTCAAACTTTTTTTCTTCACCGCCCCATATTTCATATTCAAAACCGGTTTCATCACCGGGGCGTTTTGTTTTAAGGGTGATTTGCGAAACCGATGCAATAGAAGCCATCGCCTCCCCACGAAAGCCCAGCGTGCGTACCCGAAAAAGATCGTCAACATCCTGTATTTTTGAGGTGGCATGCTGCTGAAAACACAGCCGAATATCTTCGCGTCCCATGCCGCTGCCATTATCAATGACCTGCATGAGCGTACGGCCGGCATTTTGAACGATGATTTTTATTTGATCGGCCCCGGCATCAATGGCATTATCAAGCAATTCTTTGATAACAGAGCTCGGACGTTGAATAACCTCACCGGCCGCAATTTTGTTGGAAATTTCGGGCGGCAGTGGACGTATAATTGAATCGGCGGTTGCGTTATCTTGGGTCAATACAGACAGAAAGGTTACAAATTAAATACTGGAGTTTTGCTATGCGGTAAAGTAGGCTATTATATCGGCCAAATTACCGGCTGTGAGTGAATACATCAACCATACCACAAATGCTAAACAGACGGCGTATAAAAGGATAGAACGACCCTGATGATGCTTTTTGTGCGGACGTTCAATTTTTATTCGACGCTTCCGTTGTTTTTCCTCATCGGGATTGTGATGCCGAAATGGGTAGTCAAATTTTTTAGGTTTGCGGCGGTTGCCGAACATGGGTGTTATCATAATGGGACCCTCCGTAATTTTCAGAATGTTCTGCTACAAATATACATAGAAAATTTTAAAATATGCAGTGATCTGTATACTAACAGATGAAGCTGTTATCAAGCCACTGCTTTTTTTGATAGGTAATTTTTGACTATACTTAGGCGAAATTATTAATCCCAATAAGTAAATTTATCCATGAGCTACAATAAAATCACCCCGCCTGAAAATGGCACTAAAATTGAAAAAGAATCGAACGGAAATTTGAATGTCGGTGATAATCCTATCATCCCGTATATCGAAGGCGATGGCATTGGCGTGGACATCACCCCGACGATGAAACATGTGCTGGATAAGGCTGTTGAAAAAGCCTACGACGGGCAGAAGAAAATTGAGTGGTTTGAAATGTACGCCGGGCAAAAGGCCGTCGATTTTTATGGGGATGATCAGTGGTTGCCGGATGATACGTTCAAAGCTATTGAGGAGTATTTGGTTTCCATCAAGGGGCCGTTGACGACTCCTGTGGGCGGTGGCATTCGATCGTTGAATGTAGCTATTCGCCAAAAAATGGACTTGTATGCCTGTGTACGCCCGGTGAAGTATTATAAAGGAACGCCCAGCCCGGTGAAGGAACCGGAGAAAACTGACATGGTGATTTTTCGGGAAAATACCGAGGATATTTATGCGGGTATTGAATATCAAACCGGCACCGAAGAAAATGAAAAACTGAAATCATTTCTCATTGATGAAATGGGCGTTGACAGTATTCGGTTCCCTGATACAACCTCCCTGGGCATTAAGCCTATTTCGGAAGAAGGGACCAAGCGGCTGGTACGCTCGGCCATCAATTATGCTATTGAGCAAGGGCGCGATAGTGTTACGCTGGTGCACAAGGGCAACATCATGAAGTTTACCGAAGGCAGTTTTAAAGAGTGGGGCTACGAGCTGGCCAAAGAAGAATTTGATGCGGAAGAGCTTGACGGTGGTCCGTGGTGCAAACTGCCTAATGGGCTGGTCATTAAAGATGCCATTGCCGATGCCTTTTTGCAGCAAATTTTAACGCGTCCCGATGAGTATGATGTGATTGCCACTATGAATTTAAATGGCGATTACGTATCCGACGCGCTGGCAGCATGTGTGGGCGGCATTGGTATTGCACCGGGTGCCAACATCAATTATGAGACGGGATATTCCGTTTTTGAAGCAACGCACGGCACCGCTCCTAAATACGCCGGACAGGATAAAGTGAACCCCGGTTCGCTCATTCTTTCAGGCATGATGATGCTTCGGTACATGGGTTGGAAAGAAGCAGCCGACCTAATTGAGAAAGGCATTGAAGGGGCCATCATTGATAAGCGGGTGACCTATGATTTTGAGCGGCAGATGGATAATGCGACTTTGCTTAAGTGCTCTGAATTTGGAGAGGAGATTGTGAAGCACATGTAGCAGAATGGCGTACCTAAACATGTAACAGAATTATTCCACATCCGCCGCTCTGCTGCGGATGTTCTGAACCTTACTCACAGCGGTGCAGAGTAAAATCTCTATGAAAATAAAAAAAGCCTGATGCCGGTAAGCATCAGGCTTTTTTATTTTAGGAAGGGTTACTCCTAATTAAATGAATACCGCAGGCCAAACTGCATACGCCATCTTGACTGCAGGTCAAACTGGTTGGTAAATGAATCGTTCAAGTCAGGGTCAAAGGTGTAGGTTGGTTCCAACGTTTGTTGGTCTACGCTGATCCCGATGGGCTGCGCATTGGTCGGGTTTTCCCGCACTCCCCAGTCCGAGTTGATCAAGTTACCTATATTCAAAATATCGAGGCTAAACTGTATACTGTTGTTACCGAGATTTAAATCCTGCAGCAGCCGCAAATCAAAATTACTGAACCATGGACTCAAAACAGCATACTTTTCAGCAAAGTCTCCCCTGCGCTCGCTTAGGTAATCATCCTGTTCAATAAAATTGTTGTAAGCTTCACGTTGGGTGGCTTGCTCTGCGGCAGTACCGGAAAAAGTGAAGTTTTGCAACTCCGACTCCGTTGGGACAAATATCAGATCATTAAGTCCTGAACCGTCTCCATTGGCATCACCGGCATAGGTATAGCTGAATCGGCCGCCGCGGGCAACTTCAGCAAACAGCGACACCGTTGTGGCCCAGGTTCCATCGCCATAATTAAAGGTTTTATTGAGCGTACCCACAAACCGGTGTTTATCTCCAAAAAGGGAGGGCGCCAGGCCGGGATTGTTCACATCGCCCAATGCCGGATTTCTATTAAAAGCGTCACTTGAAATTTCAGCTTCTATCGAGTTTACATCCCTTGAATCCAGATAATTATAGGCCAACGAGGTATAAAGACTGCCAAAACGTTTTTTTGCCTCAAAAGTAAAGTTAAAACTACGCCCATCGTTCGTATTTGTGAATACATAGGCATTGGTGGGTCCCCCAAATGGGCCTGTTGCACGATCTGAATTTAGATAAAAAGGCCGGTTATCAGGTCCGTTTAAATTGCCGCTGGGAGGGCGCAGCCCAAAATTTCTGACCAACAGCGCATTTATATCTTTTGTATAAATTAAATCCGTTGAGAGCAGCCATCCGCCCTTAAGCGTTTTTTCTGCCCCCAGATTGGTTCTCCAGACTTGAGGAAAATCAAAATCGGGACTGGTTGTTTGATAGAAAAAGAAGTCAGGGTTGGCTACCTGATTGCCAATCAACACAAAGGGGAACCGGCCGGTAAAGAGCCCCGAGCCCCCGCGAAGCTGCAGATTTTGATCACCCAACACATCCCAGTTGAAACCCACACGCGGTGAAAAAATCGGTGTTTGATCAGGCAGTTCGGTGCTGTCAAATTGAATGGGGTCGCCATTCTCATCAAAATAAGTTACACCCGGAGCATACGTTCCGCCTTCATCAACTGTTCCCCCTTTTCGGTCAATATTTTCCTGTATCAATTCTGAGGTGTTAAAATACAGCGGTAGATCTACCCGTAATCCATAGGTGAAATTAAATTTGTTGCTTATCGTCCACTTATCCTGTGCATATAAAGAAAACTGGCCTACATTGGTTTCGGCCAGTGCCCAGCCGTCATTAGCATTGTTATTTTGAAATGTTTCCCGGGCCCCTTCCACGATCGGATCAAGCTGACCCGAATTAACAAAATCCAGGAAGGACTGAACGCTTTCAAAACCCGGACCAAAAGTTCCACCGCGTGATCCGCCGTCATATGCACCCAAATTGAAAGAATTGTCAAACAGGAATGCTTCAAAAGAGGCACCAACGGTTATGGTATGATCATTGGCAAAAATGTCGAAATTGTTGGTGACCTGGAATATCTGCTGATCCAAGCGGTTGTGAATGGAAAAGGGCTCGTGGCCGGCAACAATGGCACGCACTCCATTCTGATTTATATTAATCACCGGAAACGGTTCGCTGAATGGATCCCGGCTGTCGTCAAAACGGGTATATCCTATCTGTAAATTATTCGAAAACTTACTTCCTATGAGTGAACGCAATTCTATAATACCAGATTGGATACTGTTATTTATGCGGTACCCTGAATTGGCAAACTGTAGGGTAGTAAAATCGGGTCCTCTGCGCCCTATTGCAGATGGGTTGGCATTGAGACCCCGGAATGCATCAAGATAATTATAGGTAGCGGTAAGGGAGTTATTGTTGTTAATATTCCAATCCAGCTTAAAGATGCCTTTGTTATTATTGGTCTCGCGTGAATAACGTTCAAAAGACCCCGTTTCATAACCGAAACGACTTTCCAATACATTACTGACTGCCAGTAAATCTTCTTCGGGCACCCTTGAAACGTTGCTACCTGTTCGGCTGGGATTGTTCGCCAAAAAATTGCTCCCCAGATCATCCCGCAGATCAAATTCAAGATTTGCAAAGAAAAAGAGTTTGTCCTCTATAATAGGCCCCCCTAAACTAAAGCCCGACTGAAACTGAGTGAGGTCTGGTACTAAAATATCATTACCTGCTACGGTTGACCCGGTAAAGTCTTCATTGCGGTAAAACCCAAAAACCGAGCCTTTAAAAGTGTTGGTTCCACTTTTTGTAACGGCATTAATTGAAGCCCCCGTAAAACCCGATTGCGTTACATCAAAGGGTGCAATTGAAACCTGGATTTGATCAATGGCATCAAGAGAAATGGGCTGCGCGTTCGTCTGACCTCCTGCTGTTGCAACATCCAGCCCAAACGGGTTATTAAATATAGAACCATCAAGGCTAAAATTATTCAGCTGATCATTTCGTCCAACAAAGGAGTTGCCGTCGGCTGATGGAGATACCCGGTAAATGTCTTCAGCAGAACGGGTAATGGTCGGTAAATCCTGAATTTCCTTAGTATCAATGGTAGTTGCAGCACCTGTACGATCGTCATTGATATCTTCGGTTCCTGCCGTGACAACCAACTCCGATAAATCGCTTACATTTTGAACCAGTTGAAAATTCACCGTTTTTGTTTTACCCAATGACAAGGTGATGTTTTGCTCTTGCTGTTTTGTAAAACCAACAAAACTTGCGGTTACTGTGTAAGGTCCGCCGATACGCAAATTAGGCAAGGTAAAACGTCCATTTGCCCGTGTTGAAACCCCGCGCTGTGTGCCTGATGGCTCATGTACGGCAATTATGTTGGTGCCTGCAAGCGGTTCTCCGTCTTGGTCGGTTACAAGCCCATCAATAGAGGCCGTGGTAACCTGTGCAGTAGCTGAAGATGATATAATCATCACCATCAGGCAGGTACAAAAACAAGTACACAAATACAGTAGCTTTTTCTTCATTTTTAAAGTGGTTAAGTGAAAGATGAGGTTGATTGATTTTAGTATAACGATTTGATAACAAATTCATCACATTAGGTAAATATAAAAATTTGCAGCCATCCGCTACCCATTTTATCCACAACTTTTCCACAAATATCTCTTAAAAAAAACAAAACCCAGACATAAGTTAAGGGAGTGTTAAGCAATTATTACCTTATCATTAAATTGCTGTGGGCTTGTTACTCATTAGGGAAACATAGCAAACAAAAAAACTGCAAATATAGCTCGTTCCGCTGTCAGTAGTCTTAAAATATTATTTAAAATGAACGATTCTGAAACAAAACCAAGCGGCGGTAGCGGCCGACCTGATTGAAAAGGGCATTGAAGGCGCCATCATTGATAAGCGCATAACCTATGATTTTGAGCGGCAAATGGATAATGCCACCCTGCTTAAGTACTCGGAATTTGGTGAAGAGATCGTGAAGAACATGTAAATAAACGCATCGATATTTAATAACTCAGACGTTAACGTCTGAGCTATTGATACGAATAACACATAAAAAAGCCTGATGCTTTTAACAGCATCAGGCTTTTTTTATTGAAAGAAATATTGGTACGCAACAATTGGAATGCTACTTACCTCTGGTGTCTATATTTTGTTATTGGCGCGGAATTTTAACCCAGGTTCCTTCTTCAATTACTTCATTAAGATCAACCTGATTAGCAATAGCCACATCTTCGGCAGTTATTTCCAGGGGTAAATCACGATCATCAAATAAATCGCTGAAACGTACATCGCGGTTCACCTGGTAATTATTGAGCTGAGCCGGTTGAATATCGAGTATACTTCGATCATTTAAATCGTCAAAGCTGTTTGCCGTTTCATCGAAAGTTCTACTTACCGAGTCAAAGCGTTCAGCTACCGCGTAACTTACAAAACGGTAAATTCTTCCATCATACTTCATAGCTGTTAGAAGAAATCGCACATTTCCGCCCTGCTGCGTTTCTGCTGTAGCTGTGGCTTCAAATCCGTCCAGCCCATTGATTGATGTTCTTCCACCCTGGCCGGCCTGAATACCTTCTTGGTTCAAAAATTGTTCAACAGATGCACGAGGAGTATCATTTTGGCCATCAATAGAAAATTGCATGAGGGCGCTGCCCTCTTCATTACCCATTACAACCTGGGATGGCGTGTTCTGTATTTGCCAATTTTCAGGATACCGAAACTGAAAAGCCAATTCGGGATGATAGAAGACCCCGTTACGGGTAAATCCCTGCCGCGGGTTCATACCAAAAATCATATTATCAATTTCGCTCATGTATTGACCGGTTTGCACCTTGTTCATTTGAATGCCCTTGTTTTCCCATTCCTGTGCCAATTCAGGGATTCGATTTTCCCGCTCTGAAGGGTCAGGGTGCGTGGATGCCCAGGTGGGCACACTTTGGCCACGTTGCTGGGAGACCCGTTTAAGGGTGGTAAAAAAGTCAGCTCCTTCTGATGCCTTATAATTTGTTTTGGCAGAATATTCAACGCCCAATTTGTCTGATTCACTTTCATCATCACGGCTATACTTCAAAAATAACAGCTGAGTGGCCTGGCTGCCGATTTGTAAAATATCACCGCCCGGCAGACCCAAAAGCTCTCCGCCTATGGCTCCTCCAAGCAAGGCCAATTGACCGGCCTGCTGCTCAAAAGCACTTTGAGAGGCATGGCGTGCTGCAACATGAGCAATCTCGTGCCCCAGAACCATAGCCAGCTGTGCTTCATTTCTGAGATTAGACATCAGCCCGCGCGTTACGTACACGTACCCGCCGGGCAGTGCAAATGCATTGATTACGGGGCTGTCGAGCACGCGAAACGTAAATTCTGTGTTACGATATTTAGCAGGGGTATCCTTCCTCCGCATATCGCTGTTAGCCAACACATCCTGAGCTACACGATCAACGTATTCCTGCACGCTGTCATCTTGATAGACTCCAAATTGGGCCTGAATCTGTTTATCCGATTGTTTACCCAGTTTCTTTTCTTCCTCCCAGGTATAACCGTAGGCACGTTTATTCCCGGTTACCGGGCTGCGCTGTACGGTACATGCTGAAATAACAAGCAATAAGGCCAGTACAGACAACGAAGCGTTAGACCATCGTAAATATTTTTTCATGAGAATAGCATTTTTTGATTTTTAAGTTTGTGACCAATACTCTTATTAATTCCAATTTAATAGCAAAGTTCCTTAGTACAAAATATTTAGTTCGGCTTGGCTGCATCATTCCAATGTTGGTAAATCATAACCATAGCCAGCGTGTCGAGTTCGCAATATTTGAG
>Ga0306907_1000239_pt1 | contig 27178 bp, 21 predicted proteins | sample AntRauTorcE11898_FD_190415 | JGI IMG/M metagenome (GOLD analysis project Ga0306907, IMG submission 190415) | Saline lake microbial communities from Rauer Islands, Antarctica - Metagenome Torckler E11 #898 (v2) (version 2) | ecosystem: Environmental > Aquatic > Non-marine Saline and Alkaline >... | reverse complement strand
TGTAACGGAGTCTTGATCCGACTGGTTGCAGAGATACCGCTCAAGGGGGAAGTACGCATCTTCGATCCATCCTGGGAGCGATGGGTGGCCTTCTGGTGGCATTTCTGAAGGTTGGTATGGGCTACTTTTCCCAGCCACTTAACAGGGCGATTAGAGTATTTTGGGCTACACTCTCCTGGACATCTGAGGCAGGTAGAAGCTACGGAGAACCATTCTTTTCTCAATAGTCTCTCTGACTCTCAACACCGCCGCGATTACTTAACCAACAGAGGTTGGTCTTTCCACTCGTAATGCAATAGTCGACTCTTCATCAGGGTCTCTCCGATTGGGTGTTGGTCAAGCTGCCAATGCCTGTCGCATTGCGTCCTGGAAAGACCAAGGATGTGATAATTCCAGAATTGTAGGTTAAGATCTACACGGAAGTTGATAGGCTGTCTGATCGACTCAGATGAGACATGTCTGCAAGACTGCGAGCGCTAATGTGGCATCGTACAGAATAGATTTGGAACAATATGGACTATATTGGCCTTAATGATATCTAGTATACATTAAGGCGACTCTACCAAGGATTCTTATGTTTTGTGCCTAATCAGTTGCATGGCGGTCCTCCGCCATCCCCGCTGGCCCCCACACCCCTCCAACTCATTGTCTACACTCTAAGTATAGCAACCTGTTCAACTGACCAACTCATGATTGCTCTTGTGTCTCGGTTCTATTCTCCTTCTCTCAGAGATTGGTTCCTCGAACTTTGGACTCTCTGTATAGACTCCAAAGTTCAAGTGGCTACGCCCCACCTTCATATATAAAGAGGCCACTCACTAATGCCATCATATATAGATTCCAAAGTTCGGGCGAAAGTCTGGCTCACGCCCGATCAAGTCGACGGCTTGCGGAACGCCTGCTACGAGCAGGGCGCGGAGTATCTCCAACAGCGAAACGACGCGATCATCACTCTGATGTACGATACGGGTCTTCGGGTCGGCGAGCTCGTCGCCGTCGACGTTGGGATGCTTCGCGAAGGGAATACCGAGCTGTACCTGCCCGCTAAGATCCAGAAAGACTACCCGAATGATAACAGCCCCACGCCGAAGCGGCTGGGTCTCTCGTCAGATACTACTCGCCTGCTATCCTCGTATCTCTCAGGCCGGTGGAAGGACAGCGAGGCGTTGTTCCCGTCTAGATCGAGCGACCGGATCAGCACCCAGGGCGTCCGGAATATCGTCTCGAAGGCAGCTGCTGACGCTGGCGTCGAACCCTATCTCGTCGGCGGTGGGCGCGGTGATCCCGACGATGTAACGCCACATGCACTCCGGCATAGTGTCGCTTACCGGATGATGAACGTCGAAGAGGGGAATACGCTCTACGACGTGCGTAACCGCCTCCGCCACCGGAGCATCCAAACGACCGAGCGTGTCTACGATCACATGATCAGAGTATGAGTGACGAGAAAGGCGATGTCGACCCAGAAGACCCCCGTCCTTCGGATCATTACCTGTTACTGCTGAAAACTAACCAACAATCCTCTGCCCAAGAGCGCTATGACATATTATAAACAAAGACTTATTTAGCAACTAGTTGTTTGGTTTCCATCTCATGTTCGGCTTTCCCACACCGCAGACTGCCGGATTGATAATGATTTCCGGTGGGGTTCCACCGCTGCTCACGATTTATTGGCTACGAAACGATCGGGATCTGCCAGCCGTTCTGTGGTTTCAGCGAGCAATGATGTGTGGGATGGTCTGGTCGGTATCGTTCGGACTGCTCGCGCTCGTCGAGACGCCCCAACTCCGGTTTGTCGTGACGAACATGCTCGTGTTGACGATCCCGACAGCAGCCATCTGCTATTTCATCTTCTGCTATGAGTTCACATTCAAAACGAAACCGCCGCAGGCGCTGTTCGGGCTGTTCGTGCCACCACTCCTGTTGTTCGTGGCTACGTGGTTCAATCCCGAGAACCTCGTGTATACGATGGTCGATCCACACCTGACCGACGAGATCCTCATCCCCGCAAACGAGGGGTCGATTCGGCCGCTCGTCACCGTCGGCATGGGGTATACATTGGTCGTGATGGCTGCCGGAATGGTGTTTGGCGAGATGTTGCGGTCGACACAGCGTGCCCGCAAACAACAGGCTGCCGTCATTCTACTGTCGATGCTGATCATCTCCTGCCTCGGGGCGGTCAAAGTGCTCGGCGCTGTCCCGCCGTACTTCGATCCCACCCCGATCGGGTGGACGCTCTCGGGGCTGTTGTTTGTGGCGACGATCACCCGCCACCAGTTCCTCCAGCAGTCACCGGCCCCATGGCGGCAGACCGTGGCCACCATCTCTGAGGCTATCCTCGTGTTGGATGCTGACACCGTCGTCGCGGATGTCAACAACCGGGCGACCGAGATCTTCGATATCTCACTCGGGATGACTGGTGAGGAGCTCCGTGATCGGAACCCGGCGCTGTCGACCGTCCTCGAAGACACCGAGGCTGCCATGATCGAACTCCGGGCCGATGGGCGCACGCGGTTCTTCGATCCCCACACCTCGACGCTCGAATACGGCCGCGGGGCGACGGGGACGGTGATCAGCTTCCAGGAGGTCACCGAACGAGAGGCCGCCGAACAGGCCTTAGAGATGACTAAGGAACGCTACCGGCGTATCTTCCAGCAGTCGTCGGACTACGTGACAATCGTCGACGAATCCAAGACCGTCGTCGACGTTACACAGGGAGTCGAACAGATACTGGGGTACGAACCCGAGGCGATAATCGGTCGGAAGGTGTTTAGCTACGTCCACCCCGAGGACAAACAGCGAGCCGTCGAGGCGTTTTCGAAGGTGGCTTCGAACCCGGACCGTGAACTGGACGTCGAGTTCCGTGTCCGGGCTGCAAACGGCGAGTACCGCTGGCTCGAAGGCCGCGGCAGCAATCATCTTGAGGACCCACTGATCAACGGTATATTGGTCAACGTGCGGAACATCTCTGATCGGAAGGAACGCGAGCGCGAACTCGAAGCGCTCACCACACGGCTCGAACTCGCTTTAGAGGGGACCGATACCGGCGTCTGGGAGTGGGATCTGTTGACCGACGAGATCGTCTGGGACAAGGCCTGCGAGCAGCTGTTCGGCCTCGATCCCGGCGAGTTCCCCGGCACCTACGAAGGATTCACCCGGCACGTTGCTGATGACGACCTTCCAGCGGTTGAACAGGCAGTCGACGAGGCGATCGAGACCGGCCAGCAGTACCAGGTCGATTTCTGCATTGAACGGCCTGACGACGGGCAGCGCTGGGTCCAGAGCCGTGGGATCATTGAATACGACGAGGAGGGGAACGCCGAGCGAATGCTCGGTATCCAGACCGATATCACCGACCGAAAGGAGGCCGAGCGCGCCCTCGAGGAGACGAAGGAACGCTACTCACGGATGTTCGAACTATCGGTTGACTACGTGGCGATCGTCGACGAAACGGAGAAAATGATCGACACCACACAGGGTATCGAACGCGCGTTAGGATACGACCCAGAGGAGATAATCGGACAGAGAGTACTGCCTTTCGTTCATCCGGACGACAAAGAACACGCATTCGAGGCGTTCGCTGACGTACTGGCGAACCCGGAGTCAGAACTGGATGTCGAATATCGGGCGCTGGCCGCAGACGGGAGCTACCAGTGGATTGAAGCGCGTGGTCGAAATCTTCTGGATGATCCACTGATCGAGGGTGTCTTGGTGAACGTCCGAGATATCTCCACGCGGAAACAACGAGAGCAAGAACTGGCCGAAACGACGGCCCAACTACGATATAAAAACGAACAGCTCGAACGACTGGCTGGAATCGTCTCCCACGACCTCCAGACGCCGCTGTCGACGGCCGAAAAGCTCACCCGACTCCTCCGGGCGGATCTCGGCGAGGTCGACCCGGAGGTCGAACAGTCGCTGACGGATCTTGAAACGACCCACCAGCGCCTCCGGGAGTTCGCCGACCAACTCCCCCGGCTGGCCCGCGAGAGCACGGACGTCGAGGGGGCGACGACCTGTGACCTCCAGACGGTCGCCGAAGCGGCGTGGAGTGTCGTCGAGACGGGCTCGCTCGACCTGCAGATCGCATCGACCTGCAGGCTCAGTGGCGACCCCAGCCGACTCCAGCGCGTCTTCGAGAACCTCTTCCAGAATACGGTCACCCACGGCGTGGAGGCCGTCGACGGCGACTTGGAGGCGGCAGCCACAGTCTGTGTCGGATCGACTGACGCTGGTTTCTATATCGAGGACGATGGACCCGGAATCCTCCCCGAACAGCGGTCAGAGCTCTTCGAGTATGGGATGGGAACGGGGTCGGGCTCTGGCTTCGGCCTCGCGATTGTTCGGACGATTGTCGAAGCCCACGGCTGGACGGTCAGGTTAGTCGACGGCGATTTCAGCGGGGCCCGCTTCGAGGTCGAGACGACCCAGTAGTGTGTGGTCACGGCAGTGCGGTGGCTGGTCGATTTAAATCGGCGAGAAAGGGGCAGTGTGCGGGGCTCAGTGGAGAGCCGTTTGTGGGGGCCATCTGCAGAACGCTGCGCCGCTCCCCCGGAGGTAGTGTACCAGTCTCTGAGCTGGTACCCAACCCGCACTTCCACTTGTATCCTGTTTTTAAACCTCCATAACTGGTATTCCCACATATAAAACCAGCACTGTCGAACCGTCCTCGCTACCTTGTGTCCCGTTTCAGCTGTCGACTGAGTACTATTAGTGTCGATTACTGGTCGAACAGCTGGCCGAACAGTTTCCGTTGGGCGGTTCGCATATGTTGTGTCATTGTCGTCCGCGAGATGTTGAACTTCGCTGCGAGCTCCGTTGCACTGATCCCGCGCGGTTGCTCAAAGTAGCCGTCAAAGTAGGCGTGACTCAGGACGTTCCGTTGCCGTCCGGTCAGCGATTCCAGCGGCTCCTCGCTGCCTATCCGGGGCTGTCGTTCCTGATAGTTCCAGACCCTACTGACTGTCACGTCGTTGTAGGCCGTTCTGAGCGCGGCGGTAACGTCGCCAACTGAACTGTAGTCCGACAGCGACACTGAAATCGTGGTTGTGCCGTCGACTCCGACCGTCCGTTCGATTCCTGCACCGTTGGCCGCCAACACGTCTTCTGGCGTTCTGACAGTGCTGTACAGGTCACATCGAATCCCGTCCTCGTCGCTGGAGACCTCACTGAGATCGACTGACTTGCAGGCCTCGACGGCCTCCTCGACAGCCTCGCGGGTGGTTCCCGAAAGCTGCGTCAGATACAGTGTTGTCCCATCGTCCTGCCCGACCGTCGACGGAACCGTCGCGGAGACTCCGGTACCCAACTGCTCGGTGAGTTCGGCAATCGGAGCGGTCGTGTCCGTGATCTCGATATCGAGGTGGACAGACTCGTCGGCCAGCAGCGACCGCTTCAACTCCGCGGTTCGGTGCACGTAGCCAAGGATTTGGGCGTACTCTTCGGGTATTTTCCACTGCTGCTCGCCGAGGGTCGACTGCTGTGTCGTCCGATAGACACCGAGCACACCGATACGGATCCCATCCCGCCGGATCGGAATCCCCGTCGCGGTCACGAAGCCGTGGTCCCGGGCGAGTTGCTGCCAGTTATCGCCGACTGCGGCCCTCGATTCCGAATCTGTTTCGTTGGCCTCGCTGTCAATACTGGTCAACGAGAGGGCAACAGATTCCTCACGCTCAGCAGCCATGACTACCGGATCGTCAACGGTCGTGACGACCCCGGAGTCAGTGATCGCATCAAGATACGCCGCACAGCCCTCAACGGTCTGTGGGACGATTTCGCCGTCTTCGATGCCACCGATCCACGCTCCAGCGTAGTCGTGATCTTCGACGAGCACCTGACAGAACTCTGTCGAGAGGTCGGTTACGTTCGTCGTTGAGGTGAGCAGTTCGAGGGCGGCAGCCTTCCCGCGGCGTTCGCGATCAAGCTGGTGGCGGGTACGGGCGGATTCGACGGCGTTGGCGACGCGGTTCGCCAGCAACGTCGCGTCGGTGTCGTCGTGGTCCTTGGGGATGTAGTCGGTTACACCACGTCCGATAGCCTCGCTGGCGACTGCCTCGTCGCCCCTACCGGTGACCAGCACGAACGGTCGGTCGACATCGGTCTCGCGGACGGTTTCGAGGAGATCGAGTCCGGTGCCATCGCCGAGCTGGTAATCGCAGATCACACACGCCGGGTCGGTCGCCTCGAACTGACTGCGGCCCGCCGAGAGGCTATGTACGAGATCGACATTGAACGCCTCGTGGGCCGATTCGAGCAGGCGACCCGTGACACGAGCCCACTGCTCGTCGTCGTCGACCAACAACAGGTCTACGTTGGTGAGCTGCGAGGCACCGACTGCTGTTGAATCACCACCCATCGGTTCGGCCACTGGTCTCGGTTCGGTGCTGCCCCGCAGATGCCGACGGAGACCACCGACGGATCGGGGACACTATTTTCACGAGTGTCTTCATCTATATACAAATTAGACTTTTTAAATATTAATCTTCGCCATTGAGCAGAGGATTGTTGGTCTGTTCTCAGTAGTAGCTGGAAGCCACAGCGTGAAAGGGAGACACATATGTGTCTTCCGACAAACAATATCTCCTATCAAGACGTTTGTCTTGGAGCGTCGGGCCACGAACCCGTTGACATAGATTCGCTTCTGTGACGGCGTCTATTGTCCACGCTGCCATGCCGAATCCGTGATTCGGTACGGCAGCTATCGAGTGTTCCAGCGATACCTGTATAAAAATGAGACTGTGCGTTCAACGATCAGACAGGCACTGTCCCTGTACACTCTGCGGTTGCTCTCTGAAAGTGGTTCCTCGCTGTCTACACTGTATCCGCTTCAACACGAGTCTCAGACAGCTCGACGTGGAGATCGATGCTTCCTACAAAATTTCTGTTGAATCTCTATTTCTCGATTTCATATTTTTATCACTCGATTGATGTTGTGAACGTCACATTTTACGGTAAGTTCGCGAAATTCTCGCTTAAGAGAAGGCTTGTCAAGGTGCTACTAGCTGTTGGCGTAGTGTTTATAAAAAACCGCATGGCAGTACAACTGTACTGATAGTTTGTTGCCGTTCTATTCGCGCATCGTGTAGAGTCCGACACCCACTGCGATGAGCACGACGAAACCGATGAGACCGATGATCGTCGGACTCAGGCCGCCTGATTCCTGGTCGAGATCCGTATCGGAGTCGGCACCGCCGTCGTCACCGGGCGCGTCTTCGACCGTCGACACGGCGAAGAATGAGAAGCCGGGTGTTTCGGCTTCAAGGATGACGCCGGAGTCGGTCTCCGAAGCGATCTCCGTGTCGAGTTGGTTCCACTCGCCATCAGCAAAGCGGTAGACGGCAAGATTTTCGGCTTCGACACTGAATTCATCGATTCGATCGTTCGAGACGCGCATCCGGACGGTCGCTGGTGAGTCACGGGCGTCCTCTGGGACGGTGATGTCCGAGACAGAGACCGCAGTACCGGGCGGCGATCCGGTTGCTGCGGGCGTGCCGTCGATGTTCCGGACGACTGCGGTCCCGCTGACCTCACCACTGAACGTGATCGATTCGACGTTCGAGATGCTGCTGAACGTGACTGATGAGCGGCCGTCGTCACCGGTGGTAATGATTCCTTCGGATTCGTCGCTGACTTCGGCGTCGTCACCGAGGTCATCCGAGATATCCGGGGTGTCGACGCCACTGCCACCGCCACCGGTGCCAGCACCGCCGCCACCGCCGCCACCGCCGCCACCGCCGCCACCGCCGCCACCGCCGCCGTCATCGTCGCCACCGGTCGTAACCGTAACCGAGAGATCAATGTTTTCAGACGCGGCGGAACTCCAGGTCGTCGACCCTTCGTCAGTGTCGTCGACACCGGAGACACGGACGGTCAGCGATTCGTCCTGTGCGCTATCATCAGGGTCCTCGATTTTGAGATCGTAGTAACCGTCACCGTCTGTGGTGGCGGTGTTGACGACCGATCCGTCGTACAGGACCTCTACAGTCGCGTCACTGACAGTATCACCGTCTTGGTCCGTCACAGTGCCGAAGAGGCGATGTGGCGGTTCCGGTGGTCCGTCGTCCTGCGCAGCGACTCCACCAATGGCAATCGTACTCGTGACGAGTAACACCGCTATTGCCACCGCAAGCAGCCGTAGCGGCTGAGATATGTGTCTTTGTGTGTTCATATCAATAAATAATAATTGGTGAGGAGTCGCTTAGTTCGGTGAGAACGTGTAGACCGTGTCGTCGGTGACGAAGGTCCAGTACGCTTCACCGGGTGTCAGCTCACCAGTGTCGTAGTCGACTCGCTCGTAGGTGTAGCCCGATGCCTGACCGTAGACGAGGTGAACATCGCTGTCGATCGAGCTCAGTCCAACGTCTGCGTCCTGACCGAAGGTCTGGTAGTGACCGACGAGGTTCCAGCCTTCGTTAAGCTGCTGCTGGTTCAGGAGTGCACCGTCAACGTCGCCCGTTGAGCTGGCCTCCTGGTTGTAGACGTTGAGTTCGAGCGTGTCTGCGCCCGATGCATCGACGATGTAGCCTTGACCGCCCTGAAGCGTGTCGAAGTCGTTGTCGTCAGCATCTGGGTCGTAGCTCTGCCACTCACCGTTGTCGTAGGTCCAGATGACGTTGACACTCGACGTGTCGAGGTCATTGAGGGACTGTCCGCCCGAGAGTGCCGGGACGGAGAGGAAGTTCGCTCCTTCCTGCACGGTGTACCACGCGGTATCGACCGTTGCCGAGCTGGTCTGACCCGCGGAGCTGTCGTTCGTGATCTCGTCGAAGGAGCCTCCAGCAACCTCAACAGACGGTTCGTCACCAGTCTGGAGGTTGTCTGCGTCGGACTGAACGATCAACTGTCCGACTTCTCCGTTGTTGTTATCGAGGACAGCATTCACGTCCTGACCATTGATGGTCACGTCGCTCGTGTCAATGTCGGACGCATCGACTGGCTCATCGAAGAAGACCCAGACCGTGTTTTCACTGGCGTCTCCGTTCAGGTACGATGCATCGACCGAGGCATCGCTCGTATCGACATCATCGACCACAAAGCCACCTGCGACATTGTCATCGAAGTCAGTCACTGACAGGGAACCTTCGTATGCACCATCGCGTGGCGCGTCGAAGGATGCTGTGTAGTTGTACTCACTGCCGCTGTCGTCGAATTCGAAGTCATCGATCGTCAGTTCTGCACCGGGCGTCTCTGCTTCCGGTCGAATCTGTGTCTGCGTCAGTGTGTTAGCTGTCGTGATATCGTGATCGATGCTCTCGAGTTCCTCGTTGGACCCGATCGTGTAGGTGATCGTCGATCCGTCGACGTCCGTGCTAACATCAATGGTTGGTGCGATACCGTCATTGATGCTAATTGTCTGTGCGCCAGCAGTGTTGTCGTCAGCATCGTAGACAACGTTTGCGGCGATGGAGATGCTATCGTTCGCAAGTGCATCCGAATTCACGGCTGCATCGAGCGTGAGCGTTGCAGTGCTGGATTCAGCGTCATGGTCGACCGAGACGACCTCGGTCGGTGCAGCGTCGCTGTCGTTCTCGTAGGAGAAGTCGTCAGCGTCGAGTGTGTCACCGCTGGCGTTGACGACCGACTCGCTGAATGCGACTTCGACTTCGTCGCTGTTGACCTCGGCTTCAGCGCCGGAGATCGACGGAGAGGTTCCGTCGCCGAGTGCGACTGGGTCAGCAACAGCCGGGTTGCCGCTACCACCAGCAACGGTGTCTGTCACACCGGTTGCGGTGATGTTCGCAACGCTGCTGTCGTTGATCGCATCGAATGGAACGTCATCTTCCAGAGTGAGAACAACGGTATCGTCACTTCCGCCGTTGTTAATTGTATTAACATCTGGTGCACCCTGCACATCGAAGTCAGTTGTCCGGGCGAACGAGATGTCTTTAGTGAACGTCACGGTGACCGTGTTCGTTCCTGCGTTGGTCTCGACAGAGTCGATCTCTGGTGAAACAGTGTCTTTGGTGACTGTCGTATCGGTGGCGAACGTGGTGCCTCCTTTGTCAGTCACTTCTGTCTCGATGGTGACATCCCCGTCCGAGATCCCCGAAACATCCAAGTTCGAGAACGTAACCGAATCCTGAACATCGTCTTGGCTAGCGGAAATGTCAGTGCCACTATCGTTGGCGATGGTCAGCGTGACGTCAACAAGCTCGTTCGATTTTTGCGTGTTGACTGTTACGGCGTATTCGTTGTTTTCGTTATCCTGTGAGATGTCCGCTGCGGTGATCGACGCAGATGGACCCTGATTGTCTTCGAGCGTTTCCGTCACGCCACTGTCGACGGTGAGATCGTAGTCGAGCGGCGCCGTATCGCTGACTTCGCCTTGACGAACGCTCACAGCGTCCGTGCTGAGGTCGTCAGCACTGACCGGAGCGTCGAGGGTGAGCACTGCAACAGACGAACCTGCTTCGTGGCTCACCGAGTCAATCGAACTCGCACCAGTTCCGCTTGCGTTCTGGTATGTGAAGTCCGTCACATCGAGGTCGCCGTCATCGCTTTCGACGCCCTCAGTGAACGTGACTGCGATCTGGTCGAGTCCAGCATCAGCCTGCACGCCGTCGATGCTTGGCGCGTTCTGGTTTACGACGAGACTCTCGTCGTTCCTGTCAGAATTGAATTGGCCCTGACTATCCGTTGCAGTAACCTGAACATCGTAGACGTTGTTCCCGTCAATCGAAACGGGTGCATCGTTGTCGTTCTTGTCAACAGCCGAACTCAGGTCGACACTCTGGGTTTCCGTACCGGATTCGTGGTCGACGTTAAGTTCTACTGTCGCGACATATCTGTCTTCTCCAATCAATTGACTCTCAACTGAATCGTAAAGATCGACATCGACACTCGATGCGTTCGTCGCATCTTCGTACGTGTACTGGATGTCGATAGTGTCGGATGGACCGACGTTCTGTGGGACTCCGCCTGCAATGTCGTCAATGGTTACCGACGGAATGTCGTCATTGATGACGAGTGGTGCAGTCGTTGTGCTGTCGGAGGCCGAATTCCCGGCTGCGTCCGTGGTCTCGACGGTAATGTCGTAGGAACCGTCGTAGAGGTTACCACTAGCGTCTAGTTCAGGGGTGCTACTATCGGTCTGGTTGATCAGATCGAGTGTGATTGCTTTCTGACTGTTATCGATGTTTGCCGAGTCATCGATGTTGTACGTGTACGTTTCACCGGAGAGTCCAGCATCTCCACCTTGGTCTACTCTGTCGAGGGTGATCGTCGCGGACTCGGTGTTCGCGTCGATGTTCTCGTAGATGATCTGGAGGTCGTCATCCGACTGCTGGATGTTCTCCTCTTCGTTACCGACATCGATAACGTTCGTGTCTGCATCGGACGTGTCGACATTGAGTGACGTGGACTCGATAGCTGCTTCGTTAGTATTGTCGGCTTCGTCCGTCGCGGTGACGTTTACGGTTTGGTCACCTTCGTCTGCACTAGCGCCAGTGACACTGATTGTTTCGGTGTAGGTGTCACCTGTCTTTTGAGTGAGTGTAACAATGCCAGCACCGAAGCTACTTGCGTCAGCCTCGACATTCGAAATGGTATTGGCATCAGTGACGTTTGCCGAGATGGTAACTGAGTCATCGTCTGCAACGATTCCGTTATCGTCTGTGTCATCACTCAGTTCAACGTCTGACACTGATGGTGCAGTGTTGTCGACGGTTAGCGTTGCCGAGTCCGTATTGGTGTTATCGCCGTCATTCAGCGTTTCGTTTTCGAAGGCGTATACGGTGTACTCGCCGTCCGAACTAGGAGTCGACAACGAGTCGATGGCAATTCCCCTTTTGCCATCAGTATATGTCGTCGAATTTGATGCGTTGGCTTCTCCTAAATCAAATTGGCTATTGTTATTCTCGTCGACATAGACCTGCATTCCTGGGGTACCGTCCGTACCACCCGCGTCGTCAACTGTGATGTTATTCAAATTTCCGCTCTGTACCACTAGGTCCGTCCCAGATTCAAATGAATCTAGGTCGAGACTATCTGCATTAACAGCAGCTGCACTCCCTGCAAACGCCACGGACCCACCCATAATGGATGTGACCATGATCGCTGCAAGGAACACGGCGCGTGCCTTGCCTCTATAGTTCGTTGTTGTCATATTTGTGTTGTGTCGTGCGCTGATAAGGTCTGGAATTACCATATACCAATGGTATATTCTCATTTTTCATACCGTCAGCACATAGTATCGGTATCAAATGCAACCAATATAAAATTTGGTTATTCGTCAAATGGTGGGGTTCTTGGCTGACGGTCGTCCCGTCTGGCGGTTTTACCCGTTATTCCAGCTCTCGATTGGTAGTTGTTCACATAGATTCCGAACGCGAACAAACCGCCGAACACCACCACTCCGTCGGATACAATAGGCGTGCAGTTCCGGCGCGACGAACGCCGTCGCTATCCACTGCTGCAGAACTTCTATTTGAACAACAGGAATACGCCGCGAGTCAGCGCCGAGACAGCCCCGCACGCGAAAAAAAAAACTATATTGATCTTTCAGAGCGCGTCGTCAAGCAGCGTCGCGAAGTCGACGTTCGGCTCGTTGTAGGCCTCGCGGTTGTCGAGTGCTGCCAGCCCACGATCGGAAATCTCGTACAGTCCGCTGTTGGGTGCCGGACCGACACGGGAAATCAACCGGTAATCGGCCAAAATCGGCAGCCGAGTGTTGATATACCCGCGGTTTTTGTCGATTATATGGGCGATGTTCGCCGCCGTGTTCCGTCGACCGTCAGAGAGGGCATCGAGGATTTCGAAATCCGTTGGTTGGACCAACCGCATTACCCACCTCTCAGCGTTAGTTCAAGTTATATATGTCGATATTTTCAATATATATTCCGATAGAATATACTATTCGAAGACACTTTTGATTGGATCGTATTCCAACAAATCGGCCGCGATATCTATTCGTCGTCAGCCTGCTCACGCAGTGCGGCGATCGCCGTATCGAGGTCACCGATCGCCTGTTCGTGGCAGCTCCGGGCGGCCTCAAGCTGGGCGATGAGTTCCTCGTTCGACATTCCGTCGGCCGTCGACAGTGTCGACAGGGCATGTTGCTCCATCACGCTCATCGCCTGCTCGTGCGCACTAATTAGTGACTTCATCGCGATCCAATCGTACTGTTCGGACTCTTTTGGAAGCATCTCAGCTGGTACGGACTGTGAATCGGCCATATAATTCTACCCTAGTATTATTTTTCATCTAACATAACTTCCATACCTACATATGCAACATTACCTTCTCAAACGAATCCTACGAAATTGCGAGTTATGCGCTAACTCGATTAAAATCGCAGGCCATGTCGAACACTGAGAGGGACAACAGTATCTTGATCCATGGTAGCATAATCGTACAATACTCGAAACAGTTCTGAGAAGCCGCGTTCAATTATTTGACTGGCAATTTGACCCCATAATATATGTGATATGACTGTAAATCATACAGTGTGAAGCGGTATTGGAGACGCCGGACTGATTACGAAATCACTCAATCAGCTAAAGAAACAGTCCTTCCGCGTGTCAAACGGGCCTTCGAGTCGGTGCTTGAGTCGGATTGTCCTTATGATTGCTTGTGCCACAACGTAGATGAAAAGCGCGTCGCAACGCTTGTCAGCCAGTTTTCTGACGACAGACCCAATTGGACGTATGCAGTCTATGTCGTTGAGTGTCGGCCTCGAAGAGTACCCCAACGGGTTGCTCGCGAGCAGTTGCGCCTACAGAACCCGTCACAATGGGTCAAAAAAGCCCAAAAGCACAATCGATTGGTCTACGTTGGCGTCTCACAAAATGTAGTCAACCGACTTATGCAGCACGCTGCCGGCCGTGGAGGCGGTGCGAATTTCATCCAATTGTTCCCAGTCTCTCGCCTACTGTCGATCCAGTGGTTCTCCAGTCGATCGGCTGCATACAGAGCCGAGGAGCTAACGGCCGAGATGTTAGATGATGAACTCCCCGGTGATGTTCATGTGGCCCAACCCGGATGACAGCAAGATCAGATCTTTACTGTAGTAATCTTGTATGATTTCAGGATTCAGGGTAGTCCTCTGGATTCCCTAATGTCTCCATTTCACCGGCTTCACTACGCACTTCAGCTGCTATCTGGGTAGTTTCACCCCGCTCAGCGTTGTCAAACTCTCTCAGGATGGTATCTGCGACTCGGCTGACCTGACTAACGCCCTGTTCGTGGATCAATTCTTCAATACGTTCACGTACTGCCTCTTCATCCATCTCCGGATCCACTGCAGAAGTCGTGTCCGTGGCTCTACTGTCAGTAGCTATCTCAACAGCTTCAGTGATACATCTCCGATTGTGGCGAGAGGCATGATACTGTAACAGTAAGCTACCGAGTGTATCCAGCTCCTCGTCGATGGCAATTTGCTCATCTTTTGTTTGGTCGTTATCCAGGCTTTCTAGTTGCGACAATCGATCAACCGCCTGTTTAAGCTCGAATAACAACGCCTTTTTGTTCTGTAGTCCGTGTATTTTGATCTCGTTGGCTGCATGGTCTATCCACTGTTCGACTAGCTTGTTTTCCGGTTTGGTATCTGAATCTGTCATCGGGGGTTTCCTCGTATTTGCAAGGTTGGTGCAATTGCTCGTCGCCAATTATTTCGTACGTAGTGTGAATGAGTGATTAAGACTTGGTACTCTGTTGAATGCAAGACCGCACCAATATGAGTATTTCATTCATTGGGTATTCTGGCGGTAGAACCGGTTTCTCAATAGATTCTCATACTGTGTGAGGTACCAAGTCGATTAAGCTCAAGTAGCCCATCTTTTAATCGGCTTCTCTCGACAATGCGTCCATGACCACCGATGGAGTCGACTCTCTTAATGATCTTGCTAAGAAGATCGACGATGAGTTTGCATCTCTCAGAGGGTCTGATGAGATCGAAGCATTTCTCACAGAATATAGTGCCTATTCCCAACGAGAGTACCACTCTGAGACGGATATATCGGTACTCACAACAATAGACAGAGGGACTGATATCCGGAATTACACTTCAATAACGGCGTGTGATTCCCCATCGAACTCGATTCTCTAATCATCTGTTCGCTTGAGTTGAGGTCATTGATTGCATATCGACTACTGGTCTGGGAGGCTCATACCCGCTCTTTCATTTCCTGGCAGACACGTGTCTGACGAAGATTCAAGTCTATAGGTAACTCTATAGGAAATACTATAGGTGATATTTGATGGGAGAAACACACCGTGCAGCCGCCTTCTTAGATAAAGGTGGTACTGGTAAGACGACTACGGTAGCACACCTTGGGGTCGCTCTCGACCAGCTGGGGAAGAACGTATTGTTGATCGACCTCGCAGGGAAGCAGGGCGATCTCGCGAAACACTTCGGCGTCTGGGAGGAGTACCGAGACCAGATTGAGAACGACGAAGCCTGGCCGAACATCAGTACCGTATTTGATGACTCTTGGGGGACAATCGCGAAGAAGCTCGGCGACGATGCGGTCGAAGATCTTGTGATCGACACCGGTGAGGGCCCGGCGTTAATCCCGGCGCATCCTGGGCTCGATACACTTGACGCCGAGCTCGGGAACATTGACGACGCTCGTGAGAGGTATAGTCGCTTGGAGCAGTTCCTTGACGAGTACGTTGATCCGCTGGATTACGACGTCGTTCTGATCGATCTACCGGGGATGACGAACAACGTGACCTACAATGGTTTGTGGGCCGCTCGGAACGCTATCACACCGGTTGAGATGGGGCCGTTTGAGGCTGAACAGGCTGATGCTCTGCGCCGGGATCTCAAGAAGATTGCAGACAACTTCTCGGTCGATATTGAGCTCTCATTGGTGCTGCCCAACAAGGTCGACACACGGACAAAGCTCGCCGAAGAGTATCTCGCCTCGTTCGAGGACGAGTACGGAGATACAATCGCGCCGACCTACGTTCCGTACTCGCAAGACATACGCAACGCCGCTCAGCGTGGCGTCACAGCGTTCGAGTTGGAAGACCCCTCGACCACTGCCCAGAAGGCAAGAGACGCGTACAGTGCAGCCGTTGAGCAACTTATGATCCGCTTGGAGGAACAGAAGCCATGAGTGGTGACCAAGAGGACACCGATCTCGCAGCGTTGCGGGAGCAAACTTCGCAGGGAGATCGCCTCGATGAAGCTAGCTCTGCCGAACAGAAACAGGCCTTGGTCGACGATATCGTTTCTGAGCTCGAAGCGATCGATGGTGGTGAACAGCAGAAGACTGTGAGCGTCTGGGACGGAAACCTTGCAGCATTCATCCGCGCCCTAGAGGACAATCCTGACCGGATGGAAGACGTGGGTCAGGCACTCCAGCAACGTCTTGATGTCGATGTCGGTGAAGCTGATCGTAGTGATATCCTCCGATTGGCGTTGCGCCTTGGTTTCCAGGAGGCAGCACCTGACGAATTTGATGCTGTCCGTGAAGCTGTCGGGAAACAGGCCACAAGAGGCCTATAGCTTTTTCTATAGATATTCATATAGGAATCGCTATAGTGAATGCTATAGTAATATCTGTAGGCCAGTTTTAGTATAGCGAGCCGTGGTTTATTCGTGGTTGACTGCGGTGTATATTTCACAGGCCTCTCCGAACTGATCGACGACTTCCAAAACGAGGTAAACGAAATATATGATCAACGAACCGACTGATACCGAACCAACACACAAGGAGTTCACCCCCGGTCCGGACGAGGTTGAGTACCCGTCGACACTCCGCATTATGTCGCTTCCAGCAGAGCAGGCCCAAGCGACTGCCCCCAAGCGCACCGAGCGGTGGGAAGACGGCGAAGAGGTTCCACACGTTGTCAACTTCGAAGATCGCAGCCGAGTTCGTCAGCTGCTCACTGACCGACGAATGGAGTTGCTCGAATCGGTGATGGAGAACCCACCAGAGAGTATGCGTGGGCTGGCTGACCGCCTTGATCGAGACGTCCATGATGTCCACAATGATCTCCACTTACTGGCTGAGTATGACATCATCTACTTCGAAGAAGATGGTCGCGCGAAGAAACCGTACGTGCCCTACGACACGGTCCGAGTCAAGGTTGAGGTCGGTCTTCCACGTGGAGAGGGTCCAGAGTCGACTGCATCAGCGTAGACGTTCCAGAACAGAACCTCTGGACTACTTCCGCACGCTTCACGTCCGCAGAAATACCGATACACCTGTAGAGATCGATATAGCCATTCCTATAGGGAATGCTATAGAATATACTATAGAGAAAACTATAGTAATGTCAATAGGCATTCCTATAGCTGTTCCACAATATCTTGTTAACGCTTGCTGAGTACTTGGATCGAGAGTCACATAGTGGACTCACGGGTATGCAATAGTGTGTATTTGCTGTTGTTAATAGATTGTGCAAATCTGAGATTCTGATATAATTATGCGGACATGGGGGTGTGTTGAACCGCTATTGTCGGCTAGAGTTTGAGAGTATATACATACAAAAATAATTGTACCTCTATTTTCGTCTCTGTTTTACTAAATGGTGTTTAGAAGGTCTAAAACAGGTAAATTTGGCACTCATCTATTTCCTACACAGAGAGACTGCATAGTTACTACGAAACCGCAGAGTCCATTCTGGATTATCTCAACTACACCTTCTTATAAATAGTTCCACCCTGCGGCTGGGGTGTATCCCTTTAGATGGATTAAGCGTCAAATCACTTTAACACAACCACTCAATCTGATGGACAACTCTTTGTGTGCGTGCAAAATGGATGAGTGTCTATACCAGCCTTGTGAGTGGCTAAGACAGCAAATTAAGTTTTAGAATATCTCGAATTTAGATTGTGAGGGTTTTGTGTGTGTAGGAAATGGTGCAGCTCATTAATCTTAATATTAAGATTAACTTTTGTCCTCTGTCGACCGCCGGTCTCATCGACGACTTGGGGGTAGGAGAATACCACTCCATTCGTTTTGTGTGTCTTGGATATATATACCCATAGCTCACGAGAGTAATAGCTAAGGCAAGGCAGTGATAATTTCTATGTATGTCTGAATCAGATCGGGATGGAGGTGGACGGTATTCACCATCGGTCACAGACGCCGACATTCTCGGGATTCTTGAACGAGCATCGGCACCAGTGATGACTGCCACTGAGATCGCAGATGAGCTCCCAATTGGGCGGAGTGCTGTTCGAAAGCGACTCGTCGACCTACACGAACGGAGAATTATCGATCGAAAAAGCGTTGGTGCTCGATCAGTCGTCTGGTGGATCGTCGACGAAGACGACGAGACTCCTGATTTCAAAAGCGGATTTGGGTCATTTGCTGAAACTGATCTCGAAGAGCAGGTTGAGAAAGCAAGTGACGAGTTCGACCAGGGGGTCGAGGAGCGACAAGATGCTTTGTTTGGACACTAGCTTTCTCATTGACTATCTTCATGGTCGAGATCACACACTGACGTTTCTCGAAGAGCGACCAAATGCTGAGTACGGTGTTCCAACGCTGGCATTGTGGGAACTCTATGCCGGGGCAGAACGATCTGATAAGAAGCGAGATTCGATTGCAGCGATTGATGACTCACTCGATTGGATCGATGTGATCGGATTCAGTCGAAGTGCAGCCCAAGAAGGTGCTCGGATTCGCGCTCGGCTATTCGATCAGGGTACACAAATCAATGCAGTTGATGTCCTCATAGCGGGTGTTGCTCGAGATAGTGGTGCAGACCTTGTCGCGATAGATCGAGATTTCGACAACGTTGACGGACTCAATGTTCTCTATCCCAACGATCTGTATTCGAAGTAATTGACTTGGACAACTCTCTGTGTGCGTGCAAGATGGACCCTTTTCTGCAAAATGGAGTGTGTGCGTGCAAGATGGACGAGATAGATTAGAGTTCTGTGTGCATGCAAGATGGACGAGATGGATTAGAGTTCTGTGTGCATGCAAGATGGACGAGATGGATTAGAGCTTCCAATACCGGTGTAAAACAGATTTGGCGAAAAAGAAAGGTTCCGCGTGCGTGCAAAATGGATTATTGTCTGTTACTGGGGGCCGGTGTCACCACCAGAGGCTATGGAAGATCTTGATCTCTCGAAATCGACTGCCTACGATTACATTGATCGGTTAGTCGATCTCGGGCTCGTCGACCGTGACGATTCGACTCGTCCACAACAGCTCACTGCAGAGCCAGTTATTCACGTTGAGCCGTACACCCCGACAATGATTACGCCCACGGTCCTCCACGCGTTTGCTCTGCAGGAAGTCGACGAAGACATCGAATACTTCGTTGACCGATATGGTATCGGTAAGCTCGTAGCGGCACTTCGTGGTGCAGGCCTCCACCATGCGGGCAGCATGACTCAGCGGATGGTTGCCAGTGAGATCGACGTTCTAGATACCGAGGCGATGATGATCATCTACGCACTCGTACCCGCCCTTGTTGTTGGCCGAGAACAGGACCCGTATTTTGAGTATCTATTTCCAGATGTCCACGACCAGATGGATCTTCCTGATCTTGAAGAGCAGGAGACATCGCCGGCACAGCCAGATGATGCCGAGTGAGGCCGTTAGATGAATCGAGAATCTCCACTGTTCGGAGGGAAAGGGGTCATTGTCGACGGCAGTAACACGTCTGGTGAATATTCGACGGCTTGTATATACGGCGATAAGAGGGTGACTCCGATCAGAAGAAATCAAACTCAGACGAATCCTGATAGTCGTCAGCTCGCTGCTGTTCGGCTCAGGTTCGGAGTGATCGAATGTACTCTCGAACACGTTCCTCTGGAAGATCGAATTGTGCAGAGACCCATTGCATCGACATAGTTGGCTGTGCCGCATAATAGGCCATCAGCACGTCCTCACGAGAGCGGGCGACCTGCGCCACGTTCGCCGGTTTTCTCTTCTCTGAAGCCACCTGTCACCGTCTGCACATCGGCGTAGAGTCGGGCTTTGTCTGGGTTCTCGAAGGTCTTGACACGACCCATTGGGCCTTCGTAATGATACTGGTTATAATCATTCTCGCGCTCTTCTTCGACGATCCGGCAGCTGTGGGCGTACTCCTCGATCATTGATTCGGTCATAGTCCCTCTAACCCGATTTTGAACTGTCGGGCACGGATCACCTCTTGGAGGTCTCTTTCTCGCAGTCGGTATCGCTCGATTACATCATCCCCAACGTCTCCGCGCAACCCCTTCACTACATCTTTCGGATCTGCATCAAAGTCGCTCTCTGGCGAATTTGAAGCAGCCTCTAACTGCGTGCTCATATGGCTGCTGAACTTTGCGCGAAACCAGTGAGGTGTGACATTTTCCAGCTCGTTGCGACCTGATTCGTACCAGCCGTATTCCTTCGCAACCTCTACAACCCTCCCCCATGCAGTGCGCTTCCCAAGCCGTTCAGATGACTTATTCTTCGGACTGTTATTTGACATAAATACTGGGTTTTCACCGTCAAATCGCCGCTCACGAACCAAAGCGTACCACAATAGTAGTCGTTTCAATTCATCGTCAATTGGTATGCGAGTATCTACCTTCCGCTTATTCCCGGACGAATCTGTATCATATGTTTCCTCCGTCTTATCACAAGCAATGTATATGCTGTCTGGATGATCAGATAGCTCAAAACGTGGTTCAGGGAGCAGATCGTCTGCGACAGGATGGTTGATATTGACCTCTTCCCAGTCGAGATTGCACGCCTCAGATATTCTCACGCCTGTTTTTACCAACATTGCTAGCAAGACTATTTTTTGCGAGCCGTGAGTTGATCGAATGGCCTCTCGAAGCCTGCTATCATCCACTGAGATTCGTTCATTAGTCTGGAAGGACGAAGACTTGCTCCTAGTACTGTTGGTTTCGATGGAATCTTGAAGTCCATTAAATGGATTCCCCGGATAATAACTATCAGACAAATAAAATTGGGCCATATTGTCAAGGTTTGAAACATAGCTCTTAGCTGTATCATTCTCCACTTCACCGATTAGCCACCGTTTAAATTCCTTCGCACCTCTTTTACCAATATTCACTGGATCACAGTCAATTTTATTAGATTTCTGTAAGAATTTTTCAAGACTTGAGACTGCATTGAAAAAACTACTAATCGTCGATTGAGATTTACCATGGTTGTAATATCGTTCCCATGCGTAGTATTCGAAATCACCGAACTCGCTCACGTCTTCAATATCAGTACGTTTGATGCCCGGCACAAATGGTCCGTCGAGATCAACTGCTTCTTCTGCAACTTCTTGTATCTCTGATTCGATATCTACTTCTCTATTCATTGGCATACATATCACCTCCATCAGTAATTTCGATACAGTCTAATTCACGGTAGAGTCTCAGAACCTTGCCATCTATCTTTTCTTTTAGATTTTCACGCATTTCGTCGACTGACACGGCTTTATTTGGGGAGTCCGGCAACTCGCGGCGGAACAGCTGTTCGACAGGACCTCGGGCTACTGACTCAGTTCGTTTGGGTTGATCAAAATCTGGTATCACTGCCGCTTCTGCCCGCTCTCCTGCTGCTAGCCATTTTCTCATCAGTGCTGCTCTGCTAATATTCCGTTCGTTGGCAACTTGATCGAGGTGGTTTTTGTGCTCTTCAGTGATGTGCATTGTGAGCTGCGGATCTGTTGAGAGTCTCACTTTTTTCATACCACATTGTGGTATTTTGTGGTCTTAAGCCTTCTGCAAATACTTGCTCAGATATATTTAATGAAGGGTGTAAATTTACCATTTTTTATCCCTTTCATCAAATACATCTCTCCCCAATATAGTGTAATTTTTTTTATAATGCTGCCTTACCCCGATTTAATCACATCTCAAAACAAACACATTTACCGATGTGTTAGTTAAAGGGGTAAGATTGTGGAATTTCGGTTTAGTTTGTTCCACAAAAAGGATTATTATGGTAGGACTGAATTGTATGGTATATGGCCGATGTTGACTACGAGGAAACGTCCCATTGCGAACTTGCGGTCGGTCCACCGAAGTTTCGCACCGCTATCCCGAAGAACACCAGACTGACTCTCGGATTGCACAACCTTGACGAAGACGAGAAGGTAATCCTTGAAGCTCAGTTGACTGTTAAGAAAGTTGTAACCAACGGAGATAACGGCTAACGTAGCCACTCAAAATGTACGTGTTAGCCCCAAGAGGGGCTGACACGGGCCACCAACGGGACAGCGTAATGGATTGTGGAAAGGTCTGGTGCGCTGAACCGTCCTCTCGGTGGTGCCGTGTCTATTCCTTCGTGTTCCACAGTATTAGTTTCACCGTCTCACTAGCCGATGCCCTAATTTGGGGTGATGGCCCATGAGAATCGATAATTTCGCTGGAAACGGCCTCGGCGATCTGCCATCAATCATCTATGTATTCAACGACAGTGACGGGAGCGTTAAATCAGCCCCTCTAAGCAATTTTAAAACAGACGCAACTACATCTGGGCGACTCCTAGGCAATAGTTTAAGTCACTCCACATCACAAATCAAGCTACAAGCTAAAAGATATAGACTCACTAAAAGAAGCGGTTGCTTGAACACCTCCTGCTTCTTTCCGAACCAGTATAAGCGTTTGCCTTCAGAGAGCCACTGCTCTGTCTCTCGTCCTTTCGTATGGGCGTGTAGAGACGACGCCAATCATAGAGAAGCATGTCGACAACACCAAACTACGATAGAACTCGGCGACGATAGCACCACTGCTACACGATAGTCATGACTCATCAGTACAATTTCAAACGAGAATCCGGGCCTGAAGCTCCTACACTCTGTCCCGGATTTCGTTTCGTAGTATTCCTGAAGCGGATCAGTGGATATGATCCTACGAGGAGCGTGTGACTGTATGCTCCTACCAGTACAGTCGGTATTTGGGTTCAAATCCCTTTCGGCCCTGACTGGTTGTAGGTCGATCTCCACACAGTCCGCTTCGCCAAACGGCGGGCTCCATGCACACAACCGACAATAAACAAGATCGACACCCCGGTATTCGAAAGGTTTCGCCTGGTGGGTCGCTTTCGACAGCTGGCATCGTCGTTAGCAATATCTCGCCACGACTCTCAGAGTGGCTTCCAGAAGTACTTCGGCAGTTGCTTCCCAGTAGTCTTCGAGCCATTCGTAGCTATGCTGCTGAGACTGACCCCCAAATTCTCTCTCACAAACGATACGGCTCGTTGGTCGGCAAACTTCAGCTCGACACCCTTGAGATTACGCCCCAAGAGTGGCAGTCGACGACCGAGATCTGGAGCGATGACGGGGCTGAAGCGGTTGAGTACCTCTATTCTCTCGCAAAACGGGCAATCAAATACTACGATTACTCTGAGGACGGTCTCTCTGAGTACCACCAGCGACAATACGAGCAGTTGGACAATGTGTTGACGCGTGTTGGGACTGGGAAGGGTCCATTGAACGGCGGCTTGGAAGCACTCGCCAAGGGCCCTGTCCGTCTTCACAGCGAGCTCGATGACGACCCACAGGCGATGACACTCATACTCGACGGTGAGTCTTGGACCGAGCTGGCTGACCGGTCGACAGGTGTGCGAGCTCTCGCTGCGATTGCGGTGCTTGGATCGGCATTTGATATTCGACTTGTTGTCTCACCAGCTTTGGAGAACGAACTCCGTCGACGCTATCCCAAGTGGTACGATGCACATCTTGGTCTTACTGAGAGCCCTGATACGTCCACACAGGAGATTGCAACTAATACTGATCAGTCACCAGAGGCGACCCGTCGACGCGCGTGGGAAGCACTGCAAGAACTTCCAGAAGGGTCTGGACGACTACGCCTACTTGGAAACCTCTCAGTCGACGGTTACCGAGACTACCGCGACCTCAAGCAGGACGACGAGATTGGCGTCAAATCTGGGACTGTCGGACGTTATGTGCTTGATCTCGAAGAGTTGGGTCTTGTCTCCATTGACCGCCATGCGAAGTACAACAGTGCGTCTCTCACGTCGCTTGGACGGCTTGCTGTCGAAGAGTTTGTCACCGAGGACTACCGGACGATTCATCCTGCCCAGTCGACATTACAGACGGCTCTTACGCCGACCCCTCAGTCCGATGCAGGTACAGTGTATAGGGCGCAGGCAAGCACGGAAGGAGATGATGGATTACCTCCGACAGCAACCGCCGAGGAGTGGCTCGCGACAACTGGCTCCCCAACGAGCGGCGACAGCTACGTCCAGTGGCTCAACGGCCCGTCTGATGTCCTTGACGCTTGGGGAATGCACCAACGATACAGCGCTAGCCGCCGAAACCCCGGGGTAAACCTCGCCGATGACCACCTCTCGAAGTTCGACGACGGTCGAGTTTCCTATCTCAGTTGTTTCGACGACGATCTCCTTGTTATCTCTCAGTGGGGTGGGCCACTCCCTACACTGGGACGTATCGCGGGAGCCTTACTGAGTAACAAAGCGCTGAGTAAGATACTCTCCCCATCTGCCTTCGGTAATGGGTTCGAACAGATCGATGATGCTGTGGTCGACAAACTCGATGAAAAGGCAGGAGATATTCTTCGATGGGGCCACCAGATCGGATGGTTCAGCGAAGACGAAGAACAATATGACGACTGGAAAGATCGCATCAGTACTGTTCGAAGTCTTTGCCTCGAGAAAGTCGGTGAGCTTAGCAACAGCGACGATGTTGAGGCTCGAACTGAATTATTCCGAGATCTTCAGGGGCTGATTGCCTCAGCAACACAGCTCTACTATGCAATCGACGTCGACGTGACGATCAACGTTCGAATGCCGGATACGGGAATGTTGGTTCGGGACGACAAACGCCTGAATGACTTCCTCGATTTCGCTCGGTACACGGTTCCCAAACAGTCTGTCTACGGGATCCACTCAGGATACCGAATGCTCTTGGAAGATCGCGAGCAGAAGCTGAAAATGCGGCTGCCGTACGATGTTGATGAGGCCGATCCAACGATGCACTTGACCGCCTCATGGGTGTTTTCGGGGCCGACGATGACGGATCTCAAAGCGGACATCGAGGAGGCCATCGAACGGGAAGCAAGTGAGATTCGAGAAGCTATTGCTGACGGAACAGAGACTGCACCGGTGATGGAGATCCCAGTGCAGATCTCGAACACTTACACCGCAACACGTGAGCTCATCGAGGAGTTCGCGACCTCGAAAGGCTACGAGGTGTCTTATCGCGGCGATATCCATGAGCGAGACGACGACCTAGAGCGCCTGAATCGGCTCTTTCTCCGGGTCTTGGGGACTTCTGACCGGCCTCATCGAGCGTGTCCTTCGGACGTCGCCGAAGCGATGCTGCATATTGCTCGGTCAACTCGGTGTTTTGATTTCATCAGCATCAAAGACATCTCGTATGGGCTGTCTCAGCTCCCAGCAGATCGGTTGCTCCCAGAACTTCCACCGACAGCGACGAAACTCCTGAAAACGCTGCTCAATTCTCCGGATCCACTGGGCCGATCAGCAATCATCGAGAAGGCTGGAATCTCTGGGAGTAGCTACGATCGATACATCAACGAACTGGCGGCATGGGACATCATTGAGCCGACTGAATCCGGAGGTCGACGGCAGTGGGAAGCCCACTTAGAGCCGTGGTGGAGTCCACAAAGCCATCACGAGGAGCCGTTTGGTGAACCAGATCCAGACACAGCGATCATTGATGCAGTGTTCGCTCGTGATATCGGGAGTCGAGTGTTGTGCCACTACATTTCACACTACGATCTTCCAGAGTTAGAGGAAGTGTATATGAGCGGTTTGTGCCCAATTAGTCCAGATGACGATATCCAGGCGTTATTCACTCATCATGATCGGCTATCTAGGTGGTGGGCGTTCCTGTGGGGAGCGTATGCCGATGAGAGTGAGCTGAAGACTGGTCCTACGGAAGCTTCCCCACCATCAACAGATATAATTCGTTTAGGTCGATTGGAAGTCGATGCTCCTCAATCGAACCTCCGAGAAGTTTCATTGACGCCGTCTGACTGAGTATGTTCCAATACACTCTCTTTGCCAGAGTGATAATAGAGGTTCTGAAGCGGTTGGTATCTACTCTTTCGCCAGTAAATTATTCTGAGCGTAGTTCCGTTGGCTCATTCAATAAGAACAGCGGGAGTAGTGGTGTGTGTCTCTATCTAAACGCTGGAATTCCCGCTTGAGAAGTCATCTAACTGTGTTCTTCTCCGGAAGTAGTGGTGTGGGTAGTACATAAAGAAACTAATACCGCGGAAACTGCGGAACTGGTGGTGTATCTCTATATTTAGCCGCCAAAATACTGGCTTGAGAAGTCATCTAACTGTGTTTTTCTCCGGAAGTAGTGGTGTGTGATATATAAAGCAAAGTTAATATCCTGGAACAACTGACACCCCTCGCACAGGGTGGAACTATTCGGATCTACTGATACAGTAGGGACACCCCTCGTACAGGGTGGAGCCATCTATACTGACGAGTCTTAGGGCCCAAAAAGCGCAATTTCATTTGTCGATAGCCAGTGTAGACACCCCTCACACAGGGTGGAACTATTCACATCTACTGATACATTAGACACACCCCTCGTACAGGGTGGAACTATTCGGATCTGCTGAGAGGTTGGGGTCACACCTCGTGCAGGGTGGAAACATCTATATTGACGAGCTTTAGAGCTCAAGAAGCGTGATTTCATTTGTCGACAGCCGATGTAGACACCCCTCGTACAGGGTGGAACTTTACTCTACATTGATTTTGTCCACATGACTGCTTACCTATTGAGAGTCGGACACGTCAACCAACTGCCAGAAACGACACATTGGTGAATACGTCGACGACCAGGGCCTCAAGCGGAGGCGATCTACGACGATGGTGAACGGTGAGTTCCCGACAGGCTGGACATCAAGCCTGTTTCGACTTCCGTTTGATACGTGATCCAGAGGCCTGATCTGGGAGGTGTTGAACAAGGCCTCGGTTCGCGAAGAATAAACTGGAGATTAACATCACTGTTTTCCGCCAGCTCTTGTAGATTTCTCTCGGAATCATTGTCCGAACTACACCGGAGTAGATCGTAGTTAGAGAAGACTACACAGCGTCGGTCGACACACTCCTCATGTCGAGTGTAAATATGCTGATTACAGGTGCTAGGACCGCTGTAGAGTAGATCTTCTATGAAGCGGTACTGGTAATCGAAAATCAAATGCTTGACCTACCCTCTATATCTTGCATACCAACCGGTAGCAATGTCAGCAGACTTTTTGTTGTTTCACTGGATCAGCCATGATTCAGGTGAACTTTGGAGTCTCTGTATA